>PDWJ01004575.1_pt1 | contig 12667 bp, 9 predicted proteins | sample 1430881 | NCBI WGS metagenome assembly PDWJ01 (sample SAMN01162460, study PRJNA174530) | Oral metagenome, whole genome shotgun sequencing project. | biome: Marine environment; feature: Marine mammal; material: Swab sample of the gingival sulcus; isolation source: swab sample of gingival sulcus... | reverse complement strand
GGCTCCCCATGCTATCTGCGAAACGACGGCAAAAGACTCGGTAAAATAACCCAGGGAATATGACCACTGTCAAGTCAAGTGTCGTTCAGGACATTTTATCTTCACGGTCATCCCCCCTATCAAGAACATGTATACTATAAATATCACTCTCGAAATAAAATGGAACTCGGTTGCCATACCATTTTACAACGCCATCACTGTCCTCGACAAACGCGGTGAGAAAGCTTCCTGGCATACCGTTTTCTTCAAATGTCACCAAACACCAGTTGCCTGCCTCATAGCCGGGCATTTCGTCTATTTCAAAATCACCCAGCTTCTTTTTATGACTCATGGCCCTGAGTATGCTCACCGAAATGCCCTTAACGCTGAAATCCTCCTCATCATCATCCTCATCCAGAATCCACCCATCTATCCATTCTTCTCGGTTCGTGCCGTCATCGAGAAACTCCGACGCTATGTAAGGGGAAATTATCTCCTCTACTTCAGTTTTGGTTCGCCGAATCATCTCATTCAACGTTACTATTTTTTTCATTATCTCCAGGGCTTTTCCTTGAAAAGTCAGGGCATCCCTTTCATTAAATTAAAATCTTCAGGCATACCCAGAGAGTCAAACACTCTGCTTAAAAGCGCCTGAACCTGTTTCTCCGCGCTGACGATTTCTGAACTATCAGGGACCTCGGCATCAGGATCGTTTTTATAAACCGCTGCTGGGTCTTGACCAAGCGCCATGGTTAGAACCAGATTGGTCGCCGGAGTGATATTGGCGTTTTTTTTCGCAGTGTCAACTGTGGTATATAACTTTACATTATTTCCGTTAGCTGTCCCTTCTGCCCAAATCAGAAAAGGGGCTGTCAGCGCCGAGACATCTACCCGATAAGTACCATCTGCATTAATCTCATTGTCTGATGTTTTTCCGTTTGCCCCCCTTATGTTTACTGTACCGACAATAGGCGCACCGGCTGCAGCAATGCCGCGAATGGACGCAGCACTATCCGTATCGCTCCCACCACCGTTACAGCCTGAAATCAATACCAAAAACAACATAAGAAACACACACGAAAATTTCATGTTACTCATTTTTGACATTCCTCCTAAGTTCAGAATTTAAGTAGAACAATTTAAAACAACAAACTTTATTTTAGGGCTCTGCGATTTGATCTAACTTTAGTCTATTGAGATAATAGTCACTTATATGCTTTCAGAAATTCTGTCAAGGCCTGATGTCGCCTAAAAGTCCTTTCAACCATACCTTAACAATCATGAATGAACTCTATATTTCACTAAACAATAAATGCAACACATTATAAGTTTTAACCCCATGTTTTTTAACCGGTTAAGGTAAGGTAAACACAATGCGTAACTTAAAAGCGCCAAACATATTCACAGCGACAGCCTAGCGATTTTAAAGGAATGTTATAGGATCGATGGGAAATATGTGAAGTCTTACTTATGAAGGTCTATGCTTTGGACAAATCCGTTTTATATGTTTTTCAAGGCCTATCCCATCCATAAGTTGATGCCACGTCAGTAAACTCAATTTACGAAACGGCATTGCGAGAGGTTTCCCATTAGAAAGGTGAGTGAAATATCTATGCCAAACATTTCACGAAGGAAAAAGAGTCAAGACACGCAGAATCTTCTCATAACTCTATATGATGTCCATGGGCCGTCCTGGGTCTATCACCCCCCAGGCACAGCCCACAACAAATATCGAAAGAACCGAATGGGTTTGCATCGGACTTTCATATAAACGGCCACGGGCCGCCCCTGGTCTATCGAATCCCAGGCGTTGGCCCAAAACAAAAAAGCAATTCAGTAAGTACTGAGACTTTCATATAAGCACAACTGAAGTATACCGTTTTAAGATTCTGCCGTGATATTAACCATGAATTTAGATTAGGCCCGGCTGACCTCTTTATTGCAATGCTTGCAAACGGTCGCCCGCTTTTTAATTATTTCAGCGCAATAGGGGCATTCTCTAGTAAAATGCCGCTCATGAAGGGCCTCAATGGCCTCTGCCACCGCCTCCTTAAGCACCGGGGTGGGGAAATTATGATTCAGCAGATGTTCTGTGGCTTCCGGGCCACCTAGCTCCCCGACCATTTCCACCGCTTTGAGGCGGGCCTTGGCTGGAATTCTAGCATCCAGGCAGATTTTGAGGATCTCATCCCAATCCTTGTTGACATAATATTCCGTAAGCACTGAAAACGTCTGCTTCAGCAACTCCTTCTGCTCTTCTTGCCGGATCAGCTCGGCGTCATCCAACATTGTACCGGTTGCGCCCACAGGGCTGAAAACCGGCATATACTCAAAATTTTTCGCGCCGGGCTCGCAATAGCACCGGTAGGATGCCGGCACTTCCATCGTATCCATCAGCGATTCCCACCCGCGCTTATAAGACGGGCACTCATCATTAAAGCAGACAAACAGATAGGGGGTCTGCCAGCCCAGCCCGTCTGAGAAATTAATGGGCGGCACTTCCCACAATGTCATGGGATCGTTGCAGTCGGGACACGCGGGTTTATCCATTTTGATATATTTTTCAAGCAGTTCTTCTTTGGTTTCAAACGCCATTCTTTATACTCTCCACTTATATATGAAAGAGCAATTCGCCCCCCTCTTTCATACTGTTTTGTAGCAAACCTTCTGTGAAAGACCCTGTGAGTCTATCGTCTCTATATTCTGAATCTGACAGACAGGTTACCTCATACATGTAAGATACAAAATAAACACAGGGAGAAGGATGTCAAATCCCCCTCCCTGCATCAAAATGAGGTTACTTTTTTGTTTTTAAAGGCTATTCAATCGTGGCCAGTACATCATCCTTGGCCACCGCATCACCAGAGCTGAAGTTAATGGCGGTAATTTTACCGCTGAACGGTGCGGGCAATGCATTTTCCATCTTCATGGCTTCGATCACCACAACGGTTTCACCTTCATTGACCGTATCTCCGACATTCTTTTCATATTTCACGACCATACCGGGCATGGGCGCTTTCACGCCATCACCGGCACCGCCCGATGCCGCAGGCTTTGACTCAGCTTTAGGTGCTTCTGCTTTAGGTGCCGGTGCGGGCTTAGGCGGTTCGGCCTTGGGCAGCGGGGCAGCCGGTACAGGTGTTGCGGGCGCTGCTGGGGCGGCCGGTGTCATCGGTCCTGTGGGGGCGGCCGGCGGTGTGGGGGCCGCAGGTATTGCAGGCGCTGCGGGTGCAGGCGCTGCAGCCTGGGCACCAGGGACGGGTGCTGCGTAGGTAATCACAGGTGCCCCACCGACTTCATCTACACCCACTTCAAAATATTCCCCTTCAACAAAGACATTGAAGGTACGGGCATGTTCACTCTTTTCAGGGACATCCGTGCACGGCTCAACCAATTTGCCTTCTTTGGCCTTTTTGATCATCTCATCCTGTTTTTTTACATCTTCCAGGGTGATGGGTTTCAGTGCGTCGGGCATCTGCTCTTTACCATATTTTTGTCTCAGGTATTTCTTACCCGTAACGGGGAACAGGGTATAGAGGACCAAATCCTCATCATCCATTGCCAGCCCACCGATCTCTTCTTTGGCTTTTTCCAACTCGGGTTCCAGCACCTCTGCCGGACGGCAAGTGATGGGATCTTCACCGCGTTCATAGCCCTTGAGGGCCTTTTTCTGAACCGCTTCATCAATGGGAACGGCTGTCTTGCCATAGAGGCCATAGCACAGATCCTTGACCTGGGCGGTAATCATCTTGTACCGTTCATTCGGTGTGTCAAACAAGACGTTGTTAACAGTCTGAGTCCCCACAATCTGGCTGGTGGGCGTTACCAGAGGAATCTGGCCCAGCTCTTTTCTAACCCGGGGCAGTTCTTTGTATACGGCATCAATTTTATCAAGGGCATCCATTTCACGCAACTGATTGACCAGGTTGGACAGCATGCCGCCCGGTGTCTGATGCAGCAGCACATTGATATCAATGACAGACACTTTCGTATCATCCAGCAGATGTTTGTACTTGGGCATCACCTCTTTTTCCAGGGTTTCATTGATGGCCGCCAAGGCCTTGATGTCAAACCCAGTGTCACGGTTGGTGCCCATTAAGCTCATGACCAGGGGTTCCAGGGCGGCATGGGACGTCCTGTACGCATAGGGTGTCATGCATGTATCAATAATATCAACACCCGCTTCCACTGCCTTGAAATGAGTCATGGGAGACATACCGGAAGTAAAGTGAGAGTGCAGATGGATCAGCGGCTTAACCTTGGCCTTCAACGCCTTGACCAAATCATAGGCATCATAGGGCGACATCAGACCTGCCATATCCTTGACGCAGATGGAGTCCGCGCCCATATCCTCAAGTTCTTTGGCCTTTTTAACATAATAATCCAAGTTATAAACATCGCCGCCCAAGCGGGGTTCGGTCAAGGTATAGCAGATACAGCCCTGGAAATGGGCACCGCATTCCTTGATCACAGGTACAACGGTCTCAAAATTCCTGTAGTCGTTCAGTGCGTCAAATGTTCTGAATACATCCAGGCCGTTGTCCACCGTCTTTTTAACAAACATTTTGGCCACGTCATCTGCGTAATTTCTATACCCCACCAGATTCTGACCGCGAAGCAGCATGGATAATGGGGTTTTCTTAAAATACCGTTTCAGGGTCCGAAGCCGTTCCCAGGGATCTTCGCCCAGAAAACGATGCATGGTGTCAAAGGTTGCGCCACCCCATACTTCCACGGCCCAGAATCCAATGTCATCCATCTTTTCCGCCACAGGAATCATATCCTCAGTGCGGCCCCGGGTTGCGAACAGGGATTGGTGTCCGTCTCTCAACGACAAATCTTCAATTTTCAAAGGATTCTCCGCCTTGGGACGATCCGCAGCGTAATTCATTTCAACCATTTTTACTTCATTGTGTTCGGTCATTGTGTCCTCTCTTATATTTAAAGAATCTTTTTATTCTCAATTTTTTTTAGCAATGCCATAAATGTAAAGTGAACATGTATCACCATCATTATTTGAACATTCTCATCTGCATCATATTCCCGGCATTCATTATGGCCTGACGGCCCGCCAGCCCCCACGCATTGAAATGAGGAATGGGCTGCGGCTTCGGCGGTTCAGGCAGGGGTTCAGGGGGGAATGCTGCCGCCATCGCCTCTTCTTGTGTTTTGATGTAGGTAAATACAGCCGCCATTGCTGCCGCCATTTTCTTTTTATCCATATTCAATTCTCCTAAAATCAATTTATCCGGATGTTTTAATGAAAACACCATCAAACATCACAGGTGCCTTCATGGGACGTTGAGGCAGACCTTGGCGGATCGCCCCGGTCTACCTTTGGCCGTTATACCGGAATATTGCCGTGCTTTTTGGCAGGCCGCAGTTCACGTTTGGTGGACAGGGCTTCTAAGGCATCAATGAGCCGGGGCCGGGTTTCAGACGGCACAATCACCGAATCCACATACCCTCTGGCAGCCGCGCAGTAGGGATTGGAGAACAATTCGTTATATTCTTCGATTTTTTCCTTGCGGGTGGCCGCAGAATCATCAGAGGCCTTAATTTCTCTGGCATGGATGATATTGGCCGCACCTTCAGCCCCCATGACCGCGATTTCAGCCGATGGCCATGCAAAGGCCATATCTGCCCCCAGGTGTTTGGAACACATTGCCAAATATGACCCGCCGTAATCCTTGCGGGTGATCAGCAACAGCTTGGGCACGGTGGCTTCGGAGTAGCACCACAACAGTTTTGCACCATGACGGATGATGCCGCTCCACTCCTGGTTGGTGCCAGGCAGATAGCCGGGCACGTCGGCAATGGTCAGCAACGGAATATTAAAGGAATCACAGAACCGGATGAACCGAGTGGCCTTATCCGATGCATCAATATCAAGACAGCCGGCCATAACAATGGGCTGGTTGGCAATGATGCCGATGGGTCTGCCGTTGAGCCGCGCAAAACAAATCAGAATATTTTTTGCATAATACTCGTGGGGTTCAAAAAAATCTCCATTATCCACAATAGAAGCGATAACGGATTTCATATCATACCCCTGGTTGGGGTTGTCTGGAATGATGGTATCCAATGCCGCATCCATTCGGTTGGGATCGTCGCCAGTATCCTGGATGGGGGGATCTTCCATGTTATTGGCCGGCAGGTAGGAGAGCAGTTCTTTCATACGATTGATACAGTCTTCATCTGATTCGCAGGCAAACTGGGCCACACCAGATTTTTCGTTGTGGGCCATGGCGCCACCCAGATCTTCAAAAGAGACCTCCTCACCGGTAACCGCCTTAATAACGTTGGGGCCGGTAATGAACATGTAAGAGGTGTTTTTAACCATAAAAATAAAGTCGGTCATGGCCGGAGAGTATACCGCACCACCGGCTGTGGGCCCCATGATGGCCGAAATTTGTGGAATCACACCAGAAGCGGCCGAATTTCTAAAGAAAATCTCACCGTATCCAGACAGGCTGTCAATCCCCTCCTGGATCCGAGCACCACCAGAATCGTTCATGCCAATGATGGGCGCCCCAGCCTTCATCGCCAGATCCATCACCTTGCAGATTTTAGAGGCCTGCATTTCGCCCATGGAACCGGCCCGGGCGGTAAAATCCTGGGCATAGGCAAATACGGTACGGCCGTCCACCCGGCCGTAGCCAGTCACCACGCCGTCAGCCGGAATTTCTTTGTCCGCCATACCAAAGTTGGTACACCGATGGGTCACAAATAAATCCACTTCCCTGAAGGATCCCTTATCAAAAAGAAGGTCCATACGCTCCCTGGCATTGAGAACACCTTTCTCACGCCGTTTGGCCAGGGCCTTTTCACCACCCATTCCCTTGAGTTTTTCTTTTCTCTCCTTCAAATTCTGGATCTTGTCAGAAATGACTCCCATAATTCAATCCCTTCTTAAAATCGATTTACAGATCTACTTCATCTTGATTTAATTTAACATGTTATCTTAAACAATCTTAGCATTCTGGTGCATCCCATCAGTCCTCAAAGATAAATCGACACGCACAGGACCACTTCTCGAGAGGATCATCAAGCCCTTTTCACAAGCGTGCCTGCTACACCTAACATTCGCTCATCTCAAATACAAAACTTTTGAGGTCTTCGTCAAGCATTGTCTGTCGGTTTATAACGGTGTATATTCTTAAATTCAATGCTTTTTTCTCCACTGAAGGTCGGGTGTATCGCCCGGATTCAGCGTTGCTTTAGAAAACAGGACACATGCCATTGAGTGTTCTCCTAACCTGAATCTCTGCGGACGATGTTAAAGCCCCCCCCTTACGGGATGGTTTTTCAACTAACCAATCCTTCTAAAAAATGTCAAGCTTCTTTTCTCCTTACTTCAACGCCAGAATGAGACCTGGATCAAACAATATCTGTATCATCCCTGCAACACATCAACGTGTATATACCTTATTAATATAATTGCCAAAATATTATTTCAAAAAATATTTGTGTTACCTTGACACAAAATAAACTGTGATTAAATTATAGTTATATGAATGCCTAACTACTTGATTTATAAGACAATAATTGAATATTGCCCTAATAGCTAAACATAACTGGCGACGATTTGTCGACCCCTAAAAAAAGAACAAAATAAAAAAAGGAGGTATGAATTATGTTGACACAAGATTTATTTAATTTAACCCCTTGGAGGTTGAAAAGCGCCCTTGATGAAATTGATATAATAAGACAGATGCTCCCTCAAAAAATAAATGCAGGCGTTTTTCCACAAATCAATGTTACAGAAAATGCTGATAATTATTATATCAGAGCAGAACTGCCTGGAATCGAACCGAATGACCTTGATATCACAGCCACTGGAGAAAGTTTTTCCATTTCCGGTGAACGAAAAATTGCCATTGAAGGTGCTGACGTTAAATACCATCGTCGTGAAAGGGATGCAGGTAAATTCAGTCGTATGTTTAACCTTCCGACCCCCATTGACTCCGGTAAAGTGAGCGCTGAATTTAAAAACGGTATTTTAAAAGTGGTACTTCCCAAAGCAGAATCTGCTAAACCCCAAAAAATAACCATCAGATAACTCAGATAACAGGAGGACTTCAGTGATGACCCAACAAGAACTTCAGGTAAAAGAAAAATCACAGGTTCAGACTGCTGGTGAATCTACAAAGCCTGGTATTAGGTTTACCCCGGCTGTTGATATCTTTGAGAATGATAAAGAAATAACACTGCTTGCAGACATGCCAGGTGTGACCGCAGAAGGGCTTGAAATTGATTTAAGAGATAACACCCTAACACTTGAAGGTGATGTCGAACCCTTTGAAAAAAAAGATGAGTTAAATGTTTTGACCGAATTTGAAGTTGGCCAATACTGGCGACAGTTTACCTTGACAGAGGTGATCAATCAGTCAAAAATAGAGGCAAATCTCAACAATGGCGTGTTAAGATTAACCCTGCCAAAAGTGGAAAAGGCGCAACCCAGAAAAATTAAAGTAACGGTTGTATAGTGTTTACCTATCCATGCACCGGCACCGGGGCCCTTTTTTGTGACACGCCGGTGCATGACCAAAGTTCGATGTACAGAACGTTAGAACAGTCTCAGTGAAAACCCGGTCGGCCCATGGTCGTCATAAGAGATGCTTGAAACAGAATCGTTAACTGAAAAAGACATTTAAGGAGATCATGACTATGGCAACTTATCTAGGGGCATTGGACCAGGGAACCACAAGTACACGCTTTATTGTATTCAACAAAAACGGCGCCATCATCGGCCTGGACCAGATGGAGCATGACCAGATCCTTCCCCAGCCCGGTTGGGTGGAGCATAACGGGCGACAGATCTGGAAAAATACCCAGGCGGTCATCCGAGGGGCCTTGGAAAAAGCGGGCATCACCGGCAAAGACCTTGCTGCCATCGGCATCACCAACCAACGGGAAACGGTTATGGCCTGGGACAAAAACACCGGAGACCCACTTTACAACGCCATTGTATGGCAATGCACCCGGACCGATAAGATATGTCGGGAGCTGGATAAACGATATGGCAAGGACGCATTCAGAGCAACGACCGGTCTGCCCACCGCTACCTATTTTTCAGGCCCTAAAATCAAATGGATGATTGACAACGTTCCTGATGTTAAAGCGGCTGTGGATAAGGGAACAGCTTGTTTTGGGACCATGGACACCTGGGTCACATGGAATCTCACCGGCGGTCCGGGAAAAGGCGCATATGTCACCGATGTCACCAATGCCTCAAGGACCCTGCTCATGAACCTTAAAACCTTGTCGTGGGACCAGGAGCTCCTTACGATTTTCGATATTCCTGAAACCTGCCTGCCCAAAATCGTGGCCTCTTCAGACCCAGACGCATATGGCCGCACCGAATTCAGCGGCCCACTCAACACCGATGTTCCCATTGGCGGGGCCCTTGGCGATCAACAGGCGGCTCTGGTCGGACAAACCTGTTTTACCCCTGGTGAAGCCAAAAACACATATGGTACGGGGTGCTTTCTACTCTTTAACACCGGCAACGACATCCGCTTCTCACAAAACGGTCTGCTGACCACCCTGGGGTATCAGATCGTGGGCCAGCGTCCAGTCTACGCGCTGGAAGGGTCCATTGCCTATGCTGGTGCGCTGGTGCAATGGGTCAGAGACAACATGGGGCTTATCAAGGATGCCCCTGAAATTGAAGCACTTGCCAACACGGTTGAAGACAACGGAGACGTTTATTTTGTACCGGCCTTTTCGGGCCTGTTCGCCCCCTATTGGCAGTCCGATGCCCGAGGGGTCATTGCCGGGCTCACCCAGTTTGCCAACCGGGGCCATATCGCCCGCGCGGTCCTGGAAGCATCAGCATTCCAAACCCGGGATATTGTAGACGCCATTGTCCAGGATCTTGGCGATGAGCTGGATCTAAAATCTTTAAAGGTAGATGGCGGCATGGTGGCCAACAACACCCTGATGCAGTTTCAGGCCGATATCCTGAACACCGCCGTTACCCGCCCCAAAGTGGCGGAGACCACCGCTCTGGGTGCGGCATACGCTGCTGGCCTGGCCGTTGGATTCTGGCCGGACACTGACGCGTTAAAAGAAAACTGGCATGTCCACACCACCTGGAAACCCGGTATGGAAGAAACAGAAAGAAACGCATTGTACAGCGGTTGGAAAAAAGCGGTGGATCGGACGTTCTCCTGGAAAGAAGAGTAACGCATCAAGCCGTTAGCCTGAAAACTGATTCCTCAACTCAATCATATTCTTCTTGTATCTGCCAATTTTTCAGGTAAAATATAAAGTTAGAGGCTAAAAATAATGAAGGGTGGCCGGTGTCACAGCAACATACACCGCCATAACATTTTCTGCCCAATTCACTGGTCGCTCCTGCGGCATATGGGCCCAAAAGCCGCTTGCACTTTCCGAATGCCCGTCACCCGATTCATTAAAAAGGGAGTTAGATAAACGGATTCCCTTTGGGCAATCACGTTTAATGTCGGCTTAACCACCGATTGAAAAGATCCCTGCAAACACAACCCTGACTTGCTCGGACGAACCTGTCCGACACAACAAAAAAACAAACAATAAAAATTTAAAAAACCGCCCAATCCCATAAGGGAAGGCCGCAAACCAAAAACAAGGAATGAATATGAACATTCAAGAACTGCACATTGGTATTACACTTCCCCCGGAATTGAAACATTTGCAAACCATGGCCTACAATTTATGGTGGTCCTTTAGTGAGGAAGTCCAGGAACTATACAGAAACCTGAATCCAAAAGTCTGGGACGCATCAGATCACAACCCGTTTGAAGTGCTTATCAGTCTGTCACGGGAAGATATTGAACAATGGAAAAATGATCCAGTGTTTATGTACCGCCTTAACGATAATTGGGGTCACTATACCGACTATATGCAAAACCCCAAATGGTTTGAACTCACCCATGCCAAAGCCCATCCTGACATGCTGGTGGCCTATTTCAGTGCAGAGTACGGCCTGCACGAGTCCATCCAAATCTATTCCGGCGGTCTTGGTATTTTATCCGGAGACCATTGCAAGGCAGCCGCCGATGTAGGGCTTCCTTTTGTGGCAGTCGGTTTGTTGTACCGTTACGGCAATTTCCATCAATACCTGAATACAGACGGCTGGCAGCAGGAATTTTCCCCGTATCAGGAATTTTCAAAATGGCCGGTCAACCCCGTACTGGATGAAGATGGCCAGCCTGTTATCATAATGGTGGAAGGGCCTTCCAATCCCATTTACATCAAAATCTGGGAGATGTTTGTGGGTGCGGTGCGCATGCTTCTGCTGGACACGGATATTGACCAGAATCAAACCGAGGACAGAGGCATCACCGGCCAATTGTACAGTGGAGACATTGTTATGCGAATCCGTCAGGAAATCGTGCTGGGAATTGGCGGTGTCAGGGCCCTGGAAGCCCTGGGTATTGTCCCTTCTGTATATCATATCAATGAGGGGCATCCGGCTTTTTTGGTGCTGGAACGGGTCAAGCAGCTCAAACTCGGTCATGATCTTGATATCACCACCGCAGCAGAACTGGTACGAAAAAGCACCCTGTTTACCACCCACACACCAGTGCCTGCAGGATTTGATGTGTTTACCCGGTCACTGATCAAAGAACGGATCGGGCCTATTTATGACCCACACGGAATGGGTATCGACGATATCATGCCATGGGGAAGAGTCCATCCCCGGGATGAAACGGAATCGTTTTCCATGGCCATCCTGGGGATCAAAATGAGCACCTATCGCAACGGGGTCAGCAAACTTCACGGGGAGGTGGCCCGAAGAATGTTTAAGAATCTTTGGGAAAACGTTTACAACCCCTTCATACCCGTCGGCCACATCACAAACGGTGTGCATCTGCCAACCTGGATTTCAGAGGATATGAAGCAATTATATCACCGGTACCTGGGTGAAGACTGGTTTTTAAAACCTTATGATTTTTCCATCTGGGACCGGGTATATGCCATCCCAGATCTGGAGCTCTTAAAAACCAAACAGCAGCTACGGGCCAGGCTGATCGGGTATACCAGGGAGAAATTAAAAAAACAGATCAAACGTAAAAACGGTTCTTTTGGGGAACTGCGCAAGGTTGACAACCTGCTCAACCCGGATACGCTGACCATTGGTTTTGCCAGAAGATTTGCCACATACAAGCGCGGATACATGATTTTCATGGATGAAAGCAGATTATCCAAAATCCTCAACCATCCAAAGTATCCAGTGCAATTGATCATTGCCGGTAAAGCCCATCCAAAAGACAAAGAGGGCAAGGAAATCATCAAAAAAATCATTCACGTTTCCAGAAAGCCCGAATTCAGGGATCGTGTTGTGTTTATAGAAGATTATGACATGTGTATGGCCAGACACCTGGCCGCAGGCGTGGATGTCTGGTTGAATACCCCCAGGCGTCCCATGGAAGCCAGCGGAACCAGCGGAATGAAAGTTGCCGCCAATGGGGGGTTAAATTTCTCCATTCTGGATGGCTGGTGGGATGAAGGGTATAATGGAAATAACGGATGGAACATTGGTTTTGGTGAAGAATACAAAGATCAATCTTACCAGGATTTTGTAGAAAGCCAGGAATTGTATAACAAACTGGAAAACGAAATTGTGCCCATGTTCTACCAGCGAAACAAAACAGGTGTCCCCAAGGACTGGATGAACATGATGAAAACAGCCATCGCC
>PDWJ01009737.1_pt1 | contig 12668 bp, 11 predicted proteins | sample 1430881 | NCBI WGS metagenome assembly PDWJ01 (sample SAMN01162460, study PRJNA174530) | Oral metagenome, whole genome shotgun sequencing project. | biome: Marine environment; feature: Marine mammal; material: Swab sample of the gingival sulcus; isolation source: swab sample of gingival sulcus... | reverse complement strand
GGGTCATGAAAATCCCCGGCCCTCAGATAAACCCTTTCTTTCATTTTCCAAATCCAACTCACCTTGGTTAATTCCATAAACGATGTTTGGAATTTCTTTTCCTGGCGCTGTCAATAACACACGGGAACTTCCTTTTGCTTGCAAGTGTCTTGAAAGTGCTTCGCGATTTGTGAAAACACCTGTGTTGTCGATAATTAACGCATTGTTGATGCCGTACTTTGTGTAATCGATATCTTCTGGTTGAGAAGCAGCAATCAACTGTACGATTTGTCCATTAATCACTAACGCTTTGTTTTCGTGATCGACGCTCACCGTTCCATCAAACGCTCCGTGAACAGAATCGTTTTTCAACAAAGCGGCACGTTTTTCCAATTGCTCTGGAGTATCTCCCCTTGTTACGATAGCACGTAATCTCAATTGTTGACCTTTACCAGCTTGCTTAATCAATTCACGCGCTGCCAAACGTCCGATACGTCCAAAACCGTACAACACAACGTCGCGTGGCTGAAAGGGTTGAGCGTTATCTTTTCCAAAATTTGACAGTTTGTCATCCAAAAATGCACGTTTCGACTCGTAGTTTGCTTGTTCATTCAACCATTCGCTGGCCAATTTCCCGATGTCAAGTTTTGCAGGAGCTAAATCCATCTCAAGTAATTCTTGAGACAATTCCGCACTGGTGAAGATGTCAACCGGCTTTTTTACTACTCGTTGCGAGTATACGTGTAGTTTTAATACTTGAGCTACTGTAATATTCGTTAAGTGGTTTCGGAAGAAAACCAACTCGACCCCTTTGTCATACAATAATTCTCCTACGTTGCTTGAAAGTTTTACCGCTGCACGTTCTTGTTTAATGTGCGAGTTCAGTTCCTTTTCGTAACCTAGCGCTGTTTCCATGTGTTGTTAAAGTGTTGAAATTAAAATTTATGCAGAAAAAAAAGCTGCCCACAAATGGGCAGCTTTTTTCTGTTATCCGAGATAAGCTTTTAGTAATTTGTTTCGCGACGTATGTCGAAGTCGTCGGATGGCTTTTTCTTTAATCTGCCTTACACGCTCACGTGTGAGATTAAACTTAGCTCCAATTTCTTCTAACGTAAGGCCGTGATTCATTCCGATTCCGAAGAATAAGCGAATGATTTCGCGCTCTTTGTCTGTCAATGTGCTCAACGAACGTTCAATTTCACGTTGAAGCGACTCAGACATCAAAGCGTGATCCGCTTTTGGTGAATCATTATTGGCCATTACATCCATCAATGTACCTCCATCTTCCGAAGTGGATAGGGGAGCATCCATTGATACGTGACGTCCTGAAACATTTAGACTTTCTTTGATCTTGTCTTCTGGAACTTCCAATGCTTCTGCTAATTCTTCAGCAGATGGTGGACGCTCAAATTCTTGTTCAAGACGAGAAAATGCTTTGTTAATTTTATTCAAAGAACCAACTTGGTTCAAAGGAAGACGGACAATACGTGCTTGCTCAGCCAAGGCCTGCAAGATTGATTGACGAATCCACCATACAGCATACGAGATAAATTTGAATCCACGTGTTTCATCAAATTTCTGTGCTGCTTTAATTAGACCTAAATTTCCCTCGTTGATAAGGTCGGGTAAGGTCAACCCTTGGTTTTGGTACTGTTTAGCTACCGATACTACGAATCGAAGGTTGGCTCGTGTGAGTTTTTCAAGGGCTCTTTGGTCTCCTTGCTTGATTTTTCTGGCCAACTCTACTTCTTCTTCCGCGGTAATCAACTCTTCTTTACCAATGTCTTGCAAGTACTTGTCTAGTGACTGGCTCTCGCGATTGGTAATCGACTTTGTAATTTTTAATTGTCTCATAGTTGTTTATCCTACTACTTTTTTTGCAAAAAATGCATGACTGCAAAGATACGACGAAAAGCAAACGTTATCCAAAAAAATCAAGGACTAATTTCACATTTTCTTAATCTGGAGTTTATCTTTTTCTGCTGATCTTTAGCGATCAACGGAAATAGAGGTAATTGTTTGTTACAATCCGATTGCAACGTAATCTTTCATTCCCGACTTTGTCATAACTTCTAGTAATACACCTCCGCTTGTTTCTCTCAATTTAGAGGTTAATTGTTCCGCTGTGGTTACCGATTGATTATTGATTTTTGTGATGATCATTCCACTCTGCAAACCAGCAGACTTTAATTTTCCAGCACCTATTGATTTAATCTTTACGCCACTGCGGATGTTTAACTCTTGCTTTTCTTTACTCGATAACGCCGCAAATGTTGCACCTAGCGCCATATTTTTTTCAATTTCTTCTTTTGAAATGAGGGTTGTTTTCCCGTCTTTGTTTCGAAGTGTAATCTCTTTCACTTCTACTTTTCCACTGGCTTTGCGTATCGTAACAGCTACTTTATCTCCCGGTTGACGACTTCCGATCTTTTCTTGTAATGAAGAGGAAGAACCAATCTGCTCGCTACCGACCTTCAAGATCACGTCTCCGGCTACAATTCCCGCTTCTTCGGCACCACTTCCATCGAGTACACTCGCAACGTACACACCATCAAGGTTTTTCAAGTTTTTCGCTTCTTTTAACTCTTGTGTGATGTCCGTCATCTGAATTCCAAGGTATCCGCGCTGAACGACTCCATAGCTAATCAAGTCTTTCATGACTTTCTTTACCAAGTTTACTGGAACTGCGAATGAGTACCCCGAATAACTTCCTGTGCGAGAGGCGATAGCTGTGTTAATCCCGATCAATTCTCCGTTAGTATTAACGAGTGCACCACCGCTATTTCCAGGGTTTACGGCAGCATCTGTTTGAATGAATGATTCGATTGGAACCAATCCGTCATTGGACTGTCCTCCTTCAATCATGTTCAAGTTACGCGCTTTCGCGGAAACGATTCCAGCAGTTACGGTAGATGTCAAGTTGAACGGGTTTCCAACAGCTAATACCCACTCACCAATGTGCAAGTTGTCGCTATTTCCAAGCGGTAGCGCTGTTAAATTGTTTGCGTCAATTTTAAGCACGGCAATATCAGTTGATGGGTCCGTTCCTACAATTGTCGCTTTGTATTTACTGTTGTCGTTCAAGGTAACTTCAACCTCTTTTGCATCTGCAATCACGTGATTATTGGTGACAATGTAACCGTCGTTCGCGATAATCACACCTGAGCCAGAGCCTTCACCGTATTGTTTGTATTCGCGTCCTCCTGCTCCTGGTCCGTATAAGAATTCCGAGAAAATATCGCGTTGGAACGCTGTTTTTTCAACTACTGTTGTTACGTGAACCACCGCGTTCAAGCTACTTTCAGAAGCCATTACGAAATCCTCAGAAGGAATGGCATTGGAAAAGTTAAAGTTTGTCTCCCTTGCGAACCGATTCTCTTGGGTGTCTGAAACGGTATCGGCTTGTGAAGATGTGTTGTCACCTCCACTTAAAATTAAAAATGCTGCAAGCGGTAACATCCCACCCAGCAAACCTAGTCCAAAAATTTTCAATTTATTGTTCATATTAATTTGGGTTGTGTTGTTAAAAATCTGATTTCTTTCTATCAAGTATAACGCCAATCTTCCTTTTGATACACCTTGCGCTGTGTTAAAGATTGTTAAGCAGAATTTAAACTGTCTAGGTCTTGCGGTGCCTGCGTTTAGTGGAAAGCGTGAATACACGTAAAATTTGGAACGAGTTCAATTCTTATCTGTAAATTTGCAGCAAATGAAAATCGACTTTGTAAAATATCAGGGAACGGGAAACGACTTTGTGATGTTGGACAATATGTCAGGTGAATATGACAGTTTGACAACACAGCAGGTTCAGTTTTTGTGTGATCGAAAGTTAGGAATTGGCGCTGATGGTCTGATTAAGTTATCTGTAGATGATTCTGCAGATTTCTATGTGGATTATTTTAACGCGGATGGTTCTAAAAGTTTCTGTGGGAATGGCGCAAGATGCAGTATTCATTTTGCTAACGCTATTGGATTGATTGATTCAAAAACACGATTCAATGCCATTGATGGAATTCACCAGGGTGAAATTGAAGATGGGTTGGTACGATTGGAAATGCTTGACGTCGATAAAATCACACATATTGAAGATGATTTTTTCGTTGATACGGGGTCGCCACATTACGTTCGACGAACAGACGGAAACGATGACGATATTGTTACCTTCGGTAAAAAGATTCGTTATTCAGAAAGTTTTGAAAAGGAGGGAGTTAATGTGAATTACCTCATTGAAAAATCGAAGTCAATAGTTCGCGTAGAAACGTACGAGCGCGGTGTAGAGGATGAAACACTTTCATGTGGTACAGGAGTAACAGCTTGTGGATTGATTCAGATGTCTAAATATCCTGAAATTGATCGCTTGGAAGTGGAGACGAAAGGAGGAACATTGTATGTGGAAGCAACGCAAAACAGCAATGGAGGATTTGAAAATATTTGGCTAATCGGACCAGCAACTTCAGTATTTCATGGTACTATCAAATTGTAATATAGTATTGAAAAACCTAATTGCATTCAATCGGGAAAGTTTCCAAGTGAATCAACGATATCTGTGGATTTGGAACCCAACTAGTGTTCCACCGCACATGGGAATTTCTGTGGATGGTGCGTATTTCAGCTTGAAATCGAACGGTGTTGATTGGAATGCGAATTTGATGGATTTAATCGCCGTCATTGAACGTAAGCATTTACCCGTTGTGGCTGTTGAATTGAAAGCGGACTTCGATTTGAATACCTGTACAGACTCATTTTCCAATTTTGAACGTACGATTCCAGGAGAGGTGACGTGTTTACAGCCGATAAAATCAGTTTTGGGGCTTACTGCACCTCAAAAATTGTCGGAGTTACTTGAGGAACTAGAATCGCAACATGCATTGGGCGCAATTACTGCATGGAACATCACATCAAATGAGTTGGAATTACCAGAATATTCAACGGATGATATTCATGCCTATCTCGATTCACTATCAAAATAACATTGGATGGATGTTTCACTGCGTTTACCGATTCTCAGCGATGCACCAACCATATTGTCATGGGAAAACAATCCCGAAAATTGGGAGGTAAGCGATAACGATAGTCCGTATATCATCGAGGATATTGAACAATTGATTCTGTCCTTTCAGGACGTCAAATCCCCATCGCAACTTCGTTTCATGATTTGTAAGAGTGAAACCCTTCTGGGCGCTGTGGATATTTTTGACATTAATTATGATAATAAATCGGGGTCAATTGGTATTTTAATCGCTGAAGAAGAATTTCGCCGAAAAGGGTACGCAGCAAAAGCACTTGAACTCGTAGAAGCTGAGGCTATAAAACTAGGGGTTAACCGATTGAAAGCATTGATTCACACAACAAATACGAAAAGTCGTAAGCTCTTCGAAAAAATGGGATACCGTATCTCATCGGAGCTAGATAAAACAAACGCAATTGAAGTAGAAAAATGGGTAGGAAAGGAATTATAGGAATTGTCTTGGTGGGATTGATCGGAGTTGGCGCATATTTAGGTCGACATAAAATCAAAGCACTTTTTTCTGATACCAAACGAACAGAGAACAAAACCGAAGTCAAATTTCTATTTCGGGAAGATCCTACGGCTACGCAATTGGCGCATGAACTCGTTGAGGCAGGAGTGCTCTCGAATCAAAAGCAGTTCTTTGGTGCCGTTAAGGAATACGCGATTGACACAAATGCGTTCGCTGCGGGTAAGTACATTATCCTTTCTGGAACTACACATGCTAATCTATTGGACGGATTTGTAAAAGGCGAAAATGGACAAGGCAAGGCAGAGCAAAAAGTGCGCGTTTTGTTCAATCGTTGTGAGGTGATTCCAGATATCGGTTCCAATATCAGCAAAGATGCGGAAACCTTTGTGGAGCTCATGGCGGCTGAATTCCGCAATTACTGGACGCCTGAGCGAGAACAAAAATTGAAAAATATTGGATTGAAAACGCCATCGCAGGCGGTTACCCTAGCAAGTATTGTCTACATGGAGCAATCACGTGTTCCCGAAGAATGGCCAATTATCGCAAAACTCTACCTCAATCGAATTGAACAAGGAATTCCACTTCAAGCTGATCCAACATTTAAATTTTGCTGGCCAGATCGTTTGAAGGGCGTTGAACATTTGTTGAATGTCCATCGCGATAAAGACTGTCCATACAATACGTACATCTACACGGGAATTCCGCCCGGACCGATTTGTTTACCTCCCTACGAAGTAGTTGATGCAGTACTCAATCCAGCGGATGTAAGCTATCTTTTCCTCTGCGGAGATGGAACGGGAAGACATAATTTTGCAACAACCAATGCAGAACACAACAAGAATGTTGCGGCCTATCGAAAATGGTTGAAAGAATATTTAAACAGTAAAGATGAGTGATTTAAAACGTAGAACCTTTTTCAAGTTAGGTTTGGCAGGCGCGATAATGAGCTTGGTGAAACCTTCGAATGCTGCCGATTTGTTGGAATCTTCCTCAGAAACTAAGAAGCGATTGGTACAAACGCCGATTGTAATTTCTACGTGGAATCATGGTTTAGCTGCAAATGCCGCAGCATGGAAAGAATTGGAGAACAACGGGAATTCACTCGATGCGGTGGAAAAGGGAGTGATGGTCACAGAAGCTGATTTAACGAATCGGAGTGTGGGCGTTGGTGGGCGACCAGACCGTGACGGACATGTAACATTGGATGCGTGTATCATGGATCATAAATCGCGTTGTGGAGCCGTGGCTTGTTTGGAAGGAATTGCGCATCCCATTTCGGTAGCGCGAGAAGTGATGGATAGCACACAGCATGTTATGCTGGTAGGAGAGGGCGCACGTGAATTTGCACTTGATTACGGATTTGAAAAGGCAAAAATGCCGATCAAGGAAGTGAAAAAAGATTGGAAGAAGTGGAAGAAGGAAAATAAAGAGGCATTTGAAAAACCTGAAATCAACCACGAAAATCACGATACGATTGGAATGTTGGCACTTGATGCAAACGGAAAATTAAGTGGAGCGTGTACAACAAGTGGTTGGGCGTACAAGCTTCCCGGTCGAGTAGGAGATTCGCCAATTATTGGTGCTGGCTTGTTTGTTGATAATGAAATTGGTGCGGCATGTGCAACGGGTATGGGCGAAGCGGTGATTCGAATTGCTGGAAGTCATACAGTTGTTGAGCTCATGCGACAAGGCCATACACCACAGCAAGCATGCGAGATGGCGGTAGATCGTATCATTCAAAAGCACGAAGATTTAACAGGATTGCAAGTTGGTTTTCTTGCCCTAGACAAATACGGAAACTACGGAGCCTACTCGGTGTATGAAGGATTTAATTTTGCGTTGAAAACAGCACGAAAAGAAGATTTGATCGATGCTGGATTCAACCGTAAATGGTAAACTATGAAGCATCTTTTTGTTTTAATGAGTGTGATTATGGGATTTCAAGTGAACAGTCAACAAGGAAACATTCATTCTGAACCTCTCGAATGGTCGTTCTTGCATCCCGTAAAGCAATCGTGGCAGGATTTGGGACAAAAAGGCTCTGTTCAAGAAGCGCTTATTGAATCGGGCGAGATGCCAGACCCATTTTATGGCTTAAACGAACTAAAGTTTGGTTGGTTCGAGGAGCATGTTTGGGAATTCAAGTCGATTATCTTCCTGACAGATGAGCAATTGGACAAAGAGTACGTCGAACTGGAATTTCCGTCGATTGATACCTACGGTAAGGTGTATGTGAATGGAAAGTTGGTGATGGAAACAGCCAATGCATTTATTCCGCACCGTGTTCAAATCAAAGAACATGCGAAGCAAGGAATGAATGAAATTGAAGTGTATATCACGCCGCCCGTGATGTATCACGCTAAAACGTATGAAGAAATGGGGTATCAACTTCCTGCTCCAAACGATGTGCATAAGAATGCAGTGGCGCCGCTCACACGTAAACCGCAATATCAATTTGGCTGGGATTGGTCACTTCGATTAAACACAATTGGTTTCAATAAGATTGCACATGTTATTACGTACAACGACAATCGCATCATCAATTCAACGATAAACACGGTTGAAGTCGGGGAGAATGGAGCCGAAATGGAGATGATGGTCGAGTTGGCGGTCAAAAAAGACGATACGCTTCTGTGGAAAAGTAAACAGTTCGGAGATCAAGAAGTGATTATCAAGAATGGAGAAGGTCGAAGAACTGCGCAATTGAGCAACCCAGCGCTGTGGTGGCCACGCGGACATGGGGAGCAGCATTTATACGATGAAACGTGGACATTCTCTAAAAATAAAACAACAATCGATTCAAAATCTTTCCAATTTGGAGTAAAAACGTCTGAGTTGGTGCGAGAAGAAGACCAGTGGGGAACGAGCTACTACTTCAAAATCAATGGACGACAATTATTCTGTAAAGGAGCCGATTACATTCCCCAAGATATTTTCCCCGCTCGGGTGAAAGATGAAGACATTGAAGAAATGGTCGAAACCATGGCGGAAAGTAATTTCAATATGGTTCGCGTATGGGGTGGAGGATATTATCCGGATGAAATTTTCTTCGAAACCTGCGACCGATTGGGAATTATGGTGTGGGAAGATTTGATGTTTGCTTGCGCGATGTATCCCGGAGATGATAAATTCATTGCGAATATCACCGAAGAATTTCGTTATCAAATACCCCGAATTGCAGCTCACGCAAGTGTCGTCCAATTCAATGGAAACAATGAAGTCGAAGTCGCCTGGGGAAATTGGGGCTTTCAAATCAAATATGGTTTATTTGGCAAGAGCGCAAAAGAGATTGAAGCAGCCTACGATCGCGTATTCAAGGAAACGGCGCCACAAATCGTAAAGGAATTTACATCCATTCCATATATTCATACTTCTCCCTTGAGCAATTGGGGGAAAATGGAGTTTTACAATCATGGATCTCAACATTATTGGGGCGTGTGGCACGGGAAAGATCCGATTGAAGATTTCGGAAAGAAAATTGGGCGATTCAATGCCGAATACGGATTCCAAAGTTTCCCTGAATTCAGTACGCTTCATACTTTTTCAGACACAAGCGAATGGGATTTGAAATCGGATGTGATGAAGCATCATCAAAAAAGCTACGTTGGAAACAACATGATTCTCAAGCATGCGAAGAAGTTGTACGGCGAACCTGCAAACTTCAAGGAGTTTGTGTATTTCTCCCAATTGACGCAGTCGAAAGCGGTGAGTATGGCCATTGCTGGACATCGAATTGATTATCCACGTTGTGGAGGAACGCTCGTTTGGCAATTGAACGATTGCTGGCAGGTTTCTTCTTGGTCGAGTATTGATTATTTCGGGAATTGGAAAGCGCTTCAGTATGAGATGAAGAAGGATTATGAAGATGTTTCTGTTGTGGCGAAGTACAACGATTTGGAGGACATCGATTTCTATCTCGTTTCGGATGTCATCGATACCTTCAATTGTGAGGTGCAATGTGAAATCTTCGACTTGAAAGGGAAGAGTAAAGCGGTAATCGAACTGTCGCAACAAGTAAACGGGCAAGGTTCGCAACTGTTGTGCATGAAAACGGTGAAAGAAGACCTCAAAAAGATGAATGCGCACTTGGTTTTTACGTGGACAGATGAAGAAGGAAACCAATTCTCTCGATCCTACGATAATATCCAACTCAGCAGAGAAAAAGCACCCGAATCAGCTGTGAAAATGTCGTATAACCGAACATTGGGACAAAACAGTGGCGTCATCACCATCGAAACAACCAAGTTTTTGAAAGACTTCTGGATCAGCTCGGATAAATTCGGTGTCAAATTCGATCGAAACTTCCAAAGTTTACTTCCCGGGACACATACTTTTGAGATTACCTTTGAAGAAGAACCGACAGAGGAAGATTTTAAGATGATGTGGTTGTAGTAATTTCCGCGTGAAAACGTGCGCATGTGCTTCCGTATGGAGTGAAAAGGGATATTTTTTGACTATTAGTAAACCATTAAAGAATGAATGGTGCAACCAAAAATTGAGCATTTTAGTTGTCAACAGAAAAATCAATGAGAAATAGACCAAATCTTTTAGCTTTAATAGTCACTTTGACGTACTGGATACCATCTACGATTGTTCTCTTTTCAATTATTGAAGGATCTGGGAGTAAATTTCCAGTTTGGTTAGATTTAATACTAACTCCTGGCTATATTTTGGGGTTCTTTCTCGGATTTGGTGGTGGAAAAGCGTACGCCATACTGGGGCAGATAATCACATTTGTAGTTATCTTCTTTTTTACACGAGTATTCACTATTGCTTGGAATAGAAAGAAGGCATAAGAGTAAATAAGCTCAATTGACAATACGATCAACTCGCCCAATAAATCATAAGTACTTCGCTTTGTAAAATCACTTTTGGTTTAAAAATGTATTCTTAACTTCGAAAGAATAAATGGGAGATGGAGATGAACGGTTCTTAGCTGTAATCAACCAAGTACTGCCCTTAAAAGCTTAATATTCTCATAGAATGCACGAAGAATTACTAAAGATAATGGCTCAAAATGTAACACTTGCCGACGGTGATGAAGGTTTGTGTAAAAAATATTTCGAGCCTGTGCTTTCTCCCAAAAACCGAGTTATTGAAGAAGAAGGAAAAATTCCGAAATACCTCTACTTTGTGGTTTCTGGTTTTGTACGATTGTTTCATTACAACGAGAATGGTGATGAAGTTACCACTCATTTAAATTGTCCGCCTGGTTTTATTACTTCGTATTTCAACTTTATTAACCAGACCAAAGCAAATGAAAATTTAGAGTGCATTACCGAATGCGAGTTACTTCGAATCACTAAAGACAATTTGGATGCGCTTACGCAGCAAAGCACAACGTTTAAAGATTTCAGCATTACAGTTTTCCAACAATCGCTTGCCTACAATGAAAATCGGTCAAAAGAATTAGCGACACTCACGGCTGAGCAACGTTATCAAAAACTCATTGAAAACCATCCGCAGATTTTACACAATGTTCCGTTGCAATACATTGCTTCGTTTTTAGGAATGAACCCTAAAAGTTTAAGCAGAATACGAAAAGAAATCATTAGGTAACATTTGTGAAGTGTATTTGATGGTGGAGTGATGAATTTTGTGTCATTATTCTTAATAAAAAGACATGACACAGAAAAAATTAGCTTTAGTAACAGGTGCAAACGGACATCTTGGGAACAATGTAGTGAGGTTGCTTTTATCAAAAGGTATTCCTGTTAGAGCTTCGGTTCGGAACATTCAAAATAAGGAATCGTTTGTAGGACTTAATTGCGAAGTTGTACAAGCCGATATCACAGACAAGCATTCGCTGGTAAACGCTTTACAAGGTGTTGAAGTTTTTTATGCCGTTGGTGCTGCATTTAAACTGTGGGCAAAGAACCCGAAAAAGGAGATTTACGATGTAAATCTTGAAGGAACGAAACTTCAAATCGAGGCAGCAGCAGAAGCAGGCGTAAAACGAATTGTGTATGTGAGCTCCATAGCCGCTTTGGATTATTCCAAATTACCAACAAAAGAAAGTTACGGCTATAATCCCGACCGTAGGGATACGTATTACAATTCAAAGAATGATGCCGAAAAATTGGCATTTGAACTGGCGGAAAAATACAACATCGAATTAGTTGCCGTGTTGCCTTCAGCAATGATTGGTAGTGAAGCTTTTATGCCGCTAAATGTTTCATACAACATAATCAATCTGATTCTGCAAAAAGAAATTCCAGTTGAAACCAATATCACCTTAAATTGGATTGACGTGAAAGACGTTGCGAAAGGTTGTTATTTAGCAGCCACGAAGGGGAGAAATGGCGAGCGCTACATTTTGGCAAACGAAAAATGTACATCGATCAAAGACACAACAAAAATTGCAAAAGAGCTTTTTCCTGAATTGAAAATTAAATTACCTACAGCAGTTCCCAAACCAATTCTCTATACAGTAGCATGGTTTATGGAAATTGGAAGTAAAATAAGCGGAAAAGCACCTTTACTAACAACGAAAGACATTGCTATGTTTTCAGGACTTCAACAAGATTTTGATACATCAAAAGCAAGGACAGAATTAGGTTTTAATCCCAAAAGTTCGGCACAGGCCGTTAAAGAAGCGATGATTTATTTACGTGAAAACGAAAAACGAATGCGTTGAAAAGGAATGTTTTGGAGAAGTTGAGCGCAAACAATGTTGGGGAACACGGCTGTTGAATGAATATAATGGAAAACTAACCTTCAAAAAAAGGGCGGTTACTGTTATTCACCGCCCATTGATCAACTAACTTAAATCTTCTTGCTCTATTCCTTTACGATCTTCTTTGTTTTGATTGTTCCATCGCGAAATAGTAGGTGTATGATGTACTGACCACTTTCAAATTGTTCAAGCTCAAAAGTGAATGAGTCCGTTTCTGTAAAAGTGTCTCGAATGACTTCACGACCATCTACAGAACGTACAATGATTTCTCCTGAAACAGTCTCGCCAAGGTTGACATTGGCCTGACCAGATGTAGGGTTTGGATAGACTTGAACATTCATTTTGGATTCTAGTTCATCGTAGTCTTCAAGCGATTTAATATTCTGTGAACTTCCATCCAATACGTGAATGAGTTTAGCAGAATACCTGTAATCCGAACAGTTGCTCCATGCCTCGTGAATAACAAGGTAATACTGGTCAAGTGATGAGGGAACAGTTGTGAAAAAGCACGATCCAGAGGCGCTGGAGTATAC
>PDWJ01005607.1_pt1 | contig 12669 bp, 12 predicted proteins | sample 1430881 | NCBI WGS metagenome assembly PDWJ01 (sample SAMN01162460, study PRJNA174530) | Oral metagenome, whole genome shotgun sequencing project. | biome: Marine environment; feature: Marine mammal; material: Swab sample of the gingival sulcus; isolation source: swab sample of gingival sulcus... | reverse complement strand
CGATGACGCTGAAAACGTTTGTTAACCAATGAAGTAGAATTGATTAAAATATAATTCACCGGACGGCATAGTTTCTCAAGCAAATCAAGTGGAAATGCCATAAACCTTGCAAATTGTAGCGGAAAATGGCTGGCATATACTTTAGGCAAAATTTCGCCAAATAACAACAAGAAGAAAGTGATTACGACCACCTGTAAAATAAATTCCAATGCAGAGGAATTGGTTATGGTAATCAGGTTATTGGTAATATTTGCCGTTAAAATAACAATGGCTATGTTAACAAAATTATTGGCAACCAAAATAGTAGCCAACAGGCTTTCAGGATTTTCCAGGTTTCTTAAAACCTGCATATTGGTACGGTTCTTTTTTTTGAGTTTCTGCTTATCAGCCGGCGACAAAGAAAAATAGGCAACTTCTGACCCACTAATCATTGCCGAAGTAAACAACAAAAAAAGCACAATAACCAGCGAAATGAATAAATTAATGGTAAACGGATGAAACTGTATTTCCCACGCACTAATAAATGCAATATCGCCAAACAGTTCTTTTTCCAAACGATTTTCTATTTAATTTAAAATGGCAGGTCGTCTTCTTCACTACTATTATTATCAACTTGGGGTTCCTCATAATTCGACCCGTTTTGCGGCTCATTTGCCGAATTATCACCTGATGGCGATGCCCCCGCCGAATTTTCACGCGATGTTAACATACGCATACTGTCACCATATATTTCAGTTATATAGCGCTTATTACCATCTTTATCATCATAAGAGCGTGATCTGATCCTCCCTTCGATAAAAAGTTGCATCCCTTTTTTGACATATTTTTCAGCAATATCGGCTAACCCACGCCATAAAACGATATTGTGCCACTCGGTAGAGGTTACACGGTCGCCATTTTTTGCTGTGTACGTTTCAGAAGTGGCCAAAGGGAAATTAGCCACCGCAACACCTGAGTCAAGATGTCGGATTTCAGGGTCTTTACCCACATTTCCAATTAAAATAACTTTGTTTACTGACATATTACTAATTTTTTAAAAGGTTAACATTTAGCCCCAAAAAGTGTTGACGGCTGGAAATCACAAAGATATTTACTTCCAATAAACACTTATCAGTGATTCTTATATTCCAGATACGACTACAGGAGCTATTTTACCTAACAATAAACTGACAATAAGCCACTTACAAACTCTTCGGGCGATTAATTCATTTTTTAGAATTAACCAGGTTAAAAATACAAAACATTTCTGTTTTTCATTCCTCCCGGGCCAAATATTCATCCAAAAACATTTCAAGCAGCCGGGGTACGGCAAAGTTAGAAATATCTTTTTTATTAACGATTAAAAAATGACTGGCCAGATCTATGATTTTGTCAACCTGAAAATGCAGTAACCTTGCATATATAATTTGATGTGTTAAAACATGTTTTTTTATTCCTGATATCGATTTGAAAGTCAATTGGCGATTTTCCTGAAAAGGGAACCGCACTTCCTGTAACGCCCCTTCATCAAGCCCGGTATCACTTTCAAACAAAGGCAACTGGTACAGGTTCTTCCAAATATCATTCATTTGCCGTTTCTCCATCAGAATTTTGTCGGATGATTCAATCAGGAAGTAATAGAAATAACGGATTCGTTGTTTTACTTTTTTTTGCTTTGCTGGCAACTGTTCAACCAGACCATTTTTTGCAGCATAGCAAGTTTCAACTACCGGGCAAATGGCGCAGTCGGGTTTTCCAGGCACACATTGCAAAGCACCGAACTCCATAAGAGCCTGGTTATGAAACCCCGGATCTGATGTCAGCATTAGTTCTTTTGCCACCATTTCGATCTCTGCTTTTCCCTGTTTGGTATCGACAGGTGCTTTAACTCCATAATAACGGCTTATAATTCGGTAAATATTCCCGTCTATAACCGGATAGGGCAACCCAAAAGCTATAGAAGCTACGGCAGCAGCAGTATAAGGGCCTACTCCTTTTAGCTTAAGTAGCTTTTTGTAATCGTTTGGAAAACGGCCGCCGTATTTTTCAACAATAAGTTTAGCTGTGCTGTGCAGGTTTCTTGCCCTGCTGTAATAACCAAGCCCCTGCCACATTTTCAGCACCTGATCCTCACTGGCACAGGCAAGGCTGTAAACATCAGGGAAAGTTTTCACAAAATTGAAATAATAACTCATGCCTTGTGCTACACGGGTTTGCTGCAAAATAATTTCCGATAGCCATATATGGTATGGGTCGCTTGTTTTTCGCCACGGCAAATCCCGTCGATGGAATAAATACCACTGGTGTATTTCATTAGTGAAAATATCCATTTTTATGTTATCAAAATGATACACAGACAAAAAAAACAAAAATAAATTATTTGAAATGCTTTTGTGTTTTTAAAATATTTATATTTTTGCACACTCAAATAAACGATTAATTCATTGAAAATTAAATATTTTAAGAGATGACAAAAGCAGATATTGTAAATGAGGTTTCAAAAAACACAGGGATTGAAAAAGTAACTGTACAGAAAGCTGTTGAAGCTTTCATGGAATCTGTTAAAGATTCATTAGTTGACGGGAAAAATGTATACCTGAGAGGATTTGGTAGTTTTGTTATTAAAAAACGTGCTGAAAAAACAGCAAGAAATATTTCAAAAAACACAACCATTATAATTCCTGCGCACAATATTCCATCGTTTAAACCAGCTAAATCTTTTGTTTCTCAAGTAAAGAAAAAAGTAAAATAAAGTGTTATGCCTAGCGGAAAAAAGAGAAAAAGACATAAGATGGCAACGCATAAGCGTAAAAAACGTTTGCGCAAAAACCGCCATAAGAAGAAAAAATAATGAGGCTTATATAGCTTCTTTATAGCGATATTTTGATTAAACCTAAGGCGTTACGTCTTAGGTTTAATCTGTTTAACCCTATTTGTATTAATCATAAAAAGAATGTATTCAGGTTGTGAGTAGCGATTTAATAATTGATGTAACTCCATCCGAAATTGTTATTGCCTTACAGGAAGACCGAAAGCTTGTAGAACTAACACGGGAAAAAAGCGGAGCAAAGTTTGCCGTGGGCGATATTTATCTTGGAAAAGTTAAAAAGATAATGCCCAGCTTAAATGCTGCTTTTATTGATGTGGGTTTTGAAAAAGACGCATTTCTTCATTACCTCGATATGGGGCCACAATTTGCCACACTTAATAAATTTCTGCGAATTGTTTCCTCAAAAAAGAATAGGCTCTCATCAATTTCAAGAATACAATCGGAGCCGGATATCAATAAAGAGGGAAAAATCTCAGAACAACTAAGAGCAGGACAGAAGATTATAGTACAGGTTTCCAAAGAACCAATATCAACCAAAGGCCCGCGGTTAACATCAGAAATATCAATAGCCGGAAGGAATTTGGTTCTCATGCCATTCAGCGATAAAATATCGATATCTCAAAAAATTCGCACCAACGAAGAAAAAAACCGGCTAAAAAGGTTGATACAGAGCATTAAGCCACGTAAATACGGAGTGATAATACGGACTATGGCCGAAGGAAAAAAAGTAGCCGAATTAGACCACGAGTTACGCGGGCTTGTAAATAAATGGGAATCAACTTTCAACAAGCTTAACCGCGTGAAGCCTCCGGCATTGATTGTCAGCGAGATAGACCGCACAACTGCCTTATTAAGAGACATATACCACTCTGATTTTAACAGTATAATTGTTAACGATGAAGCTACACGTAATGAGATTAGCGAGTATATCGGCAGTATTCAGGCAGATAAGAAAAAGATTGTAAAATATTACCGCAAAAAGAAACCCATTTTTGAGCAATTTGGTATCGACAAGCAAATTAAAGCTGCTTTTGGAAAAACTGTATCTTTTAAAGACGGAGCCTACCTAATTGTTGAACATACAGAAGCATTTCATGTAATTGATGTAAATAGCGGAAACCGCGCTAAAAAGGGTGTCGATCAGGAAACCAATGCCCTTGATGTTAACCTGGCAGCCTGCGAAGAAATTGCGAGACAGTTGCGGCTGAGAGATATGGGCGGGATTATCGTTATCGATTTTATAGACATGCATGCAGCCGCAAACCGACAGAAAGTTTACGAACACATGAATGCCGTTATGTCTGCCGACAGAACAAAGCATAACATCCTGCCACTCAGCAAATTTTGCCTTATGCAAATTACCCGGCAACGTGTTCGTCCCGAAGAAAGTATTGAAACAGCAGAAAATTGCCCTACTTGCAAAGGTACCGGCGAAATTGTACCCTCTGTTTTATTTGTCGACGAACTAGACAACAAAGTTGCTTACATCCTCAAAGACCTTAACCGAAAAAAACTTTTGATAAAATTACACCCCTATATTGCTGCTTATCTTACTAAGGGTATTATAAGTATTAAAAACAAGTGGTTGTTAAAATATTTTAAGTGGATCAAAATTGAACACAATCCCTCTTTTTCGTTACTTGAATATCAGTTCTTTGACGAAAATATGGAAGAAATTATTTTATAGATTAAGTACGTTTGTAGTAGTTCTATCATTTATTAAAAAAATGTGCGTTTCAAGACAAAAATTCTTATTTTTTGTCTTGTTTAACAACATTTCCCTATTTTTTAAGAATATTTGTCAGCTAAAAGCGTTTGGTTTTTAAATTGTTATTTATATAGATATTTAAATATTTACATAATTAACGCAGAATTTGTCTCATGAAGAATCTGATTATTTTATTTACTTTTTTAACATCTGCTTTTCTGGTAAAGGCACAAATGGTAAATCCCACAAAGTGGAGTTTTGATTTTAACCAAAATGGCAGGGACGTAGAACTTATTTTTAAAGCATCGATAGATGAAGGGTGGCACCTTTACGATACTGACCTGGCAGAAGGCGGCCCCATCTCCACCACAATAACTTACACTGACTCCTCGCTCTTTGATTTTGTAGGGAAGCTCAAAAAAAATCCAATGCCGGAAAAACATTTCGATGAGTCATTTCAAATGGAAGTAGGTTACTTTAGTGGAAAAGCCGTACTCACCCAAAACATAAGGCTACATTCTGATAATCCGGTCACCATAAGTGGCAACGTACTATTTATGAGCTGCAATGATGAAAATTGCACCCCACCCGAAGAATCTGATTTTTCATTTAAGATTAACCAGAAAAACGTAAAACCAGTTGATAATGGTAAAGCAACCGATAATAGCAACCTTGCCGGTAGTTTATCATCTTCAGGGAAAAAGCAATCGTTATGGCTATTTTTGGTAATTTCTGCTCTTGCAGGCTTAGCCGCAGTGCTAACACCATGTGTTTTCCCGATGATACCCATGACCGTTTCATTTTTCATGCGTGGAAGTGAAAACAAATCTACGTCTGTTCGAACGGGTCTCTTTTTCGGAATCTCCATCGTATTCATTTTCACCTTATTAGGTGCACTGTTCTCAATTGGCCTCTTTGGCCCCAACATCGGAAGTTTACTTAGCACACACTGGATTCCAAACTTACTGTTTTTTGTACTCTTTATGGTTTTTGCCATATCTTTTTTCGGCGCTTTCGAAATTGTACTGCCCAGTAGCCTGGTAAACAAGACCGATGCAAAAGCAGATAAAGGAGGTTTGGTGGGCGCATTTTTTATGGCACTTACCACAGTAATCGTATCGTTTTCATGCACAGGGCCATTTATCGGTGCGCTTATTATCGAAGCTATTCAGGGAGGTGGCCTTCGCCCGTTAATAGGAATGTTTGTATTTGGGCTTGCATTTGCCACACCGTTCACACTGTTGGCCATTTTCCCGTCTGCGCTTAGTAAAATGCCTAAGTCGGGCGCATGGCTCAATGCTATTAAAGTGGTATTCGCCTTTGTACTCCTTGCCTTCGGCTTTAAATTCCTGAGCAATATCGACCAGGTATATGGCTTTGAATTGCTCAACAGAGAAATTTACCTCGTTATCTGGATTGTTATTTTTTCCTTCTTAGGCCTCTATTTTCTTGGAAAAATTAAATTTTCACACGATAGTGACCTTCCTTATTTAAGTGTTGGCAGGTTATTTCTTGCCATTGTCACTTTTGTTTTTGTTGGATATTTATTTACAGGGCTGCTGGGAGCGCCTCTGGCCTCAGTTTCAGCGCTATTGCCGCCACAAACAGAAAAGGCGCACTACAATTCAACTGTTACTGCTGAAAACAAAATTGCTCAGGAATTATGTGGCGAAGCAAAATATGCAGACAAATTACATTTGCCCCATGGCCTTGCCGGCTACTTCGACCTGGAGCAGGGATTAGCATGTGCCAAAGAACAAGGCAAACCGGTATTTCTTGTTTTTAAAGGCCACGCTTGTTCTAACTGTAAAAAAATGGAAAATACAGTTTGGAACAACCCGGAAGTGTTGTCCATACTGGCAAAAAAATACGTTATAATTGGCTTATATACAGACGACAGGACAAAAATGAGTCAAGAAGAAATGTTTACTTCAAAACTTGATGGTAAAATAAAAGACACGTTGGGTGAAAAAAACCTCGATATTCTGATCTCGAAATATAAAACCAACACGATTCCTTATCATGTTATTATTAAGCCCGATGGTACTGAGTCGAAAATGGATGTTACTTTCGACAAAGATGAATTTAAGAATTTTATTGTTGAAGGACTGGAATAGAACACCAGAAATATTGCTGTATAGTTTTAATAAAAATGGATATTATATCCAGATACTGAAAGTTGGAAGCCAGGAGTGTTGAAGTTTTAAGGCTGCAACTCAGGCTTCTGCTTTCAAGCTTCAAAGCAACTATGTTAAATAAAGTGGTGTTACTTCATTTTTCATTATAATTGTTATAGCATCTCAAAAAAATATAAGATGAATACATTGAAGTGGTTGTTTTGTAATGTGGATACACAATATGATTTTGTATCGCCACAGGGTAAGTTGTATGTAAAAAATGCAGAATTGCTAAAACCCGTATGGCAAAAACTTACATTGCTGGCTAAAAAACATGCCTTACGTGTGTTAAATACGGCAGATTACCATTTCCCTGATTCGCAGGAGCTCTCTGACACACCTGATTTTATAACTTCTTTTCCCCCGCATTGCATGGCCAATACAAAAGGTGCTGAACTCATAGAAGAAACCCGTCCTGAAAACCCGCTTGTTATTAACTGGGATAAACCATTTTCAGCCGATATGGCCACAATTGCCAACCACAGAAATTTTCTGATCAGAAAAGATGCTTTTGATGTGTTTAAGGGAAATCCTTACACCGAAAAATTGATAAAAATACTGAGTCCGGAAAGGGTTATTGTGTACGGCGTTACCACCAACGTATGTGTAAACGATGCTGTTGTTGGCCTGGCAAACAGAGGGATAAAAGTTCTGGTAGTAAAAGATGCCATAAAAGAACTCCCGAACATTCCGCTTCCATTTGAAAACTGGCAGAAAATTGGCGTGGAACTTATTCATTACAAAGAAATTCCGCGTTTGCTAAAATAAACCTATTTAATCCTGTTGGCACTCCCCTCCCCAAAACGCTTTTCTATTGATTTGCTGCTTTTAATGGAATTTCGCAACCATTGTAATTTTATTTCATCAATTTCTTCTCTGGTAAGGTGCCAGTTCAAATCCGGATTACTGCGCATTTTCATCGAAAGGTGATGCAGAATAACAGCTACCGAAACAGATATATTAAAGCTTTCTGTAAAACCAAACATGGGTATCTTCAGAAATTCATCGGCATTTTGCAAAACTGTATCGGTGACTCCGGGTAGTTCAGAGCCAAAAACAAGTGCAAGCTTACCTTTAGAAATATCAAATTCATGCAATGATGTACCTTCGCCATGAGGCGATGTGGCAACAATGGTATATCCTTGTTTTTTCAACTGCCTTAAAGTATGCAGGGTATTTTCCGATTCCCGTTGGTAAGTGTGCAGCGAAAGCCATTTTGATGCTCCCATTGCAACCTCTCTGTCAACTTCAAATGTGTTTCTGTTTTCTATAATATGAACATTTTGAATGCCAAAACAATCACAGGTACGTAAAACAGCACTGGCATTTTGTGCCTGGTATATATCTTCCAGCACAACCGTAATATATTTGGTACGGTTCAATAATATGCGATCGAAAAGTTTGAGGCGTTGCGGTGTAACAAACAACGAAAGATGCGCTATTAAATCCTGTTGCACGGTATTGAATATAAGTAAAAAAAAAGGGAAACTAAAGTTCCCCTTATTTCTTTAATGCTGTAAAAAACTAAGAAACAGCGTCACCAAGTTCGGAACCTGCTTTAAACTTAACAACTTTTTTAGCAGCAATTTTGATTTCTTTACCTGTCTGTGGGTTTCTTCCTGTTCTGGCACCACGTTCTGTTACTGAGAACGAACCAAATCCAACGAGGGCAACCCTGTCACCACCTTTTAGTGCATCGGTAGTAGCACTTACAAACGCATCAAGAGCCTTTTTTGCGTCAGCTTTAGTCAGGCCTGATCCTGCGGCCATTGCATCAATTAATTGAGCTTTGTTCATACTGATAATTTTTAAATAATTGGTTAAAAAAAATAAATGCTTTAAAAATAACTATCGCGGTAGTTGAAATTAAATCGTGTTCCAAGTTTACAAAAAATAATTCTGAAACACCAGATAATTCAACACTTTGAACTCATTATTCTATAAGCCACACTAAATTCTGAAATATGTTTTAAAAAAACAACCATTCTATTTCTTTTTTTTCAGCATCGCGATAAAAATTTCGACTAAAGTTTTTTTTCCAATTAAAAAAATATCCTACTTTTGTGCGCCCGGAGAGATGGCAGAGTGGTCGAATGCGGCGGTCTTGAAAACCGTTGTACCGCGAGGTACCGGGGGTTCGAATCCCTCTCTCTCCGCTGATTAAGAGGCAGTTACAATTATCCGAGAGTAGTATATCCTGTAAAAACTATTTACAGGATATTTTTTTTGTATGTAAAGCTATAACTTCTAAACACTGAAAAACCAAATAAAAACAAGCGTTGATTCAGTAAAAAGTAATACACATTTGTTGTTAATAAAAATTTCATGCACACCCCATTTTTACTACCAATTACAGTGTTTTTAAGCATAAAAGAAGGCTTTTCGGTAGTTAAACTGTTAGCATTTTATACAGCTAAAAATCATTTTTTGTCATAAAATTTACTTTTTGTAAGCTTTTTTAGATTCTGAGTACGGTAAATTTTTAAAAGCTTTTGTGATGATCAATGGTTTATATTTCAAAATTTCTCACATTCTTTGATAAATTATTTTTCTAAATTATACCTAAACACTATCCTAATTGTGGGCCCAAAAATATTTAGATTATTTAGAATGAATTACTATATTTGCAGGCGCAAAAAGAAACACGGGTGTAGCTCAGTTGGCAGAGCACTGGTCTCCAAAACCAGGTGTCGGGAGTTCGAGTCTCTCCTCCCGTGCAGAAGCTGTAGAAATACAGCTTTTTCTTTTTTATAATCACTCCATTTTGTACATTCACATAAAATTTTACCTATGAATGTGAATGCCTTTATCCCCTGCTTTATTGACCAGCTTTACCCGGGAACCGCGCATTCTTTTATTAAAGTTCTTAAGTTGGCGGGGTGCAGTGTACATTATAATCCGGAGCAAACCTGTTGCGGCCAGCCGGCATTTAACAGTGGATACTGGAAGGAGGCGCGAACCATGGCCGTGAAGTTTTTAACCGAATTTACAAACAGTACCTGCCTGATTTCTCCTTCTGCATCGTGTACCGGCTTTATAAAAAATTATTACCACCGCTTATTGGAAGATACACCCGACAAGCTACAAATGTTAGACAACCTCATCCCCCGGCTTTTTGAATTTACCGACTTTCTTGTAAACCATCTTCAAAAAATCGATTTTGGCGCTGTTTTTCCCTATAAGGTAACTTTTCACGATTCCTGTGCCGGATTAAGGGAATATGGCATTGAAAAAGAGCCACGTATTCTGCTCAAAAAAGTAAAGGGGCTTGAACTGACAGAACTGGACGACCGCAATACCTGTTGTGGTTTTGGAGGTACGTTTGCCGCCAAATTTCACTCCATTTCAACAGCGAACCTGGAAAGCTATATCAAGAAACAAAACCTTCCCATAAAAACGATACACATAGCCGATATTCTTGCAACAAATGGTTAAAACACTTGCATTTCGTGCAATTTTTTATAATGTCCGTTTGCAGCTAACAACTCTTCATGAGTGCCACTTTCCACTATTTTCCCATGTTTGATAACGCAAATAAGATCGGCATTCTTGATGGTTGAAAGCCGGTGTGCAATTACCAGCGAAGTGCGGTTTTTCATCAGGTTAAACAATGCATCCTGCACCAGTTTTTCAGATTTGGTATCGAGTGATGATGTAGCCTCGTCAAGGATAAGAATTGGAGGATTTTTTAATACCGCACGGGCAATGGAAATCCGCTGTTTCTGTCCACCGGAGAGTTTATCTCCCCTGTCGCCAATGTTGGTCTGATAGCCTGACTCCGTTGCCATAATAAAATCGTGGGCATTGGCAATTTTTGCTGCTTTTACAACATCTTCTTCAGATACATTATCGACACCAAAAGCAATGTTATTGAAAAAAGTTTCGTTGAACAGTATGGGTTCCTGATTAACATTACCCATTAACCCGCGCAGGTCATGCAGTTTCAGGTTACGTATATCTGTACCGTCAATAAGAATTGCGCCGTCGGTAACATCCCAAAAGCGGGGTAACAAATCTACCAGTGTTGTTTTTCCCGATCCTGATTCTCCCACAAAAGCTATGGTCTGCCCTTTGTTTATGCGCAAATTAATTCTATCCAAAACTTTGTGGGTTACGTATTTAAAACTTACATCGCAATATTCGATTGACTTAACGAAGTCGGCTTTGGATTGAGCATCCGGTTTATCGATGATTGTACTTTTCTGTAGCAGTATTCTGTCCACACGCTCCATGGATGCAAGGCCTTTTTCTACACTGTACAGTGCCGTTGAAAAGGCTTTGGCAGGGTTAATTATGGTATAAAAAAACACAAGGTAAACAATAAACTGCTGGGGGCTAAGCGATCCGGCATTATCGGACAAAATGAGGCTGCCCCCATACCATAAAACCATCACAATAACAGCTGTCCCCAAAAATTCGCTCATAGGATGTGCCAGAAAATAGCGCCCCATCAACCGGTTCATTATCAGCCGGTAATTCTCATTTTCCCGTTCAAAGCGTACTGTCGCCTTTTCTTCGGCATTAAATGCCTTTATTACACGTAACCCGGTAATATCTTCGTCTATTATGGATAATATTTCGCCCTGTTTATTTTGCCCTTTCCTCGACTGCCTTTTGAGGCTCTTGCCTACCCTGCCAATTATGAACCCCGTAAGCGGCAGCATAATAAATACAAAAAGTGTGAGCGACCAACTTGTATAAATCATATAGATCAGTGATATAAGAATGATCATAGGATTTTTAAACAGCATCTCCAAAGAATTCATAATTGAGTTTTCAATCTCCTGCACATCGCCTGTCATGCGGGCCATTATGTCCCCTTTTCGTTCGTCGTTGAAAAAGCCTAACGGCAGATAGAGCATTTTCCTGTAAATTTTACTGCGAATATCCCTTACAACACTATTGCGGATGCCCACCATCATAAAACTGGCAAGATAGGTAAACCCAACTTTAAGCAACACCATTGTCACAATAAACAACCCAATGTAAATGAGCGCACTAACCTCGCCATAACGGTCTATAATGTGGGTAAAAAACCAGGCCATATTGTTTTCTATGGCTTCCCGCGAGAGTTCAAACGGAATACGATCGTAAACTGCTTCTTCTGTTTTAAAAAGTATACCCAAAACCGGGGTCAACAATATAAAAGAAAATGCACCAAACAAAGCCGACAATAGGTTAAATAAAAAATTCAACAACACTTTACCTTTGTAAGGTGGCAAAAATCTGCGAAGCAGCTTTAATAAATCCCTCATGTAACAATAAAGTTTAAGTAGCGCACAAATATCAGCGCAATACTAAAGATTCGGGGTAAAAATAACCAAATTGATTGGAGTTACATCCATTTGGCAAAAAGAAACAACCTTGTATCTTGTACTCAGGGTATTCATTCAAAATAAAAAATCAAACCGAAAAACTGGCATAGAGAAAAGAGAATGCCATAGAACAAAAATGTAATTTATTCAATATGAATACCTTACGATATAAAATATCCGTGAATTATATGTAACTTTAATAAAGAATAACCTTTATCCGATTAAATTGAAATTCCCCATGGATATTCTTTTCTCACTACACAATATTTGCCAACGACATTTTTTGTCAGGTCAACTTCAAATATTATTTCATCCATTTCCCAAACATAGGGTTCTACAAACATAATCTTGTATTTCTTTGGGGTAACACCGAGTATTTCGATATCCAGATCATATAAACAAATGCAACGGCAAAGAGTGCTTTTTTCAAATTCCTTAATCAAAATGGTATCGCCAGCTAATTTCACTTTGCAAAGCAGACTATCAGGACAACAGTTAAACCCGGAATTGATATGTTTTAAAGTAAGCTTGCTTTGTTCTTCGTCAAACGAATACTCAACGCAGGACAATGTATCAGGTATACAAGTAACGTTATCAATTTTATCGGCTGATTTCCGGCTGTCTTTACAAGCCGGGCTATTGGTAATTTTACCACTGATA
>PDWJ01004306.1_pt1 | contig 12670 bp, 13 predicted proteins | sample 1430881 | NCBI WGS metagenome assembly PDWJ01 (sample SAMN01162460, study PRJNA174530) | Oral metagenome, whole genome shotgun sequencing project. | biome: Marine environment; feature: Marine mammal; material: Swab sample of the gingival sulcus; isolation source: swab sample of gingival sulcus... | reverse complement strand
CCCGCAAGCACACCCATCAGCCCAAAAACGAAAAAGACACGGGCCAGGATCTTCAAATGCCCGCCGGGACGGACATGACCGAAATTGTCGATGATCAGTATCTGTTCTTCTTTCTGGATCTTGCAAGGATTAGGCTTGGCATCGGCTATTTCTCTTTCCAGTTTTCTCGATATATCTTCCATCCCCCACCTTGTTTAACGAGCTTTATTTTTTTTCGCCCCTGTGCGGCATATCCGCTGGATTTATAATTTTGCAGGAAACTGACCACATAACCGTCATTCTGCCTGGTTACCCGATAGTCGGAACCCGTAACGTGAATATACTCATATTGATCTGCCAGATTCGTTTTTCGGCGCACCCAGGCTTCCTTTCCAAGCCCATTGGAAAAAAAATCGGCAGCATAAAACGCTGAATACTTGGTCATATCTTTTGCAGACCAAGCGGCCAGCCATTGAGAAACCATATCCAATACCTCATCATCAAAACTCACGTTTTGGATCAAATCTTGAGCCGCCGCCACCAACACGGTGTCCCCGTCCCTGAAAGCGGCGGCTTTTTTCTGGAAAAAATCACCGATAATGGCCGGCACGGTATCAATCCCACCGATAAACAGCTGCCGTTTTCCCAGGTATTTTTTCGCCTGGCCCGCAGTTAAATACATATCCATCAGTACTGCAGCCACATGATTGTGGACATAAATGCCTGTTCTTTCCAACTGGAATGCAAATCGTGTGTCGTTTTCCGCGGCGAGGGATCTCAATCTTAACCAAGATTCCCACCACGCAATATCCGGGAGGTAACCCGACTCATAATGCGCCAGGAACTTATGGTAACTTCCCGTTTCAAGGGAAGCGATCCATTGAGAGATAAACCCATCCAGCCGTTGACGCATGCGCTCCATCTTGACCTTAGACCGCCTCGTTATTTCCTCCACAATGATAAGCGGCGTTGCATTAAGTTGCACATATTGGGCAAGGGCCATCACATTATCATTTTCAAGGGCAACACACCCATTGGAATCCATGGGTTTCAATACTTTGTTTGTACCATGAATCCAGATCGCAGACCCCTTTTTTCCCATACGATGGTCCAAAAAATTGGGGTAATCGGTCGCAAAGGCTTTTTTACCGTAAACCGGTGTCAAATATCGATCTTCATACTCCTCTTTTAGGAAATAAACGCCTTCAGGTGTTTTTTTATCGCCTGCTTTTGCCTTGGGACCTGCCACCTCACCTGTGGAGCAGGCGACCCTGAGCACCTCTTGATATCCATACCCGTCAGCTTTAGGGCTGCGCCCCCATACACTCAAGGACTGTGTTTTTTTCTCAACAATAATGGCATGCTCATTTTCAGGCATACGAATCAATACATCCGGTATACGCCCATCGGAGTATGAGAGGTCCTCCCCGATCATTTCAGCGCCGACAGACATGCTCAAACACATCACCACAATCCCCACAAAAACACTTACAATACTGCGAATCAACCCTATACTCCTCAATTAATCGTCTTTCGGCTCAATTTTTAAATGCCTATATGCTTTTTCTGACGCCCTTCGACCACTGGACGTCCTGAGAACAAGTCCAATTTTCAACAAATAGGGTTCAACCACATCAACCAGCGTATCGGTTTCCTCTTGAAGGGTCGCAGCAATGGCTTCAATGCCCACTGGACCGCCACCGTAAAAATCAATAATGGTTTTCAGATAATTGCGATCTAGTCGTGTCAATCCAAGGTCGTCAATCCCTTCCAGCGTCAAGGCTTGTTTCACCCCATTGGTCGTTACCTGGCCATCGTGCCGTACCTGACAAAAATCTCTAACCCGCTTGAGCAAACGGTTGGCAATGCGAGGCGTCCCCCGAGACCGGCGGGCAAGCTCCATGGCCCCACCATCGGTCATCCGGGTTGCAAGCAAGGCCGCAGACCGTTTGATAATGACCATGAGCTCGTTTACATCGTAAAAATCCAGGGTCCTAAAAATACCGAACCGATCTCTAAGTGGTGCGGATAATAACCCGACCCGGGTGGTGGCCCCAATGAGGACAAATTGTTTGAGACGATACCTGTGACTTCTAGCATGAATGCCTTTATCAAAAACAAAATCCACAGCAAAATCTTCCATTGCCGGGTATAAGAACTCCTCTACGACCTTGGGGATACGGTGAATTTCATCCACAAAAAGGATATCGCCTTCCCCTAAATGGGTCAGGATGCCCACAAGGTCGCCCCCTTTTTCAAGGGTTGGGCCGGACGTGACGGTCAATTCCCTTCCCATCTCATTGGCAATGATATGAGATACTGTGGTTTTGCCTAACCCCGGCGGTCCGTGCAAAAGGATATGGTCAAGGGGTTCGTTGCGCATTTTAGCGGCCTGAATGGCGATTTTCAAAGTTTCCACTGTGGTCGCCTGCCCCACATAGTCACTAAAACGCACTGGCCGAAGGGACACAATATCTGCCGCCCTGTCTTCCGGCGTCAACTGTTCAGAGACCACGCCCTTTTTGTCCGATGAAAATGATAAAATATCCGATGTCATTTACCGACTCTCCTGGTAAATTTCATCAAACAAATCTTCCGGTGTCATCATGGCAGGATTCCGCTCAAACGCCTCCTTAATCATACGCCTGGCAGAAGCAGCAGAATGCCCCAGCTGCTCAACCAAAACCTCTGCGACCTGCCTTGAAATATCCTCTTTTTCAATGGGTACGTCAGCAGCCGACGGTTCAGTGACAATAGCAGATGAGCATGCTGTATCCGCATCTTTTGCAGAGGCAAAACGGGTCACTTTTCCGTTCAGGGTTGCAACAATTTTTTCAGCAGTCCGTTTGCCGATACCGGACAACTGTGACAAAAATCCAATATCTCTATCTTCAATGGCCTGGGCAACTTCTCCCATAGGCCGGATTAACGCTTTGACCGCCTTTAAGGGACCGATGGCCGACACGGTAATGAATAATTGAAAAAACTCTTTGTCCTCAGGGGTCAAAAATCCAATGAGCACCGGCTTAGGCTGTCGGTCTGTCACATGGTAATAAATAAACAGCGACACCCGGTCTTTTTCATCCTCAGGGACATGATTCTGTCCCGCCGCCACCCGAGCCAGGGTCACAGGATCCAACAGAACCTCGTAACCGACCTGTCCGGCCAGGAGAAGGATGCTCTCGGGTTGGCGATGGATAATCCGTCCTTCAAGATATCCAATCATCACCAGCCCCCTGTTACGCGATGATATTTATGAGCTGCCATAACCTTATGTTCCATATCTGTATAATCCTGTCAGGGCAAGCCCCAGGGCATCGGACGCATGAAACGGACGAATCGGGCCGTCATGGTTTAGCAGGTGACGCACAGATCGCTCCACCTGATATTTATCGGCACTGCCGTTTCCAGAAACCACTTTTTTCACCTCACGGACCGACACCTCCCGAACCTGAGCATCAGCTTCAAATGCGGCCAGCAAAAGCACACCAGACACCTTGCCCAACATAATGCCCGAGCCTGGATATTTTTCAAGGGAGTAAATATCTTCTATCACCACAAGATCTGGAGACTGCGCCTTGAGAAATTCTTTTGTTTTGGTATATATTTTATGCAACCTGACAGGGACGGACTGTCCAGCCTGGGTTGAAATACTGCCAAATGAATACTTAATCACTTCCCGACGATTCCCAGTGACCAAACCAACCCCTGTTCCGGCAAGGCCCGGATCAATACCGATCACCTTCATTTTGGAATCCGGTGGATCATTTTAGACTTTTTAGCTTTTTCTTAGCATACTTCGCTTCTTTGGACTTGGGGTAGCGCTTAATCAGCTCTTTGAGAATAAGGCGGGCATTAGCAGTTTCGCCCAGGGCAGCAAATGCATATCCTTGTTTCAAACGGGCGGCCGCAACTTTATTCGACTTAGGATAGGTCTCAAGCACCTTCTGATATTCAAGAATCGCTTTCTCGTACCACTTTTCAACATAATAGCACTCTGCGATCCAGAATCTTGCGTTACCCGCCTTTTTTGAACGGGGATATGTATTAATATAATTCTCAAACTGTAGCCGGGCATTTTCCCTGTCACCATCGTCAAACAGCTTTTTGGCGAATGTATAAAGCCCATCTTCGGTATCTTTGGCCATCCCCTGCCCCGAATCTTTTTGCCCCCCCAGAACAGGCGTAACCTCAGACGGCTCAAACCCCATATACTTTTCTATGGCAATTACCTTTTCATAATTTTTTGCAATGGCATTATCAAGCCGTTCCAAACGGTTCTCAAATTCTTCCTGACGGCGCTTATTGTGTGTTCCCAAGGTATGCTGCAGGGCTTCCATCTGCCCTTGAACTTGATAAAACCGTTCCTTTAACTGATGCACTTCGTATTTAAGTTCCGCATAATTTTCTCTGGTACTTTTGGCATCTTGTTTTACATCGGAGGTTAGTTGATCCAGTACACCGGCTTTATTCTTTTGAAGGGCGGCCTGCCGACTATTCTCACGTTCCATGACGGCCACCCGATTCTCCAATCCCAAAAATTGTTCCTGGGTTACACAAGCAGCAATCAATAAAAAAAACGGTAGGGTAAGGTAAAAAAGAAAAGGTTTCATATCTTATTCCTAAAATTGTTTCACCTGGCCAGCGGTTGACATGGCAACAGGCCTAATTCGATTCAGACGCCTTGTCATAAAAAACTTACAATTACGCAAAAACGAATTAAATACAGCATATCGACTGTGGACTGACCAGAGCTTTCATCCAGAACTGTCCACACCGAATTAAATGATTAAAAACTCAAAGCCGCTGACATCAGTTCTTTAATAAAAGTAATGATTGAATAACAAACTGCGCTCGACGATTTTTCTGATACGCTTCAGGGGTATTGGCCGGATCAAGGGGGTATTCTTCACCATAGCTGATGGTTTTCATCCGGTCTGCATACACACCAAGATCTTGAAGATAATTTTTGGCAGCCAATGCCCGTCTCTCCCCCAGTGCCAGGTTATATTCAGTGGTCCCCCGCTTATCACAATGCCCTTGGATAATGATGGAGACTGACGGATTAGCGCTTAACCACTCCGCTTTTTCCTTGAGGAGCATCTTAGCCAGGGGACTGAGTTCTGCGCTGTCATAGTCAAACAGAACATTCTGATTCACAAATTTGTTTTTTGCGGCTGCTCTTGCAGCCTGTTCCTGAGCCCTTTGCGCTTCAAGCGCCTGGGCTTGAATACGTTCAGCTTCAAGCCTTGCTTTTTCAGCCGCAGCTTTAGCTGCAGCAGCCTCAGCAGCTGCAGCAGCATCCGCTGCCTGGTCCTGATCATTCGTGTTCACTGTGGCTTCAGGCTCGGTAACTACCTTTTTATCCGCACACGATATCACCCCCATAACTGCGGCCATCAGCACTGCCATCATCAATTTCATCCACATATTTTTTCTCATTACGCCTCCTCAAAAAGAGTATTTTAATTACCAATATCCATTTTCATGTATACTTTATTTGGACCAGTCCGGTTGGCTCTGCTCTCCTTTCAAGGAGATCAAACGCCGCTGATCCGTGCCCACAGCAGTCATCACAAATAGTTTTGCACGGCCGCCCTCCCGATCTGATTTAAACACAATTAAGTTTCCATCCTTCGACCAGCAGGGGTCTTCATTACTTCCGGCATTTTTTGTCAACTGTGTCGGTATACCGGGCTCAGGATTGATCGGAATGGTAAAAATATTAATTTTTCTCTTATCAATGCCGACATAAGCTATTTTCTGGCCATCCGGAGACCACGACGGCGAGGTGTTGTACACCCCTTCAAAGGTCACCCGTTTCACCTCACCTGACGCCAGATCCTTCACATAGATTTGGGGCGTTCCAGAGCGGCTGGAAGTAAACGCAATCTTCCGGCCATCGGGAGAAAAACGGGGAGAGACATTGATTCCCCAACTATTGGTGATCTTTTTAATAATTTCTCCCTTTAGGGTCAATAAATATATTTGTTGATTTCCGGAAAAACTCAATGTGGCAGCAATTTTTAATTGGCCTGGCATCCAGTCTGGAGAAATATTAATTCCGTTATAACCAACCACGGCACGGCCTTTCTCACCCAACCGCGCCATAAAAATATCAGGTTTCCCGCCTGCGTAAGACACATATGCCAGCCACCGTCCGTCAGATGACCAGGACGGGGACAAAGAGATACTTTGGTGCTGCGTAATTTGTTTTGGGTTGTACCCATCAAATTCGGAAACAAAAATCTCTTTTTTACCATCCACTGTGGACACAAAGGTCAGCCGAGTGTCAAATACACCAGAATTGCCTGTGAGTGCTTTAGACACCTCCGCGCAAAACATATGAATCATTTTTCGGATCTGTGACGGGGTTCCTGTGTAAATTTTACCAACCAATAATTTGGTATTATAGGTGTCAAAAAGTCTTAGCCTTAACTTGACCTGACCCTGGATCTCCTCAATGCCACCTGTGATCAATAACTCTGCACCAATGGACGTCCAGTCCTTAAATACAATCTGTCCCAATTGAATTCCAGATACGGCAGGATCCGATAAAAACGCGGTCGAGTCCATTACTTTTAAATACCCTGTAAAATTCAGACCCGCCCTAAGAATCTCCAGTGCACGGGCACCTGATTTAGTCTCTGTCTCACTTTTGGTAAAGGATTTAAACCGGGGGACTGCAATGGGTGTTTTATTTAAAAATGGATCACTGATGTTGATATATTCATATTGTTCTGAGGTAGCCGCCTGTGTGCGACCCATCAAAATAGAAAAAAGGACTGTAAACATTAATACCAAAACCATGGTCCGTGATCTCAAACAATACATTATTTTATCCCCCGGGGATTAAAAATTAATACCAATTCGTAAGTGTTCATTCCTTTTGGCAGTTCAGGCATTGGATTGGACCGTTGAATGGCTTTTTTAACCGATTCGTCCAGATAGGCATTTCCAGATCTGGTTTCATAGGAAATATCTCGAATTTCACCTGACTTTAAAATTTTGATAAACACCCTTGCTTCAAGGTTAGGGTTCATTCCGGCAAGAATGTCATTATAAATCCAGTTTTGCCTTAATGCATAGCCAATCTGCATTTTATATAATTCTTTAAGTGTCGCCATACGATCCCCCTGCCCGCTACCAACGCCCGGTCCTTTCTTTTGTCCCGGCCTTTTTTCCGCCACAGCCTTTTGCATCCGCACCAATGCCTGGTCAATCTGTTTCTTACGCTGGGCCTCCAATTTGCGAGCGATTTTCTGCCGTGCCTGTTCAAGGGTCTTTTCGGGATTTTTTTGCGGCTTGGGGATCACCTTTTTAACCGTTTTCTCTACGTTGACCTTACGCTCGGCGATGATTTTTTTAAGATTTTTAGGTTTTTTTTTCAGACTGATATCAGGCTTCAGCAAAGACAATTGTTCCGGTGACGGGTTCACCTTGGGCGTGACAGTGGCCACCTCTGCTGGAGGAGGATCTGGCAATTGACTTGATTTTTCCGCTGCGGATGTAGGCGGTAACGGTGTTTTTTCAATAATGGCAGGTGGTATTTCTGGCGCGGTTTGTTTTACTTGAGGTCCAGGTGCGAATGAGACCAGATCTACCCGTACAACTTTGGGTTGAGGCGACAGGAAAGTAAAATCTTGAAGCCATACAATACCACTAAAAAATGCAGCATGCGCTGCAAAGGAAATCATACAGAACGCATACAGTCTGTTAGCGCTGCATTCCTGAAAATTGGAGAAACTGGTAAACATGTTACGCATTACCATAATGCCGATATTTTCCGACCAAAGGGTCAGCTACCTTTCCGATCTTCAGGCAAGGTAATCATCCCCAGGCTTTCCACACCGGCCTTTTTAATCTGGGCCATGACATTGACCACCACCCCATAGGCCACATCTTTGTCGGATTTAAGGTACACTTTTCGCTTATCCATATTTTTCAAAACCGTCCCTAATTTTTCAGTCAGGAACGAAACGCTGACTTCCAGTTCATTGATATAAACTTTGCCTGCCTTGTCGATGGAGATAATCAAATTATCCTCATCTGAGGGCAACGCTTCTGAGGTTGCTGTGGGAAGTTCCACATCAACCCCCTGAACCATCATTGGGGCTGTCACCATGAAAATAATAAGCAAGACCAGCATCACATCCACAAAAGGCGTGACATTAATTTCAGACATCAATTGGCCACTATCTTCTCCCAGCTGCATCATACCTCCATCTTTTTCTGCATGTCCCGGTCAATGATGTTCAACAGGTCCGATGAGAAACTCTGGAGCTCTGAATCCAGTACCCGTATCCTTGTGGTAAAATAATTATAAGCGATAACAGCAGGAATGGCCACAGCGAGACCGGCAGCCGTGGCAACAAGTGCCTCTGAAATACCTGGAGCGACAACGGCCAGGCTGGCTGATCCAGAACGCCCGATGCCCTGAAAGGTCCCCATAATCCCCCAAACCGTACCGAAAAGGCCGATAAATGGTGCCGTATTACCAGCAGTGGCAAGAAAGGGGACCAGCTGCGTTAATCGTCGAAGCTCCACATGGATAGAACGACGCAGGGTACGTTTAACACTGCCCATGGCCTGGAAATAGGAAATTTCTGTGGTTTTCAATGTCTGCCCCTCTGTGTTATCCAATTGGGCCAATTCCATATATGCGGTCATAAACACCCGTGCCACCGGACTGTTTTGCAACGCCTTGGCCTTACTAAACGCATCAGTCAGGCTTCGGCACTGCCAAAACATTTCTGTAAAATCAGCCGATTCCCGATACGCTTTTCTAATATATTGAAATTTTATAAAGACAATAGCCCATGAAATAATTGAAAAAAACAGAAGCAAAAGCATCACAACTTTCACCACAGGTCCTGCATCATTGAGAATATATAGCAGGCTGACAGATTCCGCATTCATAACAATACCTCTAAATCTATGTTCGCACAACTTAACAAAGGCACCATACCAGATACACCCAGATAAATCCACAACTGGATCATATCGGCATAACGATTTAAGCCGTTCCTCCCAATGCTTTTCCAGTGTATCCACCCGAACATGTTTGCACGTTGATCGTTTTTAAAGGTTTCAAACTGCCAAGATAATATCTTGCGCTGTAATGCTGCGGGTATGAAAAACATCATTGGGTCAACGCGACGTTGTTTCTATGCAATTTTGACAGACCAACACAGCGATTTTTGTGTTGCATATTTGGCCAAAAAAAATCCCCCTTATCGCTTGTTACTACCGATAAGGGGGATTTATGATCTAAGGCTTATGTGCAAGCAAACAGCTTACATCATGCCGGGCATTCCGCCCATGCCGCCTGCGCCAGGCATACCACCTGGCATTGCGTCAGCGCCACCTTTTTCAGGAATTTCAGCAATCATGGCTTCGGTAGTCAGCATGACAGACGCAACGGAAGCCGCATTCTGCAGTGCGAACCGAACCACTTTTTTGGGATCAATGACACCGGCTTCAATAAGATCCTGGTATTCATCAATTCTGGCGTTGTAGCCAAACGCACCTTCACCTTCTTTAACCTTGTTGATAACAACAGAGCCTTCAACACCGGCGTTGTCAGCAATTTTACGCAGGGGCCATTCAATGGCCTTGGCAATCACTTCAACACCCAGTTTTTCCTCGCCGTCAACTTCCAGGCCGTCAAGGGCTGCGATGCTTCTTACCAGTGCAACGCCACCGCCAGGCACGATACCCTCTTCAACAGCAGCGCGGGTAGCGTTCAGGGCATCTTCAACCCGGGCTTTCTTTTCTTTCATTTCAGTCTCAGTGGCGGCACCTACGTTGATAACAGCAACACCGCCGACCAATTTGGCCAGTCTTTCCTGGAGTTTTTCACGATCGTAATCAGAAGAGGTTTCTTCGATCTGAGCACGAATCTGTTTTACGCGGCCTTCAAGAGCCTCTCTATCACCAGCACCGTCAACGATGGTGGTGTTGTCTTTGTCAATGGTAATGGATTTGGCTTGACCAAGATCCTGGATAGACACATTTTCAAGTTTAATTCCGATATCTTCAGAAACTACTTGGCCACCGGTAAGGATAGCGATATCTTCCAGCATGGCTTTTCTTCTGTCACCGAAACCCGGTGCTTTAACTGCGGCAACGTTCAAAGTACCGCGCAGTTTGTTTACAACTAGTGTCGCCAGAGCTTCACCCTCAACGTCTTCGGCGATAATTACAAGTGGTTTACCGGTTTTGGCAATTTCTTCAAGAACCGGCAGCAGGTCTTTCATGGAAGAGACTTTTTTATCGCAGATGAGTACAAAGGGGCTTTCCAGAGCAGCAACCATTTTTTCTGTATCGGTCGCAAAGTAAGGAGACAGGTAGCCACGGTCGAACTGCATTCCTTCAACAACTTCCAGAGTGGTGTCCATGGATTTTGCTTCTTCTACGGTGATCACGCCTTCTTTACCGACTTTGTCCATGGCCTCGGCAATAATGTTTCCAATGGTGGTATCGTTGTTGGCAGAGATGGTGCCGACTTGGGCAATTTCATTCTGGTCTTTGGTGGGTTTGGCCAGTTCTTCAAGATTACCTACAATCTTGGCAACGGCCTTATCGATACCTCTTTTAATTCCCATGGGATTGTTGCCAGCAACAACCAGTTTCTGACCTTCTTCGTAGATTGCGCGGGCAAGGACAGTGGCAGTGGTTGTACCGTCACCGGCCATGTCAGACGTTTTTGAAGAAACTTCTTTAACCATCTGGGCGCCCATATTCTCAAACTTATCTTCAAGATCAATCTCTTTGGCAACTGTCACACCGTCTTTGGTCACGTTGGGAGACCCCCAGGATTTTTCAATCACAACGTTTCTGCCCTTAGGACCCAAGGTAACCACTACAGCGTCAGCCAGAGTCTGAACGCCTTTCAGCATCGCTTCACGTGCTTTGTCATTGTACTTAATTTCTTTAGCCATCTTATTTAATCTCCATTAATAATGTAGTATATACTTAAATTCTATGCGGGTTTAGTTAGTGGCGCCAATTAGTCTACAATACCGAGAACATCATCCTGGCGCATGATCAGATAGTCAACCCCATCGAGCTTAATTTCAGTGCCGCCATATTTACTGAACAATACACGGTCGCCGACTTTCACGTCCATGGGAAGGAGTTTGCCATCTTCACCCATCCGGCCGTTACCAGTGGCCACGACTTTACCTTCTGCGGGTTTTTCTTTAGCGGTATCGGGAATAATGATGCCGCCCTTGGTTTTCTCATTTTCTTCAACGCGTTCTACCAGAATTCTGTCACTTAGAGGTCTAAAACTCATGATGCAATTCTCCTTTAAGATATTAATGTTTTTCACTAAATATTAGATTGATTTAAACAGCTTCCAGAAAGCCTATGGTTGCAGATTTAGTTTGAACTTTCGACTTTTGAAGTTGTTTTTTCTGATTTACTTTCCGACTTTTGTTTGTTGCCGCTGGAATTGGCCCCGGACTTTGATCCACCGTAATCCGTTACATACCAACCAGAGCCTTTAAGATGAAACGTGCTGTGGGAAATCAGTTTTTTAAGACCGCCCTTGCATTGAGAACAATGCTCAAGGGGAGCTTCTGAAATTTTCTGGAATGCTTCTTCAATATGTCCACATTCCTGACATTGATACTCATACACTGGCATTTTCATTTTCCTTAATCGTTATCCCCGCCGGACTGCGTAAAATCTATTTTCTGCCGGCATGACTGCTTGAAAAAGTTAAACTAAAATAATAAGTCTTTTACCCTTGTCAAGGCATTTCCGTCAAAAATTTTACTAGGGTCTAAAAGTCAATTTATCAAAGCTATTTTATATAAAATTCAATCACTTCAGGCATTCCATCAACAGAATTATTCGCAAGTATTTCATAGGTAATGACATGAACTTTTTTTCTTCTTCCAAGGTGACATCTGCTTTAGATATATTTTCATATCGATACTCAAACCTTGAAAATCGGACCACATGAATCAGCTCATGGGTAAGAATATAAAAAGGAAGGGATCAAGGTGAATGTTTGGGCGATTCACCACCACCGAAAGAATCGCAGAATCTTGCACACAGATATGATACAAATTGAATAATGACGACCCCAGGGGGCACCCGGTTTTCGCCCTTCATACTTGAGTACCTGCACAAAAGCCCCTCTATTCTCTCATGGGGTGCCAGCGACGCAGCGGTTTTGATATCATACCTATTTTTAAGCCATTGAGAAGAAGAGTGTTTAAAATGATGATTTACCAGCGCCTCGGCCCAGGTACCCCCCTGCGACACCTGTTCAAGCTGAGCCGCATTGAAAAACATGGGTTTCATTTCACGCGCCAGTCACTAATAAACGATGGACACCTACCAACACTTTATGCTATGGTATTAGACCATTTAGCGTAGAAACAAAATCAATTCATCTAAAGGAGGTGATTTTTTTGGGTAGCGTAATAAAGAAGAGAAGAAAAAAAATGCGCAAGCATAAACATAGAAAACTCCTTGCAAAAACCAGACATCAAAGAAAGAAAAAATAAGCGTTCTATCTTATGCACAAAGGGCGTATTTGAGTCATCAAAACAGACTCAATACGCCCTTTTTCTTTTTATTGACAGGCCGTTATTGATCCCTTTACCAATCACTGCCTTTCATAAATTTCATCAGGTCGGAATCGGTTGACAACACGACAGTACTGTCTTTTTCC
>PDWJ01008155.1_pt1 | contig 12671 bp, 10 predicted proteins | sample 1430881 | NCBI WGS metagenome assembly PDWJ01 (sample SAMN01162460, study PRJNA174530) | Oral metagenome, whole genome shotgun sequencing project. | biome: Marine environment; feature: Marine mammal; material: Swab sample of the gingival sulcus; isolation source: swab sample of gingival sulcus... | reverse complement strand
CGCATTTTGTTATATTTCTCTTTGTCCATTTATTCTGTTTTAATTGCGAACCACAAATATAGTAAAACAATTACTGATGTACGATAAAATTTTATAGTCTTTCATTCCTTTTTTCTTCCTTCGGACTCATCTAACAGGCTTCCCCTTCTGTCTTGACACCAAAGGGACAAAAGTAAAGACACTCCATCTCTTGCAATTGCAAAAATAACAATCGATAATTAATAAATGTTTCTCAAATTAACAGGTAACGTTTTACAGAGAAAAACGAACACCTATTTTAAACGAAAATTTATCGGACAATAGAGTACTTTTGGTTGTTAGTTTATTATTTTCATAATACTGCACTCTTTTATCGGATAAAGGTATTGAGCCTTTTTTTCGGAATAGAAAGAATCCCGATTTTTCCATAATAAATAAACGGTGCTTTGTATTGAAATCAATAGCATAATCTACTTCTGCAAAAAGATGTGTAAATGCCGATAGACGAGTTTGTAAACCTGCTCGTAATTGCATTCCCAAAGATTGCGTACCGACTGCCAATGCTATTTTTCGAGCATCAAACTTTTTACTGTCAGCACGAAAAGTCTTAGTTGATTTAAATTTACCTATGTTCCAACCTAATTCACGACTATAAAAATCAGCCCCTAAATTTACTAATAGCTTTCGTCCCCTGTTGATTAAAGGTGTTTTAAAGGCAACCCCTAAACCATATACCTCAAAATAATTATTATCTACGTTTGCCTGTAAAAAACAATTCATATCCCAGCGTGGTGTTAATTCATATCCCAAACGATAAGAAAAACCGTAAGCTTGTAAGTTTGGGGAACTGAAACTTCCTATAAAATTATTATATTCATTGGGTTTAAAAACAACCTTACTCTGAGCTACTCTATTTAAAGTATTGAGTGAAAAATCAACATCAATATATATTCTCGAAACTATTTTAAATAATTTTTGTCGCCGACTGTAAGATTTTGGGAGTCTATATTTCTTTTTTAATAAACTATCGGAAATTTGATTATTATAAACGAGCAACTTTTGCAAGGCATTGTCGGGAACAATACCATCTTTATCTTTCCATATTCCGGTTTTATAATCGTTGGCTTTTAAATAAAATACATCGGTTTCCTGTACCTGTTTATTAAAAGGAATAGATTTTTTTGTGGTATCCACATTTAAGGTAATATATTCATTAAACTGTTCAACCTCCTGTTTGGTACGGGTATCGTATAAATATTCTTTATCAGAAACATAAGCCAAATAATAAAATTTATCACCCTTTAAATATTTAACAATACTCTTCTTCCCCTTTGAAATAATATTTGATTTTAAATTATTATTACGCAATTCAGTACCGTATTTTGTACTTTCTTCTTCAAGATAGAGATATGCCAATGTTTTCCTATCAAGGTAAAAACATCCCTGATATCCTGTTTCCCAACCTTTTTTTGCTTTATATTCTATTTTATAAGCGGGGATACCATCAAGAGTAGTTTTATAAATAGTATAGTCACGAGATTTAAACGCTTTTGGATGAATAGGAAAATCTCGATGTTTTACAATATCCTCAGAAATAGGAAAATATAATCCCCCATACCACATTACCCTGCTTAACGAATCGTACATTGGGTGTTTGTTCATTCGGCTTTGCAGCACTTCAACCTGTCCTTTAGTTTTGTTTTTATAAGATGTTTTAAACACTTTAATCAATGCTTCGCCATAATATAGATAAGCATCCCTTTTAGGGGCATAATACGACTCTCGATAAAAACCATTTAAATTAGTTGGCGTTTTGGCGTAATTTTCCTTAATTTTCCCATAAGCTCTATAAAGCATTGCTAATAGGGAATCTTTAGGCATTACCAAAACTTCCGGTATTTTTATAACTTCTTCTGGTAATTTTATATGTAAATATTTATTGTCCCTAATACTCACGATTTTGGTTTTATAACCAATACTACTTAGCTGTAATTGTTTATGATTTCTGGGTAATTTTATTTGAAATGCTCCATCTCTATTGGTTATTGTACCTATGGTCGTTTTGGGAACAAGTACGGTTACTCCCGGGAGTGTATTATTTTTTTCATCGGTAACTTTACCTTTTATTAATGTTTGAGAAAAACAAGAGAAACCAATTAAAACTAAAATACATGTAATAAAAAAACGCATAACTTTAAGGATATAGAATTATTTTTTCGCAACGAAAATAGTCATAATAATAGTTATCAATAAAATAAAAAAACTCAAATTATTTTAAATTTTGTTTCCTTTTAATTGTTGCAATCCAACAACATTAATAACATTATACTTATACGTCGCTGTGAGTATTTATGAGTAGCAAACTTATTCCGATTAGTATATGCAACGAATAAATATTAACTTTGTGGTAATATTTCTTTTTCGTATTCGTTTTGTAATGAATACTTCAACAAAAAGAACTTACTATTATCTGAACTTAAATAATATGAATACAGCTATATCATTAAAAATAAAATTAATCACTTTATTTCTTTTTTTATCGTTAAGTGCATTTACCCAAAATAGAAAATATGAGATATTAGGAAAAGTTGATGTTGAGAATGGAACAACTGCCGGTTTAAGAGTTACCATTTTTGAAAATGCAAAAAAAATAAAAACCTCTTCTATTGATAAAAATGGTAAATTTCAATACAAATTAGACTTCGGTAACGACTATATGTTAGTCTTTAATAAAGAAGGATTTGTAACAAAAAAAGTAAGTATTTCCACATTTGTTCCACCTGAAATTTTAGAAAGAGATAATAAATTTCCTCCATTTCAATTTAATGTGAATCTTTTTCCGGCTTACGAAGGCGTGGATTTATCGATTTTCGACCAACCGATGGGAATGATTATGTACGATAAAGAATTAGACGATTTTGATTACGACAAAGATTACGACAAACAAATACGTGACGCCATTAGAAAAGCCGAAGAGGAGGCAAGAAAAAAAGCCAAAGAACTCGCAGAGAAAAACAAGAATAAAGAAAAAGCCTACAACGATGCGATAACAAAAGGCGATTTATGCTTTAAAAATAAAAAATACGAGTTAGCGAAATTGGCTTACGAAGATGCACTTGATGTAAAACCGAAAGAAGAGTATCCCAAAAATCAAATTACAAAAATTGATAAATTACTGGCAGAACAAGCCAAGCTGTTGGCAAAACAAAAAGCCTTAGACGAAAAATATCAGCAAATTATAACAAAAGCCGATAAAGAATTTCAAAAGGAAAATTATACCAATGCTAAAACAGATTATCAATCAGCTTTAGCTGTAAAACCTAACGAGAACTATCCCAAAAATCAGATTAGAAAGATAGAAGAAATCTTGGCAGATAAAGCCAAACAACTGGCTGAAAAAAAGGCTCTCGAGGAAAAATATCAACAGTTAATAACCCAGGCCGATAAAGAATTTCAAGCTGAAAACTACACCGAGGCTAAAACAAATTATCTATCAGCATTGGAGATAAAACCCAATGAAAATTATCCCAAAGAACAGATTAAAAAGATAGAAGAAATTTTAGCGGATAAAGCCAAACAACTGGCTGAAAAAAAGGCTCTCGAGGAAAAATATAAGCAACTAATAACCAAAGCCGATAAAGAATTTCAAACTGAAAACTATACCGAGGCTAAAACAAATTATCAAGCAGCTTTAGAAATAAAACCAAACGAAAATTACCCCAAAGAACAAATAAAAAAAACAGACAAGATTTTAGATGAAAAAGCCAAACAGTTAGCAGAACAAAAGGCTTTAAACAAAAAATATCAACAAATAATAGCAAAAGCCGATAAAGAATTTCAGGAGAAAAATTATACCAATGCTAAAACCGATTACCAAGCGGCTTTAGAAATAAAACCAAATGAAGAATACCCTATTAATCAAATCAAAAAAATAGAAAATATTTTAAATAATAAAGCTAAACAGTTGGCAGAACAAAAGGCTTTAAACAAAAAATATAAGCAACTAATAACCAAAGCCGATAAAGAATTTCAAACTGAAAACTATACCGAGGCTAAAACAAATTATCAAGCGGCTTTAGAAATAAAACCAAACGAAAATTACCCAAAAGAACAAATCAAAAAAATAGAAGCTATTCTAACAAAACAAGCCAAAGAAAAAGCCTTGGAAGAAAAATATCAGCAATTGATAACAAAAGCTGATAAGGAATTTAAATCGGATAATTATATCGCAGCTAAAACAAATTACCAATCGGCTTTAGAAATAAAACCCAATGAAGATTATCCTAAAAATCAAATTAAAAAGATAGAAGAAATTTTAGCAGAACAAAAAAGAAAAGAGCAGTTGGCTTTAGAAAAGAAAAACATAGAAGACAACTATAATGCAATTATTAAAAAAGCCGACGAATTGTTTAATACAGAAAACTATAACGATGCCAAAACAGCATATAACGATGCTTTAAAAATCTTTTCGAACAGAAAATATCCTAAAAAACAAATCGCAAAAATAGAGATTATATTGGCTAAAAAATTAAAGGAAGAAGCACGTAATAAAGAAATTCAAGAACGCTACGATTTATTAGTTAAAAAAGCCGATGAATATTACAAAAAAGAAATTTATAAAACAGCCATAACTCGCTATAAAATGGCATTAAAACTGAAACAGGAAGAAAACTATCCCAAACAACAAATAGAAAAAATAGAGGCATTTTTTAAAGAACAACAAGAATTGGAAAAGCTCTACAAAGCATTAATAAAAGATGCCGACAAACAATATGAAAAAAAGAATTACGACATAGCTAAAGCAACCTATCAAAAGGCATTATCAACCAAACCTTCAGCAGAATATCCTCGCGATATGATTGCAAAAATAGATCTTTTTAAAATAGAAGAAATGCATAAATATGCAGAATTTAAAGTACAAATGAAACGCTATAACGATTTACTTGTTATTGCCGATAAACAATTTAATGATAAAGAATACGAGCCGGCAAAGGCAAGCTATAATAAAATGTTAGAAATAAAGCCTAAAGAAAAATATCCTCAACAGCAAATTGCAAAAATTGATGCAATATTTGCAGAACGTCAACGTAAAATAGAAGAGGCTGAAAAATTGGCTAAAGAACAAAAAGAAAAGGCTGAAAAATATCGAATATTAATTGCCAATGGCGATAGACTATTTAAAGATAAATTGTGGCAACAATCAATTGGGTATTATGAAAAAGCCTCAGTAATAAATCCTAAAGAAAATTATCCTAAAGAGCAAATTGAAAAAGCAAAAGCCGAATTACAAAAAATTGCCGACATAGAAAGAGAACAGCAAGAGAAAGAACAAAAATACAACGATTTAATCGCATTAGGAGACCAAAACTTCAATCAAAAAAAATTTCAAGAAGCACAAAAAAATTATCGGGAAGCTTTAAAAATTAAAGACAAAAAATATCCTAAAGAGCAGCTACGCAGAATAGCAATTATTTTACAAAAAATAGAATCAGAAAAAGAAAAACAAAGAAAACTACAAGAGCAATACGAAACCCAAATTGCTAAAGGCGATAAATTCTTTAACGACGAAGAATTTGGGGCTGCACGTCATCATTATCAACAGGCAATAGAAATAAAACCGGAAGAAGAATATCCGAAGGAAAAATTACAAGAAATTGAGGAATTGTTAGCTAAAACCGATAAAGTAACCCAAACGGCAACTAATAACACAAATAATCCTGATAAAAAGACATCAATACGAGAAGAGAAATTTTATGCCGAACTAATAGAAAAAGGCGATAAGAATTTTAAAGCAGAACACTATACGGTTGCAAAAGTAATGTATAACCGTGCATTAAAACTGTTTCAACGCGATTACCCCAAGCAACAGTTAGAGGAAATTGCCCGTTTGGTACGGGAAGGAAAAATTGCACTCTTAACCGAAGCGTATGAAGAAGCTATTGCAAAGGGCGACGATGCTTTAAAAAACAAAGAATACGGTGTTGCCAAATTCTATTATAAAAAAGCAATAACGATGGCTAAAGATGAAGATTATCCTCGCCAACAATTAAAAGAAATTACCAATAGAATAGCAGAAGAAAAAGCCTATGATAAAAAAGAAGCCTATGAAAAAGCAATCAACAAAGCTGATAAGGCTTTAGCTGAAGGCAATAAAAGCACGGCTCGTTTTTATTATAAAAAAGCATTACGTTTGCAGCCAAAAGCAGATTATCCTGTTCAACAGTTAAAGGCTTTAAACAATAATAAATAGGAAGTAGAACTTAACCCTTTTTCCTTTTTTCATAAGAAAAAACTAAATCATTAAACTATGACACTAAACTATATTTGGATTTTCTTTTTTGTAGTGGCTTTTGTAATTGGCTTAATTAAGCTGATTTTGTGGGGCGACGTAAATGTTTTCCCCGAAATGATGAACTCCACATTTGCTATGGCAAAAACAGGATTCGACATATCGCTGGGATTAACGGGCGTACTAACCCTATGGTTGGGAATTATGAAAATAGGCGAAAAAGGCGGTATTATTAACGTCTTTTCCCGATTGACAGGTCCTTTCTTTAATAAATTATTTCCCGATTTACCTAAAAATCATCCGGCACACGGTTCTATTATGATGAACCTTGCCGCCAATATGCTGGGTTTAGATAACGCTGCAACTCCCTTGGGCTTAAAAGCAATGAAAGAAATGCAAACCGAAAATCCTGCAAAAGAAAGGGCTTCGAATGCTCAAATTATGTTTTTGGTATTAAACACATCGGGGCTGACCATTATCCCTATATCTATTATGGTTTACAGGGCTCAACTGGGAGCGGCAAATCCCTCCGATATTTTTATTCCCATTTTATTGGCGACCTATTTTTCTACCATTGTGGGATTAATTAGTGTGGCAATAATGCAAAAAATAAAACTATGGGATAAAGTAATATTGGCTTATCTGGGCGGACTAACTGCTCTAATTGTTGGTGTTATTGCCTATTTTTCAACGCTCGAAAAAGAACAAATCACCATTATTTCGAAGGTGGTAAGCAATATTATTCTGTTTTCGGTAATTATTCTGTTTATTGTAATGGCAATGCGAAAAAAAATAAATGTTTACGAAACCTTTATCGAAGGGGCAAAAGATGGTTTTAACATTGCCATAAAAATTATTCCCTATTTAATTGCCATTTTGGTTGCCATTGGCGTATTTCGAGCATCGGGTGCAATGGATTTATTTGTGGCAGCAGCCCAAAAACTTTGCGAATTGCTACACATCAACTCCGATTTTGTAGAGGCTTTGCCAACCGCAATGATGAAGCCATTAAGCGGCAGTGGTGCTCGCGGTATGATGGTGGACGCTATGAAAGTTCACGGTGCCGATAGTTTTGTGGGACGTTTGGTTTCCACCTTGCAAGGTGCTACCGATACCACTTTTTATATTATTGCGGTCTATTTTGGTGCAGTGGGCATAAAAAATACTCGATATGCGGTAACCTGCGGTCTGCTTGCCGATGCAGCCGGAATAATTGCCGCAATTGTTATTGCATATCTGTTTTTTCATTAATAGAACAAACATATTCAATTGACACAATGAAGCAAGGAAATTCATGGGTAACTATTATTGGTATAATAATACTAACACCCTACAATCTCTATACAGTTATTTTCAATGACGAAACTCATATTGGTTTAATTGCAATGAATATTGTTTTGATTGTAACTTCTTATATTCTAAATAGAAGCGATAAAAAAGAGAGCGAAAAACTTTAGCTGAAAGTTAGAAAAACAAACAGTTAAGCGAAAATTGACTATCACAAGGCTGCCTAATAAAAAAAAAGCACGATTGTATAGCTATCACAAGGCTGCCTAAGAAAAAAAAGTGCGATTGTATAGCTATCACAAGGCTGCCTAAGAAAAAAAAGTACGATTGTATAGCTATCACAAGGCTGCCGAAGAAAAAAAAGTGCGATTGTATAGGTGTCACAAGGCTGCCGAAGAAAAAAAAGTGCGATTGTATAGCTATCACAAGGCTGCCGAAGAAAAAAAAGTACGATTGTATAGCTATCACAAGGCAAAAAGAACTCCGTAGGAGTATCCTGTTTGTAGTATTTAAAATTATTAAAAAGTTTAGCTCCGTAGGAACGACCCGTAAATCAATTAATAATTTACAATGAGTAATATTTTTCCGAAGTTAAAAGACAGAAAATTAAAAAATGAAACAGAAACTAAAACACATTTTTGTCCTATTGGTAATAACCCTTATGATAGGACATTCGGCATATCTTGTTTTACATACAGAGTTAAACCCGATAAAAATTATTGGCTTTACTGTGGGAGGAATACTGTACATTTGCATTTAAAAAATATATCTACGGAATTTTAAATCAACAGAGAAATGAAATACCTAACCTATGTTGTGTTAATAATTTGGACAGGCATTACCATTTTACAAGGCATTTATCCAAATCAGATTGTTATTCCCGATTACACAAATACAATACTAATTTTTATAATGATAGCCTTATTTATTCGTTTGATGATAAAGCATAAAAATAATTTATATTCTAAAAATAAAACCGATGATAACATTTAAAATTAACACCGAATACATTGAATTAATAAAACTATTAAAAGCTGCCAGTATATGCGAAAGCGGAGCTCAAGCCAAAATGTTTGTGGACGATGGCGTTGTTTTCCGAAATGGCGAAGTGGAATTTCGTAAACGAGCAAAAATTCGTGCAGGCGAAACCATAACTGTCTTTGGCGAAGAAATAAAAGTGGTAAATATGGATTAATTCTTTAAAGTACCGAATAAAAAAAGGATAATGTTTTTTCTCACATTATCCTTTTCTATTTTAAAATGTACTACTTTTTAATGCAGTATAGTTGCTTGTAAATAATAAACTCCGGCACCTGCAAGATAGCCTACTAAAGCTAACCACGATATCTTTTTTAGATACCATATAAAGTTGATTTTTTCCATTCCCATAGCTGCAACTCCTGCCGCCGAACCGATAATCAACATAGAACCTCCTGTTCCGGCACAGTATGCCAAAAACTCCCAGAATAATCCGTCTTGAGTGAAATTTAATGCATATCCTAATGCATCGGGACTTTCAATAGGATACATTCCCATAGCGGCAGCTACCAAAGGCACATTATCTACAATAGACGAAAGCACCCCGATTATAAGGTTTATAACATAAATATCATGAATATTTTTATCTAACCAAGCAGATAAAACATCTAACTGACCGGCCGATTGCAAACTGGAAACTGCCGTTAAAATTCCAAGGAAGAAAAACACGGTTGGAACATCAATTTTTCTAAGTATGGCTGTTACATTTAATCGGCTTTTAAATTCTTCCGATTTATCTCGGCGTACCATCACTTCGGTAGTTACCCACATTACACCTAAACCAAACAACATTCCTAAATAAGGAGGTAAATGTGTAACTGTTTTAAATACCGGCACAAATAAAAGTGCAGAAACTCCCATCACAAGAATCAATAACTGTTGTTTATGTGTAGTTAATTCTTTTTCTCGTTTCTCTTCCATTGGACGCTCGGTATTACCTTTTAAATACAAACTAACCAATATCAACGGCACAACCATAGTTGCCAAACTAGGCAAAATTACTCGTGTAATAATACTCACCGTAGTTACCTGTCCTCCAATCCAAAGCATAATCGTAGTTATATCACCAATGGGCGACCAAGCTCCTCCGGCATTGGCAGCTAACACCACCATTGATGCAAAAAACCACCTGTCTTCTTGTTTCGACAGCAGTTTCCGTATTAATGCTACAATTACAATAGTTGTAGTTAAGTTATCGAGTGCCGCCGACATAAAGAAAGTTAAGAAACTTAATACCCATAATAATTTTACCTTATTGGTTGTCTTAATTTTATCGGTAATAATTTTAAACCCTTGATATTGATCAATAATCTCAACAATGGTCATTGCTCCCAATAAAAAGAAAAGTATGGTTGCTATCTCGGAAAGATGATGATAAACCTCGTGATGCGTAATAAATTCCAACATATTGGCTCCCGGATTATGCTCTAAATAGGTCTGCCAAGCTCTACTCGCATTTTCTGCTAAAATTTCGTTGGAAAAAAGAGCATATATCGCCCACGTAATAACTCCTGTTAAAAGGGCACTTGCCGCTTTATCAATTTTTAGTGGATGTTCTAAAGCAATTGCAATATAGCCTAATACAAACACCACAACCATTAAGGTAAACATAGTAATTATTTTTTAATTTAACATTTATTTTAAAAACGGTCGCTAATATAAGTAAATATTTAATATGTCTGTATAACTTATAAAGATTATTCTGATAATCTACAAACAACGTTATAACAATACAAAAAATAACACCTTTTTAGATAGACGTTTTTACAATATTTTAAAGATTTGTACCAGTTATAATCTAAAGTTACCCAAAAGAAAATAGAATTTTTTAATTGGATAAATTGGAATACAAATGGTATTAGCCGTTAGCTGTTGGTTTTTGGCTATTACAACTTCCGTCTCATTGTCACATTATCTCATTGTCACATTATCTCATTGCCACATTATCTAATTGTCACATTACCTAATTGTCACATTAACAAATTATCATTATTCAATTAATTGTAAAATAAAACCCCATTGAAATTTTATCGAAAAGACTTTTAAAACTGTTATATAACATCATAAAAAAAAAGGTTATTCTGCTTTTATTTCTTTTTTTTGTGGAATTAAATTTCAAATATAATTTATTTAATCATGTATAGAATAGAATCAGATTTATTAGGTGAAATACAAGTACCTAAAAATGCTTATTATGGTGTTCAAACACAAAGAGCTATCGAAAATTTCCACATTAGCGGAACTACTATGAGCGATTATCCTGAAATGATAAAGGCTATGGCAAATGTGAAACTTGCTGCTGCAAAAGCCAATAATCAATTAGGAATATTAAACGATAAAATTTGTAATGCAATAGTACAAGCTTGCGAAGAATTATTAGAAGGTAAATTCCAAGACCAATTTCCTGTAGATATGATTCAAGGGGGAGCAGGAACTTCTGTAAATATGAACGCAAACGAAGTAATTGCAAACCGTGCATTAGAAATAATGGGATATGAATTGAGCGATTATAAAAATTGTTCGCCAAACGACCATGTAAACCTTTCGCAATCTACAAATGATGCGTATCCTACAGCTCTTAGCTTAACTCTTTTCAATATGAATAAGCAATTTGTTGCTGAATTAGGAAAATTAGTGGCAGCTTTCCGTAAAAAAGGAAAAGAGTTTGCCGACGTAATTAAAATGGGACGTACTCAATTGCAAGATGCAGTGCCAATGTCGTTGGGACAAGAATTTGAAGCTTTTGCAGTTCTTTTAGAAAAAGAAATAATGCAATTAAATGCCAATGCAGAACAGTTCTTGGAAATAAATATGGGAGGAACCGCTATCGGTACCGGTATTAATGCTCCTAAGGAATTTCCGGAGGTTTGTGCAAAATATTTGTCAGAATTAACTGAAGAAAAATTTGTTGCAGCAGCTGATTTAGTAGCAGCTTCTCCTGATACAGGTGCTTTAGTAAGTTATTCTTCTGCATTGAAGCAAGTGGCTGTTAAATTATCGAAAATATGTAACGACTTACGTTTATTGTCATCAGGACCTCGTGCAGGTTTCAACGAAATAAATTTACCTAAAATGCAACCGGGTTCTTCTATTATGCCGGGAAAAGTAAACCCTGTTATTCCGGAAGTGGTAAACCAAGTTTGCTTTAGAGTATTTGGTAACGATATTACTGTGATTGCAGCTGCCGAAGCAGGACAATTGGAGTTAAATGTGATGGAGCCTGTAATTTTCCATTCTATTTTAGAGTCAGTTTTATTCTTACAGCGTGCATTTGAAACATTACGCATAAAATGTATCGATGGCATTACTGCTAACGAAAAAGTTTGTGAAAATATGGTACTAAACAGCATTGGTATTGTAACAGCTTTCAATCCTCATATCGGTTATAAGAAAAGTTCAGCTATTGCTAAAGAAGCATTGGCAACAGGAAAATCGGTAAAAGAAATTGCGTTAGAACATGGAGTATTATCTGAAAAAGAAATTGATGCAATTTTAGATCCTAAAAAAATGTTACACGCATAAAATTTTAATACTATTTAAAATTGCTCAAAAAGTACAAAACATTTTAATTGAGTAAGGCAAAATAGTATAAAATATTGATTAAAAAAATCCCTGGTAATTGTAGATTATTGGGGATTTTTTATTGATTTAATTTTTGATTATATAAATTATTTAATACCAGTTTCAATCTGAAGTTACCCAAAAGAAAATAGGACTTTTTAATTAGGTAAATTGGGGCTATAAGCGGTATAAAACATTGGATAAGTGCAATGGATAAACCTTTACGGATTTTAGGAACTCCTAAAAATTTAGCTGCTACTTTATTTGTGCTACAATAAAAAAACATTAATTTTGCACCGATTAAAAAAACAACATAAAAGTTCTTTAAAATATGATTAGTAGAAGATTGCTTCGAGTAAAAGTGTTGCAAATGCTTTACGCATTTCATCAAAATGAAAATCAAACCATTAATAATTCTGAAAGAGAATTATTTTTTAGTATCGGAAAAGCCTATGATTTGTACCACTATTTGCTTCTGCTGATTGTGGAAATGCAAAAAATTTCTGATAGAAAAATT
>PDWJ01006072.1_pt1 | contig 12672 bp, 10 predicted proteins | sample 1430881 | NCBI WGS metagenome assembly PDWJ01 (sample SAMN01162460, study PRJNA174530) | Oral metagenome, whole genome shotgun sequencing project. | biome: Marine environment; feature: Marine mammal; material: Swab sample of the gingival sulcus; isolation source: swab sample of gingival sulcus... | reverse complement strand
GAACCCTTTCACAAAGAAGTACAATTACGTGAAGGAGAGAAGGTCACAGTCGAAGTTGCCCTTGGGAAACGCGTTGCCGTGGTAGCAACCACACCGCCAGGTAAAGAGCCCCCAAAGCAGGGTGCTTCGTTCCATTCAGATGATGTTGCCGATTCTGGAGGCTCCAACGCGCTGGCTTGGATCTCAACAGGAATCGGCGCCGTCGGATTGGGCGCTTCGGCCTACTTCTTTGCCCAGCGATCCAAGGCGATCTCCGACCTTGATGATGCCTGCAAACCCAATAAAAACGCTTGCCCCTCGTCTGTTCAAAGCACCTATGACGACGGAAAGCGCAACACCCTGTTGGGCAACGTGAGCTTGGGAGTGGGCGTTGCCGGAGTGCTTACCGGCATCGTTCTCTTTGCCAGTTCTTCAGGGGGCGGCGACAACGTAGCGCAGCCAGAGCAAGGTCTCAGACTTGTTCCGTCGTCACCAGGCTCATGGGCGGGTATGAGTGTCAATGGGCGCTTCTAGAGCAGTTTGTGCATCGTTCTCTCCGTGTGCCCAACCTTCCCTGTGTTTCAAGTGTTGAATGATCCGATGCGCCTGACGTTGGGTTTCAAGCCGGTTGATGGAACGGTCGCTGAGCCGAGAGAAGGGAAACGAAAGCTAAGCAGTTTGGACGCTTCCGTTATCACGCCCTCCTATCGGACGGTCGATCGATCGGGTTGGGTGAAATTGATGACGCCAGTGAAGAAGAGCGATGAAGATGTGAATCGGCGACATTAACGGCAGGCTTAAACAAAATCGCACGACCTGTGCGCTTGCACGGGTCGCGCGATGCGGCCACGGGAAAACGAACTACTTGGACGTCTTCGGAGCAGTGGCCGGAATGGGCTTGGGGGTGAGGCCCTTCTTCTCCGCTGCTGCGCAGCCACCCGACTTGACGTTGGTATTCTTACCAGAACGACGAAGGATCTTAAACTCCACGCGGCGGTTGACCTCATGCTTGCCAGGTTGCAGCTCACAGTAGTAGCCGTAGCCAACAGCGCGCATGCGGTTCTTATCGACACCCAATGCGGTCAGCGCGGCCATCACAGCCTTGGCTCGACGTTGGGTCAGGTTTCGGTTGTAGAACTCATCGCCTTCAGTGGAAGCGTGCCCTGCGATCTCGATGAAGTCGATATCCTGGTGCTTCTTCATCACGTTGGCGATGTTTTCAATCAAGGTGGTGGAGGAGGCGTCAATCTCTGACGAGCTTTTTGCAAAGTTGATCTTGTCGTTGATCTTGATTTCTGTGCCTTTGACTTCAACCAGCGGCCTTTTATCAGGGCAGCCGTCATCGTCTTTAAAACCGTTAACGGTCTCTGGTTCATTGGGGCACTTGTCAGCATCACCCATGATGCCGTCGCCGTCAGGATCCTGGGAGGGGCAGCCATCTTTGGGATCAGGGGGCAGGCCATCTTCAGCCTGGTCAACGCACTTATCATCAGGGTCGGCGATGCCGTCACCATCGGTGTCGTTCGGTGCGGGCGGGGCTGGGGGCGGGGGCGTTCCAACCTGTAGCTGGGTCTCGCCCTGGCAACCGGTGGTTCCCAACACGAAACCAGTGGCGCCCAGTACCAGTGCCATCGCAATTCCAAGGGGACGTAGCTTCAGCATCTCAATTCTCCATCGACTGGCAACTAGATTCGGGTGCCCGTCGTTGCGGCGGGCATTGCGCGCGGATGCTCCTGTGCCCCGCGCATTCAAAAGAGCCCCTCATCTACATAAAGAGTGACGGCAAGGCTACACAAATCGCTGCAGAAAAGGAAACTGTCTTGCCTTGACGCGCGTGAGAATGGAGAAAAAAACAATATTTTCAATGGGATAAGTCTTTTTTTCAAGTGCCTGCCCACCGGTTTGTCCTGATCTAACAATTTCAAACGAACGCGATCCTTGTCACTCGCGAACCCATGGGTGCCCAACGTCCTCGGTTCCTTCCCTTGCATGTCGAAGAAATCCCTCTGGACAACGCTGTGCTTTTTCCCCAAGACGAGTGGCCGATGCTCTCGAGGTCTGATCATTTGGCCCGATGCCCACAAGCGTATCGTCGGGTGGATTGGCCGACGACGAAACAACAGTAGCTCCTACCCAGCTCCACGATTCGTTGAACGCCGTCCTATGCGCGAATAAGTCGATTCAAGGGCCGTAGAGTCTGAGATCGCCGTTGCGACAAACCACAACGAATTTTTTCTCACCCGCAGGCATGATGGCGACCGGCGTTTTGCATGAGCGTTTCGGCGCAAAGTGTCGTTGACCAGATGGCAGCACAACGCCAACACGGCCCCCTGTCCGCGCGAACGCAACCCTGCCGTCATGGTCCACAAGGATTGGGGGGCTTGCGGGCGCATATGCTGGCAACCCACCATCAGGCGTCTTTGTGCTTGAGGCAATCAAGCTCACTCGCTGCTCTTCGCCCTCTAGCGATAGCGTGATCAATTCCCCCGACGTTGTTGTGATATAGGTGCTGTTGTCTTTCCCAATCGTGGGCGGCCCCTCGAGTTTGTTCGACCGAAGCAACGTTGTCGTCACCCCAGATTTCACGTCCATACTCATCAGCCGCTCCATGTCCGCCACCGCCAGGAGCCTGCCATCTCTCGTTCGTGCGCCCCCTTCCAACGCAATCCCTTGAAAGCTCCCGACGCGTTTCGGAGGTAGCGGCGAAGCCCATCGAAACACCTCACCTGTTTCAGTGGTTATCAGCACTGCATCGCCATCCTCGACCAGAGAACCAACCACCCGTTTGGCCACATCAGCCTTACTGATGACCTCCGCGTTGCTATCAAACGCAACCACACTCGAACCAACCGCGACCACGAACGAACCATCATTTCGCGCAAGCGGCGAAGTTCGAGGATCTTCTCCCTTTGAATCCAAATTCTTGCGGAACTTTGGCTCGCCGTTGGGCCCGAACCCCCAAACTTCACCCAATGACGTAACAACAACCCTGGTGCCTTTCGAAAGGATAATCGGCTGCGTAGACGGCACACTCGTCCCCAGATGCCGCGTCCATTGCTCCGTGCCTTCAGGGCCCACTTGTATCATTTGCGCAACGGGGATCGACCGCAACAGGCAACGCGATACCACCACGAATGCGTCGATGCCATTTGAGGTTTGGCATGTCTGGAAGTGTTGGCGTGCGTCCTGAACGGAGTCCGTCCACGCGTCCCATCGGGGCTGCCCCTTGTGGACGTCCCACAACCAAGGTCCCAGGCAGCGTCGGATCGAGGCTTTCCGCACAAACCTGATGCGGGGCGAGCATGGTCCAGGTGCTTAACACAAGCCCCCATCCGAGGGCGATCGTGCCGACCTGCTTAGTCCACCTTTTCAACACGAACCTTCCACCTTTCAGGGCTGATGGGAGGGGTCAAGGGTGCTTCGTTTCCAGCCCACGGATTGGTTGTTAACCTCAATTTCAGACATTGTCGTTTGTCCGAAGAGGTTTCGAATGGATCGCTACGCCAGGGAGAAATGAAGTCCTTACCCGAAGGTTTCACTGTTGATACACTCTGATTCTTTGCCTTGGCATTCGCCGCGTGCCTCGGGGTGGCGCCCGGGCGATGCAGTCGAAACGATCGGCCCTTGTTTCCATCCATCATCTGGGTCACCTCGAGCACCGCTCCCAAGTCTCGCGTTCTGTCTTCAGCATCCGAAACAACAAAGCGGGCCTTCGTCACTTCACCTGCATCTCGAGGCCACGCACAGACTTCGTCGGTGTCGTTGTGCCAGTTTAACCGACCCCCAACCGTTGCGCCCACGGCAACGGGCGTTGCGACGGGAAAGCTGTCGTTGGGTTCAATCTCCATCTCTAGATTTGGGGTTGCAGATGAAACTGTTAGTTTGTAGGGATCCGAAACGTTTTCCACGACGAGTTTTTGTTGGCCGCCATCGTAAGATTGTCGATCCTGCATGACGGCAAATAAGTACGGTGCGGGGTCCAAGCGAAGCGCGGGGATGGATAGTTGCTTGCCTGGTCGAGCGATGCAGTATCTGCTCTGTGGCTGAAAATCCCCTTCCTTGTACAACCAGAGGCATGTCGCCATATTCGGAAGGGCCGTGAGTGTTACGGAAACAACACTTACGTCGGGGGGCAGAACAATTCGATAGAAGTCTCGGTCTGCTTGCTCCACACCAATTCGCTTGCCAAGCATTCCCTGAACAGACTGGCCAAAAGGAACATCGGTTGCTTCGGGTGCCTGATTGTTGGGCTCTTCTTCAAATCCATTGAAAGCGGGTTTGGCCGTGGCTCGTTGGTAGCCGCGGATACCACCATACGCGAAACCCAAGACAATCACCGAGGCGATGGCAAACGACACCCAACGCTGACGCCTGAGCTTGCGCTTGAATGCCGTAACCTCGTCGCGTGTTGCCACGGCTGGGTGTTGTATCGTCTGCATGTCCCCTTGCGATGTCCTGTTTGGATCTCCATCCAGGAGATTAACTTGCAAGGCTTGCAGGCGTGTCGAATTGATCAGCGATTCAACCTCCGAATGACCAGAACCGCCAAGGTGCTTGAGGAGGGCTTCCTGAAGATCTTCGATACGTTGGAAACGATCTTCGGGCGCTTTTTTAAGACACCGCATTGTGATTTGCTCGAGCGCTGGCGCGATGAGCTTGTCAGGATTGCGTTGACGCGGCGGGATTGGCTCTTTCGTCAAGTGCTTGGTGAAAACCGCTATGGGAGATGGGCCTCGAAACACAGGCTCCCCGGTCAGCGCCTCATACATCACGGCGCCCAAACTGTAGATGTCCGCCCGGCCATCCACAGGGTTTCCGTGGATTTGCTCAGGTGCCATATAAAAGGGCGTCCCAACAACTTGCCCTGACATCGTCACTTCGTTGAGATCAGACGCCTCACGCAGCTTTGCAAGCCCAAAGTCCAACACCTTCACAAAGTCACCGCCGCTGCGGGTCTGGGCCACCACGATGTTTTCGGGTTTGATATCACGGTGAACAATGCCCATGCCGTGCGCTTCAGAGAGTGAGCTGCAAACCTGCACCATGATCTTGGTCAGCCGAGCCGAGTCCATTGATTCAGGCCTGATCATGCGAGACAGATTCCGCCCCACCACAAGCTCCATCACCAAGTAGGTCAGGCCTTCGGAAACACCAAAGTCAAACACCTGAACGCTATTGGGGTGCGTCAGTCGCGACGCCAAAAGCGCTTCACGTTTGAATCTACGCACCACCTCTTTGTGGCGACTCAATTCTCCTGCCAATAGCTTGAGCGCTAAGAGCTTTCCAATCTCCGTATGCTCAACCCGATACACAACCCCCATTCCGCCGCGCCCAATGCATTCCAAGATTCGATATCGGCGAGCCACAATCAAACCGATGAGCGGATCAGGGACGGATCCATCGCACTCCTCCATCGTCCAATCGTTGTCCGCCATCGATAAGTCGCTCGTTGTCACTTCCTTCCCGCTCGCCGTGGCCGTGTCCAATGAGCCAACCTTCGATGACCTACTTTGCTCTCCTGTCTCCTGTTCACTTTCCTCGCTTTCAAGGTTCGGTGTGGACGCTCGATCTCGCGCCTGCGGCTCCTGGTTGCGAGAGGGCATCGTGGTGTGCGGCCCCGCATCCTGCACCTTCAGTGTAGCGCCGCAATTCTCATGCTGATTTCGCGATGCTAAGGCCTGACAGCCAAGATTGGGACGGGCCCCAGACCTGACAGAAGACGGGCCCACCATGTTCAACGTACCTTTAACAAAAAGTCGACGTCGATCAGGGGTACCGACTTGCCTGCTGCCGTGTGAGCACTTGCAACACGTCCGAACGCGCGAATCGTGTCGCCTTTGCTTAGCGTCTCGTCGCCGGCGTAAGCCAGCGTTGCAAGACATGGTGGGCTGTCGCACTTGCCCTCCATGTCCAATAAGATATTCCTCCACACCCCCTGCGTTCTTGCTTCCACAATCTCCCCGCGAACTACAACCTCTTTGCCACGCGCTTTGCCAGCATTTTGCATTTCTTGCATCAGTGCTGTGATGCTCGTGGTGGCGCGTGCCTCAAATGCCTTCGCTTCAGCTTCAAGGTCTACCACTCGCTTGACAACAACCGTAATCGTGCGCGGCGCGTGCGCAGGCAATCGGGCTTTTACGCGAATTTTTGTCTCCCCTGGACGCTTGATCTGCATCTTTCGAGAGAAGGAACCATCCTTGTTTGCTTCGAACTTTGTTCCCTCTATCTGCACAACCGCCCCTTGCGCGGTTTGGCCTCCTACGACGAAGTGCTCTGAATCAACAACCATGTGCGGTCGCGGAGAGTGTAAGAGCATTGGACTGACCCCAACTTTCACTGAAACAGCTCCTTTGCTCTCCTTGCCTCCCTTTGGCTCAATCGTATAGGGAATCTTCTTCTCGATGGTCACCACGTTCTGGTTCGGCCCCATGCAGTCCTTAGAAACGTCTACCGCATACCGCGCCTTGCCGTGTTTATCAGGCTCAAGTGCAGTGCCGTTCACCCGCACACTCGTTCCCTCTTTTGTCTCTACCTCTACGTAAAACACAGGTGGGTCGTCGCTGAGCCCATCCAAATTGGGTCGCACGCGATAGGCAACGGGTATGCTTAATTCCACGCTCTCATCACGGCCAGAGCCCGGTCGATCAATCTCAACGGTGAATTGATTGTCGCCCACAACAAGCGGCTGCGGCAGCGTCAACTGTGCAACGCGATTGGTGACCTCTGCCTTGGAGCCTTCAACCCGCATGATCGTCCCGTTGGGGCAGGTCTCACAAGTCAGCTCAAGGACGTCTTTGCCTTGTTCATTGACCTTTGCCTTCGAAACGATCGGCGGCTTGGTTGGCCAAAGAAGAGCAAACAAGCCCACCAGAACAATGATGGAGAAACCCAACGCTGCGAGAACGAATGCAGGACGGCGATAAATCGGTGTTGCTGCTTCGAGCCTGATTCGCCTTTTCCTCACCACTTTCGGTTGTTGGGGCTCGGTTGTTGCCTCAGAAGTGGTTGCCTCAGGAGACTGTGGAGCTGGTGGTGCTCCCGGGTATTGGGGTGCCGGTGCTTCTCCAAGCCCAACGTTGGGTTGTGCATGGTGGGTTGGTCCAGCATCTTGAGTCGGTGCGATGCCTGGCAAGGCGACACCCAACATGGTTTTGTTCTTGGAAGCCTGGGCGACCGGCGCGGTATTGGGCGCTTGGACTGTCGACTTTGGCTTCGGGGTGGGGGCGATGCCTGGCATGGCCACGCCGAGGATGGTTTTTGCGCGGTTGGGCTCAGGTGACACGGGTTGAGCTGGTGGCAAACCAACGTTTTTTACCCCGCTCAACTGAACTTGATCGCCTTGCTCTTGGTTGGGCGACACGGGTGAGGTGAACGCTGGTGCTGATGCCGGAGATGGAACGCCAAGTATGGTTTTATTTTTTGCATGAGCCCTACCAGACATCTCTCCTGGTGTAGCCATACCCACGATCGTGGGGTCGTGGGGCGGGGGTGGTGCTGGTGGATCGTCGGGCACGGTGTCCGGCGGCTTCGAGGTTTGGTTTGGCTGGATCAGGTGGGTAGAATCTTGGACCGATTTCGGTCCGTGCTGGTTTTTCGCTTGAACCGGCTGCGTCTGAACTGGCTGCGTCTGAACCAGTTGGGATGGCTGCGCAGGATCCATCATTCCCACTACCGTCTTACGTCTAACTCCTTGACCGGCTGGCGGTTGGGACATCTCTGGCATGCCCAGCACGGTCCTCTTTTTTGAAGCGCCTGCAGCTGGATTTTGTTGCTCGAGAGCTCGCTGGAGCGCCTGGCCACACGTCGGGCAGTGCGGCGATTGATCCGCCACGCGAGAGCCGCACTGAGGGCATGTCTGCATGGGCGGCATTGTACCAGCTTGGGCTTGTTTCGCCGAACTCGTGCCCCTGCCGATTCAACAATGGGTCGAAAGTTGCTCCAATTGGCGCCAACCCTGTATGACGACAGAGCGCCATGCATATCCAGTGCGAAAAAGGCTCCCGAAAAGATCCCCGAATGCCCGGAATTCCCCCACACCGAAGGCGTCGGAGCCTGAAAAACGCCTCCCGAACGTGCGATCCCACGCTCGAACACACGCTTGTTGCCGCAAGAAAACGACAAGCCGCGATAACTGTGGAGACCGCCGGGTATGTTGCCCTGGCCCTCGCCGATGCCATTGCAGCTGCCCCCGCTGTTGTGAAAGCCCTGCAAGTTCATCTCACCTCCGATGGAGACATCGTGTTGCGCGCAACGGCTGGGTGCTGTGACAACCTGAGGGCAGAGCAGAGCGTCCGGGACCTACTGCGTCGATTGTTAACCGTTGCGGTCGGAGCTTCTCCCGCGTTGTCCGCCGCTTCTCGACGCCCCAGTTGTGATGGCGTCGAGAGTCTCATCGACGAGCTTGAAGCCGCACTCATCCCAGTCAATCGTGCCGCTGCACGTCGATCCATCGGACGCCTGGCCCGTGAGGTTCAACGAGCGGGCGTTTCCCTTCCCCAACGGTCCAAGAAAACATCATCTGGAGCGCCTCCACGCGTCACGGCGAACAAAGAACAGCGCACTTCGTCGCCCCTGTCCATCCCACCCAAACCCATCAACCGAGAATCTGCCCCCGAGGTCGCGGAGCCATCCGTTGCATCTGCGATGGCCATCGACCCTCACGCGATGGGCAAACACGCGAGCAGCTCCCTCGTTAATCTTGATGCTCAAAAGAGCCCACCTGAGGATGTTCTGGTTGTTGGTCATTCAAAACAGGGCGAAGCTTTCGTTCGAAACGAAGTTGTCGACCACAACAACCCGATCGACTTGGCCGCAGACGATGCGACCGCTGTTGATGCACCGGTTGCTTCCAAACTCTCGTGGGAGAGCCTCCCTGAACCTGATCCCCCAAGCACTGGACTTGGATTGGATCAAACACCCCAGCTGGCTACCTATGATCCTCACGCACCCTCCAAGGCAGCCCGTGGGTGCTCGGATGTTGAAGTATTCGAAGTCGAGGACGTCGATAGGTCATCCGAATTCGACGTTGAGTTGACGACTTATGATCCCCCAGTGGCTTTGGGGGATGAATCCTTTGACTTCGGGACGGCATCCCCACCTGACGTGGAGTTGGACGTTCCCGTACAAACCTTTGGTGCAGTGACTGGTGCTGACGATTCCCGTACCGATGTCGACGAAGCACCGGTTGTGCAGCGTCTGGATAAGAGTCTGGATAAGAGTCTGGATAAGAGTCTGGATAAGAGTCTGGATAAAACCACGGACAAGGTAGAAGAGGCATTTAATTGTGTTGATGAACTCCTTGCTGGATTTGGTACCGTAGGGAAGCGATCTTCGAATCAGCTTGAAGAAAAGGCGTCGACTGCCGGGCCCCCGCTCAGCGAAAGCGGTCGCAAGAACCCGGGTGAGGGCCTAGGAGATGATCAGAGCGGTGGTAAGATACCTCCAGCCCCGTTGGAGTTTTCCCGTCCGCGCAGACCCAAGCTTGGGCTCGCGATTTCTACTGGATTGCTCATTGTTGCCATCGGTGCACTCATTGCGATCTACGTGCTTTTTCCGGCCCTGCTCATCGGACATTGATCCTTTCGTGCTCGACGAGGTTGACGAACGGTCGGGTGTCGTCGAACATTCCCACCATGCACGAAGAGAATATGGCGATTCTCAAAGCGTTGGTTCCTGTTGCATGGGCAGACGGAAAGTTTGCCGACCAGGAAAAGGAAGTGCTCGATGCTTTGCTCGAGGCTTTTGGAGCCTCTGATGAAGAAGCGATAGAGCTTCGGACCTATGCGGAAACGCCTCGCAATGTTGACGATATTCCGATCACCGATCTGAGCTTTGACGACCGGCGCGTGCTGCTACAGCACGCCGTGTTTCTTAGTTTTGCCGACGGCGACCCTTCCGATCCGGAGGTGAAGTTGATCGACGCGATGGTTGAGAAGCTTCGAATTCCGTCTGAGGAAGCCACCGCCCTGCGTGAGGCAGCGTCGGATCGTGCGAAGCGTTACCTCAACGTGCTTTGAGGCCTGCTTCTATGGCAGAGGTAGCGCGCTGTCTTTTCTGCCCAGAACGCTTCGCTAGCTGTCGTTCTTGACCAGCTGCGCCTTGAGGTTTTCGATCTCTTTCAGCAGCGCAATCGGACTGAAAGGCTTTGAATAATAGGCTGTCGCGCCTGCATCGGCGGCCTTCTCGCGCGACTCCGCATCGTCGAGCGCCGAGATGATTACGATCGGCGCATCACGTGTACCCGGATCCATACGAAGTCGACGACAGACTTCAAACCCGTCGTAGTGTCCAGGAAGGTTGAGGTCCAACAAGACAATATCCGGGTGGTCATGCATGCACGCCTCCAGCGCTTGCGCCCCGTTAGCCACACCCACAACATCATGACCGCGCCCTGTTACGAGCGCTTCAATCATTCGCCGAATGGAGTCTTGATCCTCTACGACAAGGATCTTCATGACCGATCAGTCATATAGGAAATCGATGTTATTAGCGAGCTTTTGATGTCCGAGCGACCCACTTCTTGGATGTCTACACTTCAAGCATTCTCGCCACAACCCGCGCCCCACCCTCAGAAGAATCTTTAATATCCAAGCTTCCTCCAATATGGGATAATATGGAAGAGGCGATGATAAGATGCACGCCACGAGGTCTTCCAAGGGTTGCAGGGTCGATGCGTTGCCATACGATGGCGTTGCGAGCGCCGGAAGGGACCGACGGTCCACTGTCGTCCACGGTGACAACCAAACATTTTCCGTCGAGATTGGCGCTGACGCTGACCTTGCCTTCGTTCGGGGAAGCTGCGACTCCGTGATCGAGGAGCAATCGAATGGCTGCTCTTGCTGATGAACGAGGTAGCACCAGCTCCAACTTGGAAGAGATGTTGATTCGGAACTCAATGCCATAGCGGCCCGCACGGACTTCGGCTTCTTCTACGACCTCACGAATCAAAGCTTCCACATCGACGAGTTGCGGTAGCTCGTCGAGGGGCAGTTTGATGATACGACTCAAGTCTGCCAGTATCTCTTGCAGTTGGGCCTGGCTGTATTGCATGGATTCTGCCAAGCGCGATGGCTCCGCGCGAGCGTTGGTGGACTCGATTTCGCGGGACATTGCCGTGGCGACGGTACGCAATTGGTCGGATACGGCCGCTGCAAACGCCGCGATCGGTGCGAGAGATTCGGTTGGGGGAGGAAGGGTTGAAGGCGCAACAGCTGCCTGTTCGACCGAATCACCGGCTGCGAACACCGCTGCAAGCTCACGGGCGTATGCTTCGCCCTGTTGCTGTGCGGCCTCAAGCTCCTTACGCAACGCCTTCATTTCTTTTTTGTCTTGAACATCCTCTGCCGGAAGCACCAACGATTGTTGCCCACCCTCGAGCTCAAGACGTCCTCCATGACGCGTCGCCATTCTGTTTAGCCATGCATGCTCGGAACGATCGCCAGACATGGTTTCTGGCCCCAAAGCAACCGATACGCGTACTTCGTCGCCTTCCCGTCCGATGGCCACTTCTGGAACTGCTGCGCCACCTACGTTGAGTCCGGTCTGCCGAACGAGAATCTGGATCATACGGCGCAAGTCACCTTCATCGCCGTACACTTCCGTGCCGCTTCCTGGGGCAAGTCGCAGCCGAGCGTCTGGCACGATGTCAACGACCAGTGCGGCGATATCGACCCTTCTACGGGTCCCGCGTTTGGAGTATGTGGTGTTGAGAGAATCGAGCATACGCATTGCATCGTCGAGCGCGTCAAGCGACGTCTCGATCTCTCCGGGCGCAACGTCAATGACCTCAGGCGCTTGAGAGAGGCGGGCCACATCTTTTCGCAATGTTTTCGCAGCGGCTCGCGCTTCCTGTGTAAGAAGCCAGCTCAGCTCCTGATTGGTCAAGCGGTCACCCTGAGACACAGGTTCCTCCGGTTGTCGTTCTTGGGGACAAAAACGTCTCTCTTTGAGCGCATATCATGCCAGACCTTTTGTCGAAGCGACAGACACCGGGTGCAGACGATCGGGCCACAGAGGGTAGAGCCGATCTTTGAAGGTTCAGCGCATCAGTTTCCGGCAGGTGTGTTCATTGTCCACCGGCAGGTGCAGCCCGAATGGCAGACCGGCGCTAGATACATTGCAGCGTGGCAGCCTGTTTGTCGCCTGGTGCGCGTCCGTTGAACCACGGAGATTGTTCTGCGCGTCGACGGCGTTTTCACCCCATGCTAACGAACTGGGATGCCCAGTCGGATTCACCCTTTGCCGGCATCAGTTTCTCATTTGCGTTTCAAACCCGAATGCGCGCTCTCGCACCCTGCGTGGATGGCTGCGCTCCTTGTTCTAGTTATCAACGACCATCTGCTAAAAGGATCAGGTCTGCTCGACCCCGCCATCACTGGCAAGCTGAGTGACTTCGCAGGATTGCTCATCGCTCCCATGCTTTTGGCGTCAATCCTTCGTCTGCGAACGACCACGGGCTTAATATCCTGTCACCTTGCGGTTGGTGCCTTTTTTGCCGCGATCAATCTCTGCCCCGTCGCTGCTGCCATCGGGACCAAGGTCTTTGGCCTCGTTGGTATTCCTTGGCGCATTTGGTCTGATCCAGCCGATCTCATCGCGCTGTCCATGCTTGTGCTGTCTTGGGCTTTGTTCGTCCCCACCGCAACAAGCCATCAGATCGGTTCACGGCCAATCAAATTGATCCGAAACGCTGCC
>PDWJ01004303.1_pt1 | contig 12675 bp, 12 predicted proteins | sample 1430881 | NCBI WGS metagenome assembly PDWJ01 (sample SAMN01162460, study PRJNA174530) | Oral metagenome, whole genome shotgun sequencing project. | biome: Marine environment; feature: Marine mammal; material: Swab sample of the gingival sulcus; isolation source: swab sample of gingival sulcus... | reverse complement strand
ATGACCGTCATCGGCCTGATACTGGCCTCACTCGCGGCACCCTTCTACCTGTACTGGTTGGCGGGCAGCGTTGTGCCGGTCAACCTGCTCGGCGTGGTCACCACAGTAGGTTTGGTGGTCTTCGTGCCCATGCTGCTCGGCTGGATCACCCGACGAATCGCGGTCGCCGCCATGGGACAACCAGGCTTCTCCCGCATCGCACCGATGTTCCCCGGCCTATCAACCCTGGGTGTGCTGGGCATCGTATTCGTGGCAATGGGCCTGAAGGCGCCGATGATCATCGCCAAACCGGCCCTGCTGGCCTGGGTGCTAGTACCAGTCACACTGTTATACCTGATCAACTATGCCCTCTCCATCGCGACCGGACGTGCCCTGCTGCCACGCGGAGACGCCATCGCACTCGTGTACGGCACTGTGATGCGCAACCTATCCATCGCCCTAGGACTTGCAGTGACGTCCTTCGGCCCCGAGGCTGCGCTGATCCTGGCTGCGGCCTTCATCATTCAGGTACAGAGCGCGTCGTGGATGGTGAAGCTGCTTAGGCGAGTATTCCCAGCAGTCGAGGCGCGAAACACCTAGTCGTTGCCCAGCTAGTGAGCTGGGTAGTCGAGTCACTAAACTGTAGTCGTGCTCCAAGCCAAACGTAGATTCACTGCACGCCAAGGGTTCACCATCATGGTGGACGCGATGCGCGGAACCAATCGCCTGCGCCTCGCCAAGATGCGTCTAGGGCGCGAATTCATGGAGAGGCTGATGCTAGCGGTCACCGAAGTCAACGGTTGCGCCGCCTGCGCCTGGGGGCACAGCAAGGCCGCATTGGAGGCCGGTATCGACTCCCAGGAAATCTCGGAACTACTCAGCGGCGACACCTCGGCGGTCCCTGCAGATCAGGCGCCGGCTATTGCCTTCGCACAGCACTATGCCGATACCACTGGTTCACCGACCGACAATACCTGGCATCGCATGATTGCCGAATACGGTGAGCCACGAGCCCGCGACATCCTGGCCGTGATCCGCATCATCATGCTGGGAAACGCCTACGGCATCCCGCTGTCATCGCTCATCGCACGTTGCCGAGGCGAGGTTGAGCCCGGCAGCTCAGTGCTCTATGAAATTGGCATGTTGCTTAGCTCAGTGGTTGCGTTCCCCGTCGCAATTGCCGTGTCACGAACGGCCCCTGACAAGCTCAAATAGTAGGTTTAGTGGCCACCTAGAGTCGGATCAACCAGGTTTGGATCGCGGGACACCGATCAGGGCCTGGGGGCTATGGGCCAATAATGTCTGCTCGGGCGGCAGTTAAGAAGCGGTTTGCGTATTCATCGCTCGGGAAGTCCCCAAGATAGTCGACGCGGGCAGCCTGTCGGGCCGAAGCCAACGTGTCTGATTCCAGCAGCGACGTTAGCGTTGCACTCGGATCCTCGCCTCCCCTAATAACGTAGGCGCATTTCACGAGGGGGAATGCGTTGCGCAGTTCGTCGCCCCCGATCCCGGTATCCACCACCGCGAAAGGCTTACCCGAGAACAGGTAGTCCGAAGCGATACTAGACACGTCGGTAATCATTGCGTCCGATTCATTGAAACACTCCACGATCGATTTCGCCGCACTCGATCGGCTATCCCAATGGTCGGCACCCTGAAGCAGACTATCGATGGTCGAAATCTGAGCTACCGATTCGGCGTCTCGCGCAGAGTAGGGGTGCGGCCGAAAAATGACCCGGCAGCCACGCTCTAGCATGGCAGCTACGATGCCGGAACCGTAGCGTAAGGAGCCAAAGTTCATGTCTTTGACACCTCCCCGCCAGGTGGGGGCGTACAACACGCAAGGTCGTCCCACAGCATCGCGCGCCGGCTCAATGTCTGCCACTTGTGGGCGACCAACAACCACCTGCTTTGACGGATCTACTACGACACCATGGTCAGCGAACCGGCGCACGGCAGCTGGCCCAGCCAAATAGATGCGATCAAACATAGCTAGTGTCGGGCTATAGCTTGGGGGTTTATCTGAGTCTCCGTGATTCAAACTGACATGGGTAAGGTTGCGGAACCGCACGGCATCAGCGTTCTTTCGCTCAGTGTTCACGTAGAAGACTGCGCCTCGTTTGCCATCTAGTACCGCTTCCAAGGCCCTAATGGTGTTTGCCCAGATCACAGGTTGATTGGTCAACTTAGTTAAAGCCGCCACAGTTTCCGCCTCCCGGGCAATGATCGCATACGGCAGTTGTAGACGCTCCAGAATCGGCAACCACATCTCAACCTGATACCCGCCCTCTGGGGTGCCCGAGAAGTAGACGAAGAATGCCGTTTCGCGTTTAACCAACGCCTCCCCAGCCTCTCGCAGCATCTCAACGTTTCGGGCGTCCCGCATACTCTTGCGAATCAGCCAGAGTCCCCAAATGGCACACGCCCCGGAGACGACCAAGGCAACCCAGCCTGGCAGTACAAATACTGTGACCAGCCACAGCGCCAACGCGGCCACTGGCACAACCGAGGTGATCGGACCGGGTCGAACCACCTGGTGTGTCCGAGGCAGCTCCGAAATATTCCAGACTGCGCCGTGTACCGTGATCTTGTCAGCCAGCGGCTGGTCAACAAGCGCCATGCCAAGCACCACAACCCAGGCCAGCTGAAGCCAAATATTGGTCAAAACTGCCGGATGCAAAAGGCCAACAGCAGCAATCAAAACAATGAAAGCTCCCGAATAGATAGCCTTCGCTTGGGCCCTTGCACGCCACCAAACGGCCAAGCCTAAAACCAGAATCGTCACCAAAGCCAGCCAACGCAGCGCCGGAACCAACGCGATCAGTAGCGCCAAGGCGGGAGAACCATGTAAAGCGAGGGTCGCCAGATTCCCTATCTGTCGTTTCGTTGGTCTCAGAAGGTCGTATCTCGCCACAAAGACAGTCTACGACTCGGGCCCTCCGGCCGTGTCGATGCTCAAATGCGCGCAACGCCTCCAGACGCGGCCAAGATTCCTCGCTGGAGCGATAAGCTGTCTAGCATGTATACACTTGCTCTGCTTAACGGTGGGGTCGGGGCGCGAGTCGCCGCAGACCAGCCCAAGCAACTCATCCGAGTCAACGGAGTCCCGGCCATGGTCTACACATTGGTCGCTGCTGATGAAGTTCCCGAAATCGACCAGGTGGTGCTCAACTACCCGCCTGGGTGGCGCGAATCCATTGAGAAAGTCGTGGCCGACTATGCGATTCAGACCCCAATCACCTACGTCGAACCTGGCGATTCACGTCACGCATCGGTAGCAAAGATGCTGCCAGTGTGCAAAAACGACTTTGTGATCGTTCACGAGACCGCACGTCCACTAACCACGGCAGCTGACTACCGTGGGCTGATCGAATCCGAACACGAAAATGTGAGCTGGATGCTCTCGATTCCGTTTACTGTGGCCCCGGTAGACCCAGAGTCACACCGGGTCACAGGTTCACTTGATCGCGGCAAGTTGCGAAACGTGCAACTGCCACAGAAATTCAACAAAGCCGCTCTGCAGCGGGCACACGCCTATGCCAACGAACGTGGTTTGGTATTTACCGAGGACGCCACCCTCGCGGCGGTAGCTGGCGAAGAGGTCTATTTCCTAGAGGGATCTGACCGCAATTTCAAGGTAACCACCAAGACCGATGTGAAGCTCGCAGGTTACCTGCTAGCTGGTGAGGATGAAGATGACTAAGTCCATACTAGTTACAGGCGCCTCCCGAGGGATCGGTCGCGCCACGGTCGAACGATTCTGGGAACGCTCCGAAGAGATCACAGACTTTGTTCTGCTCGCCCGGGATTCAGACGACTACACCGAAACTGAAGACTATTTGTTGGCCAACAATCCTCACGGCCACAAAGTCACCCGATATTCCATTGATCTCAATGACCTCGATGCGCTTCGCGACCTGATTCCGCAGATTCGCCAAGCACACGGCAACGTGGATTATCTAATCAACAACGCTGGATACACCGCCCCCGCGCCGATACATGAGATCGACTTCGCTGACTTTGAGCGCACCATCAACGTAAACCTCTACGCGCCATTCGTGCTGGTGCAACAGCTGCTGCATTTGGGCAACCGGTTCGAGTTCATCCTCAACGTGGCGTCCACTGCAGGAATAACCCCGCGCTCGGGCTGGCTCACCTACTCCAGTTCCAAGTCTGCAGTAATCGCAATGTCGCAGATTCTGAAAGAAGAGCTGGCGATCTATGGCACCCGGGTTGTGGTTATCTCACCAGGACGCTGCGCCACCGCATTGCGCAGGGTGTTGGCTCCCGATGAGGACCCGACAACAATCATGCAGCCAGAGCATGTTGCAGAGGTAATTGAGATGCTCACTGCTGGGGCAGGACGGTACGTGGACAGCCAAAACCTGGTGGTTCGTCTGTGAGCTACTTGATTCGCAGAGTCAAGTACTTACTGTCGCGGGCCGCGTTGCTTGCCAATGGAGCGGCTGCTGTTGTTTTGACGTTGACCTTCATCGTGCTTTCGGGGGGGCTTCCCCGGGCAGCGGCCCCTGTGACGATGCTGCTCGCGGGCGCGATGGCAATCTGGTTGGGCTTCATATCCCGACCGAGACCGCCAGACTATGCGATGGCGGCCAGGGTGGTCGCGGTCGTGAGCATCGCCACGCTTTGGGCAAAAGTTGAGCCCTTGCAATGGCATGCCATTTTGGCGGTCGTGGTGCTTGTCGCCTTCATCTCGATGGACGCCTACTTTCGTCGAATCGTGGGTCGACCGCTTCGAGCTGCCAACCTTCCTGGGGTGGAGGAACCTTGGACTTCGCAAATCCGTGGTGGCCCCGTACCTTATGCCACGACTGGATTGACCGCGCTTTTGGCCGCGACGGCAATATTGCGTCTCCCACAACTGCTCTTTTCTGTAGTCACTCTGCTGGCAATTGCGTTCCTTGTGGGGGCCGTCCGGCTACACCAATATCGGCTCAGCAAGAAGGATTTGGCTGCCGAAATTAATCTGGCACTGGAATCCTACAGTCCGGAATTCCTGCTCTACTTCAGCGCTCCGGTAGGCTCCGAATACCAAGCGATGATGTGGCTGCCACACTTAGAAGCTACCGGCAAACGTTTCGCAATTATGACGCGCGAGCTGGGCATGTACCGCCTACTGGCGAGCAGAACAACAGTTCCGTTAGTTCGCGCAGCTAGCCTGGCGGCTGTTGAGTCTGGCCTACCGACGTCTCTTACTACTATCTTTTACGTGAACAACGGAGCCAAGAACGTGCACACTGTGCGTTTCCGTCACTTGACTCACGTGCAATTGCTTCACGGCGATTCCGATAAACCCCCGAGCTACTCGCCGGTAACCGGGATGTACGACAAGATCTTCGTGGCCGGTCAAGCTGGGATTGATCGTTACGAAAAGCGAGGCGTCAGCATTGCTAGAGAGAAGTTCGAAATTGTGGGACGGCCTCAGGTGCAAGACATCGCTGTGGCTACCGAACCGATTGCACAAGGCCGTTCTCGGATCGTCGGATATGCGCCGACATGGCATGGGCAATTTCAAGACACCTCACTCAGCTCTCTACCATTTGGGCTGCAACTCGTAGAAGCGCTCGTCACGCTAGGGGAAACGGTATGGTTCAGGCCCCATCCCTACTCGCAGAGAAACCGCGAATCAAGGGCCCAGATAGCGGCTATCCATAGCGTCCTCGCTGAGTCGAAACAGCGCGATGGGCTACCCCATCGGTGGGGCGACGAGGTTGGCGCAGAACTCCCCATCGTCGACTTCTTTAACGGCACCGACGCCCTACTCACTGATATTTCAAGTGTTGGGGCCGACTACCTTTTCTCGCGCAAACCCATGGCTATATCGGACGCGGGACTAGGCGATGGCGATGCTGTTGCCCAATTCCCCATGGTCGAGGCGGCTTACGTGATCGCGAGCGGATCCGATCCTCGTCCTGTGCTCTCGCAGATGCTGGGAGACGACCCCCTGATGGGCACTCGAGACGAACTGCGAACATACTATTTGGGAGACTTTCCTAGCGAAGACTACGGGCAGCATTTCGTGAGCGCAGCGCGGCGGCTTATCGAAACCCCGAAGGCATGCCGCGAAGAGTATCTCGCTGCACTAAGCCTGCTCACGGAGACTACTAGCTAGAACATGTGTCGACGCCCGGTAAGCGTCATATTAGGGACGGTGCGCCACGATAGGCGAGAACGTTCCTCCGCGCCCTCCAAGCGTCTTCTGGCTAGTAGGCACCATTGAGAGCGCCGCAATACCCAACACGTACACCTGCGTTTCAGGCGCGCCACGCAAGTTTGAGACAGCCAACCTATTTTTTTAGCCGGGGTGAGGCCCAAATGGCCAAGAAATGACCAAGGATCACGAGCCAGATCGCCACCCCCATGACAACCGCATATCCGCGATCCACGGCCAGCGTATCGGGCAGCCAGAAGGTAGCCAGAGCAACAGCCAAGGTCAACAATGTAAGTTCTATCGAGTGATAGAGCCGGTGAAATGGGATGAACCGGGCCGCACGACGCAACACTCCCAGTAGCGTATTAGCCGGGAGCGCTCTAGAGGACGCCTCGTCCGGGAGCTTTGGTAGCCCCGCATTGACCCGGGCAACAGTCACCATCGTGTTTAGGCCCTTGTTGAGCCAGATCCCCGCCATGGTTGCAGCCCCAAGACACGCGTATTGCCAAATTGCGGTCGCATCTGTTTCCAGGCCAGTGGCGAAACCTGCGGCTCTTAGCCCGATGAAGAGGCCTATCGAGCCTTCTGCACTCCAATGCCCAATTTGGTCCAGGAAAATCCCCTTCGGACTGGAGGTGCCTCGCCAGCGGGCCACCTCGCCGTCACTGGCATCCAGATAGAGCTGCAGTTGAGTCAGCAGCACCGCGACCAGTGGCCCCCAAAGCCCAGGCAATAGCAGCGCCGGTCCGGCTGCGATACCGGCGATGATCATTAAGGTAGTCACCCCATTTGCGCTAATGGGGGTTCGCACCAAAAGCCAAGTGAGGTAAATGGAGATGTGACGCATGTACAGCGTGCCGGTCCAGTGTTCGGCAGTAGCACGATTGCGAATGTGTGGCGGCTGCACCACGTCGCGTAACTCGTCAAGGGTAGGGAACTGCGGGCGATCAGCGCTCATGGCTACTTCTTCCAAGATTCGTAGGCTTTGACGACTTCTTCGGTTGGGCCATCCATCTCCAGAACACCTTGGTTGATCCAAAGTGTGCGAGTGCAGGTATCGCGAATTGATTTCATAGAGTGTGACACCAGAAAGATAGTTCCGGCGTCCTTAGCAATTTCGCGTATCCGGGCCTCGGATCTCGCTCGGAAACGCTTGTCCCCAACCGACAATGCCTCATCGACGATCAGAATATCGTGGCTCCGGGCGGCGGCGATAGAGAATTTGAGGCGCGCCTGCATCCCCGACGAGTAAGTTCGCATCGGCAAATCGATGAAATCCTCCAGTTCAGCGAACTCGACGATATCTGTATGAAGCTCGTTTACCTGATCTCTGCTGAATCCCATCGCCAGCCCACCCAACACAATGTTGCGGGTGCCGGAAAGATTCGGCAGTAATGCTGCTCCGACGCCGAGCAGGTTGGGGCGAGACTTCGCGTAGACAGCTCCAGCTGCGGGCGGCGTCAGACCGGTAAGAGTGCGCATCAACGTTGACTTACCGGAACCATTGGCGCCAATGACCCCTATGGACTCGTTCTCATGGGCGACAAACGAGATGCCTTTCAGGGCATGCACTTCGCGTACCCCCCGAGCTATCTTCAACAGGCCGCTTTTGGTATTGCCGGCTGAGCGTCCAGTAGCGAACACTCGGTACTTGACATGAAGATCGTCCACGACAACAACCGGTGCCCCCGGTTCGCCTGATCGGGTTAGTTCAGTCGCGGCCATAGCGCTCCTCAGCTATCCAGAAAAATAGTACCCCGATTACGAACATCGATATCGCCATGATCGGGAACAGCACCCAGTACATGCCAGGGAACTGAACGCTGCCGATGAGATATCCGCGGGCCATCTCCAACACTTGGTATAGAGGGTGAAAATTGTATAGCTCTACCGCCCAGGGCCATTCGTTCAGGATCCGATCCACCGCGAATAGCACTCCGGAAGTGTAGAACAGCAGCCTGCTGATAAATGGAAGGAGCTGCGTTAGATCAGACACGTGGACTGTCAATCTGGCTGCGATCAACGCAATACCAGCGTTGAACAGGGTAAAGAGTACCAACAGGGGGATAACAAGCAGCCATTCCCAGGTTGGGAAGTGTCCGAACGCAAACAGAATCGGAACCAGCACCACCAAGGTAGCCAGGAAAGACAAGAGTTGCTCTACCACTACCGATAAAGGCAGCGTAATTCGGGGAAAGGCTAGAGACTGAACCAACGCCCGGTTGCCCGTAATTGACTTCGCTCCATTGTTGAGACAGCCGCTAAAGAACTCGAAGAAAAACACACCAATAACCACGAAAGCTGCGTAATCCGGCGGTCGATTGCCGCTCTGAAGCAGGCCAAAGATAAGCCCATAAATTACAGCGTTGATCATTGGGCGCAATACGATCCAAACGATGCCCAACCGGTTTTGTTCAAACCTAGCCCGCAACCGATAGCGGGCCATTGTGGCAATAAAGTCTCGGCGTCGCCAAACCTCCCGTAGGTACTGCTGTAGACGTGGCCTAGCGCCGACCCTGTGCAGCCCAAACTCGTCTGCGGTGTGTTGCAGCGACATACAGGTTGATACCTTCCTAGCGGGTGACGACATGTCCCGTCCGCTGCAGTCTATCGACTGCGGGCGGTGGATGGGCGAGTCGGGACGGTTCTATGAGGTGACTTCTTGGGTTGAGATGGGGTTGTATTCAACGCGGCAGCCGTCAGCTAAGACTGAACCCCGGTTGATGTCGAAAACTCAGCTAAGCTTCTGACCATGAAGATTCTCATCACCGGCGGCGCTGGTTTCATAGGCTCAACAGTTGGCTCAGCTTGCGAGGACGCGGGTCACGAGGTCGTGATTCTGGACGACTTCTCGGCTGGAAGACGCGAGTTTGCCCTAGACCGCCCCTGCTACGAAGGTGATATTGCCGACGCGAAGGTGTGGGAGCGGATCTTCAGCGAACACCAAATCGACGCGCTGGTGCACTGCGCGGCCAAGATCATCGTGCCCGAATCGGTCGCGCAACCCCTCGACTACTACGAAAACAACGTCGCCAAGACCCTCGATATGCTGGCGATCCTCGCCGAAGCCAAGATGAATCGAATCGTCTTCTCATCGTCCGCCTCAATCTACGCTGCCGACGAGAACTTCCAGGTGACAGAAGAATCTCCGCTCGCCCCAGGCTCGCCGTATGCCGCCACCAAGATGATGATGGAACGCATCTTCGCAGATGTCACGGCAGCAACAGATATGCGAGTGGTTTCACTGCGGTACTTCAACCCGGTAGGCGCAGACCCGAAGCTGCGCACAGGGCTGCAGATCGAACACCCCACTCATGTTTTGGGCAAGCTGCTTGAAGCCTGGCAAGAGGGCTCGACCTTCACTGTCACCGGAACCGATTGGCCCACCAGGGACGGTTCAGGCATTCGCGACTACATTCACATCTGGGACCTAGCCCGAGCCCACGTAGCTGCCTTGGAGCGCTTCGATACTCTCACAGCCGATAACGGCTACCAGGTGATCAACATTGGCACCGGCTCCGGGGTGACGGTTATTGAACTTGCCGAATCCTTCGAGGCGGCAACCGGGCGCAAGCTTGAGGTCGTGCACGGCCCGCCCCGTCCAGGAGACGTGGTTGGCGTCTACACAGTCAGCGAACGGGCTAAGACTATGCTTGGCTGGGAACCGGAATTCACGATTCCCGACGGCATCCGCGACGCGATTGCTTGGCTACCCAAGCGCAAGGAGATGCTCGGTTACTAGTGGCTCAGCTTCGTGACACCACTACACTGGGCCACATGAAGAAACTTCTCGTCGCAGGCGCCGTTGCAATCGGTGTCGCCTACTATTTGAAGCGCAAGCAAAAGCGCCAAGATGATGAGCGCCTATGGGCGGCAGCAACAGACTGACGCTTAGGTCGGCTTTTACTAGGCTCTGCAGCGCCTGTGCCTACCTGAAATCGCTCACCGTCCCGGGCGCGAGAGTCGGCGATTGGTTCCTAGACGGTTCCCTCGTGTTCATGTTGAGCACGTTTTGTGTCATGCCCTATTTTTGGGTCCAATCGTTTTCGGGCTGGCCAGTGGCGACCGTCAGCTTGCTCATGGTGTTGCCCCTGATATTTCGGCGACACTACCCGCTCCTGATGCTGGTCTTGACGGTGTTCGCGGGGCTGATTCAGGTGATCTTAGCGCCGTTGCCCGTGCTGTCGATCGTTTCGATCCCGATCGTCGCTTACTCGGTTGGCCGGTGGGTGGAGGGCCCCGTCTCTCGGCTCACGTTGGTGGCTGGGGTGCTCGGAAGCATCATGGCACCAGCCAGGTGGCTCTATTCGAACGGGCGAGAGCCGGAGTCATACTTGCAGACCTTGCCTCTCGCGATCGTGCTTGGCGTGGCCTGTATGGGCGCGGTTACGATCCCCTACCTGGTCGGTGGGCGGGTGCAGCTCAACGCAATGAATCAGGCCAGCCAGCTCGCCGCAGCCGCAGAGCGGTATCGGCTTGCAGTCGCCGAGCGGGAGCAATACACTCGCCGCGTCGAAGTCACTGCCCGGGCCAGAATCGCCAGGGAGCTGCACGACATTGTGGCCCACTCACTCGCGGTGATGATCGTCCAAGCTGAAGGCGGCAGAGCCCAGGCTGCCAAGAACCCGCAGGCAGCGTCCGAAACCCTTGACACCATCGCAGAAACCGGACGCGATGCACTGACCGAGATGCGGCGGATCGTTGGCGTGCTGCGAGGCGACGACTCGAACGATGACAACGATGACTACACACCCACCCCTGGCTTGGCTGATATTGAAGGCATGGTGGAGCGAGCCGGGGATCGGATTCGCTACCAACAGGTTGGTGAGCTCGCACCAGTTTCTCAGGGGCTCGGCTTGACCTGCTATCGCGTAGTGCAAGAAGGCATCACCAATTTCATCAAACATGCGGGTCCGTATGCCGAAGCAGACGTCGGAGTCGAATGCGCGCCAGAGAAAGTTAGGGTTTGGGTTCGTGACAACGGCCGCGGTGCCGCAGCTACCGACGACGGTGGGGGCCACGGGCTACCGGGCATGTACGAGCGGGTATCAACGATGGGCGGCACTCTGTATGCGGGGCCCAAGCCGGGCGGTGGTTTCCTTGTCGAAGCCACACTCCCCAACGCCAATCCGGCGATATGATCACCTTGGAGGATGCATGACAATCAAGGTAATCATCACTGACGACCAGGCCCTGGTACGTAGCGGCCTGCGAATGCTGATTGAGGCCGAGGACGACCTATCGGTCGTTGGCGAGGCCAGTAGCGGCGTCGAACTACTCAAGCTGTTACCGACGTGCGAAGCAGACGTGATTCTGATGGACATACGCATGCCTGAAATGGACGGTGTGGAAGCCACACGCAGAATCTCGGCATCGTCGGCGCAGGCGAGAGTGCTGGTGCTGACCACATTTGATCTTGACGAATACGTTTTCGCTGCACTCAAGGCGGGGGCGTCCGGGTTCATGCTTAAGGACGCCCGTCCTGTCGACCTCTTGGCTGCGATTCGCACGGTCGCAGACGGCGACGCAGTCGTCGCGCCTTCGGCCACCAAGCGCCTGCTCGACAAGGTAGTGCCCAACCTGCCCGATGACGTCGTCTCAGCAGACGAGCGGCTGGCAGATCTCACTGAACGCGAAACCGAGGTGCTCGTAGCGATTGCCCGCGGCATGACCAACAGCGAGATAGCAGAAACGCTTTTCATGGCCGAGGGCACCGTTAAGACTCACGTCGGCAAACTGCTTTCGAAACTGCAGGTTCGAGACCGGGTCGGTCTCGTGCTAGTTGCCTACGAGACCGGTTTGGTCGTCCCCTAGGGGTTTTGCTGCTGAAACCCAGTGATTCCCGCGTGGAAAGTGGGTTTACGGAGATCGCGCACGCCCTTGAGGGCCCCGGGGTCTGATATCCCTACGCCCCAAGTCAGAGGCGGAACCAAGACCTATGGGCCTTCTGCAGTTGATCGGGCGAGGTCTACGCTTATGACAGCTTCAATTCCACGCAAAGGAAAACACATGTCTGCTCCAACTCTTGGCCGTCACATTGCTCCCACGGCCATAGCTAGCGCCACCAATCTAACCAAAGTGTTTGGGGGCAGAGACAACCAGGTAGTCGCGGTAAACGATGTTTCGGTCGACTTTGAACTCGGTAGTTTCACCGCCATCATGGGCCCATCGGGATCCGGCAAGTCAACGCTGATGCACTGCCTTGCAGGTCTAGACCGGCCCACCAGCGGACGTATCATGCTCGGCGAGTCTGAGATCACCAGCATGCCCGATCGGGCGATAACTAAAGTGCGCCGCGAACAGGTCGGGTTCGTGTTTCAGGCGTTCAACTTGCTGCCGACTCTGACTGCGGAGCAAAACATATCGTTGCCGCTCGACTTGGCTGGAAAGCGGGTTGACACTGACAGGATCCGCGAAATCGCGGAATCGCTGGGGATCGCCGATCGGCTCACCCATCGTCCCAGCGAGATGTCTGGCGGCCAGCAGCAGCGGGTCGCTATCGCCCGGGCTCTGGTCACCAACCC
>PDWJ01005311.1_pt1 | contig 12678 bp, 7 predicted proteins | sample 1430881 | NCBI WGS metagenome assembly PDWJ01 (sample SAMN01162460, study PRJNA174530) | Oral metagenome, whole genome shotgun sequencing project. | biome: Marine environment; feature: Marine mammal; material: Swab sample of the gingival sulcus; isolation source: swab sample of gingival sulcus... | reverse complement strand
TGGTCGTCTCAATCCCGCTCATGGCTTACCGAATAACCATGCTTGCCTGGGCGTTATGGATGGCCTTTTATCTGCTGCGCTGGCTCAAGTGGGGCTGGGAATGCTTTACCAGCGGGCAGATCTGGTTGAAATTAAGGAAAAAATAGAGGATCAAAATTTTCATACTCGGGCTGCGTGTCTAGATGAGACACGCAGCTCTTTACGGAAGGACATAGTATACTGGCCAATAAACTGATGGACAGTTTATTGTATAATCATTGCTGGTAAAAAGAATCGCAGCCTACTTTCATAGTACTACAGCTCTCTGTCATTACATCTTTGATGCTGCAATTCCTCCCATGCAAATGTATTTAACTTCAAGATATTCTTCAAGACCAAGATAGGATCCTTCTCTACCCAAACCTGATTGTTTCACCCCGCCAAAAGGAGCAACTGTATTGGAGATAAGTCCTTCATTGACCCCAATCATTCCATATTCCAGCTTTTCAGCAACCCGCCAGATTCTACCTATATCACGAAGTGGCAATTGGCATAGTATTGGTAACGTTTTTTAGAATTGTTGGAGTAAAAAACAACCCGCCACGACTGTGGCGGCTGCCACCTAATACTAATTGAGCACCAGCTGCAAGAGATTGCTTGACCAGTTTTTCAACATTTTCCAAGGCATCGATATTGATAAGCGGGCCAATTTTGACATCAGGCTCCATCCCATTCCCCACAGGAAGCATTTTCACCGCTTCTGCCAGCTTTTCTGCAAACTGATCCTGTACATTCTTATGAACCAGGAATCTGTTCGCGCACACACAGGTCTGGCCTGCATTACGATACTTGGAAGCTATTGCACCGTGTACCGCAGCGTCAATGTCGGCATCCTCAAAGACAATAAATGGTGCATTTCCTCCCAGTTCAAGAGAAACCTTTTTTACGGTTGATGCACACTGTTGCAGCAGTTTTTTCCCAACAGCCGTTGAACCGGTAAAAGAAAATTTTGCAACCTCAGGGCTTTCTGTAAATACCTTGCCAATTCCATCAGAATCTTTTCCTGTAATAACATTAAAAACACCTGCAGGAAATCCTGCTTCTTCTGCGAGCTTGGCCAAAGCAAGGGCTGAGAGTGGAGTTTCTGAAGCAGGACGGATAATTAAAGTGCATCCCGCAGCCAGCGCAGGAGCTGCCTTACGGGTAATCATAGAGCTTGGAAAATTCCAGGGAGTTATAGCCGAAACAACACCGACAGGCTGCTTGATTACAACGAGCCGTTTATCGCCATCTGGAGCGGGAATTGTATCTCCATATATTCGTCTTCCCTCTTCTGCAAACCATTCAATAAAACTGGCCGCATAACCGATTTCTCCCTTGGCTTCCGCAAGCGGTTTTCCCTGCTCAAGAGTCATGATTTTTGCCAGATCATCCTGATTTTCCATAATCAGCGAAAACCATTTTTTTAATAAGCCAACGCGTTCACCTGCACTTTTTTCACGCCAGACATAAAAAGCATTTCGGGCAGCAGTAACAGCTTCCTTTGCCTGATCTGCGGAACAATCGGCAACATGGGTGATTTTCTCGCCAGTTGCCGGATTGGTAACAACAAAAGTGGATTGGGCTCCTATCCATGTGCCATTGATATAGGAATCTTTTTGTAGCAGATCCCCTTTTCGTAAAGTTTTCATAGAGAACACCTCATTCACAGCTCTTTTTAGTTGTAATTGTCATCAGAGAACAGCTCAATAAATGACTTCTGCATCATCTGCTATTTCAAGCTCTCCTGAATTATTTACCAGAATCCTGGTGACTTTCACACCACCTTCTGCAAATACTGGAATAACCTTTTCCCGGATCAGGAAAAGCTGCACCCGGAAGGGTCAGGTTTCGAAAAGAATTGTATATAGATTGCCATGTTCTCCCTCAGGCAAGGATGCTTCCGGTGTACAATTATGTGTACACGAAAATCCTGCCACCAGCAACCGTCACCTTCCAAAAGATTCCAAAGCAACACTGTCCTTAAAAAGTCCTTGTAAAACCTGGTGCGCCAGGGAGGATTCGAACCCCCGACCTACGGATTCGTAGTCCGTCGCTCTATCCAGCTGAGCCACTGGCGCCTAAGGGGTATTTTTTATACCTTATAAACCCGAATAAATCAAGTATGTTTTTTATTGTATTATTTTTCCACCTTATGGAAAATAATTTCATTATCTGATGGCTTCATCAGCGGCTCTCCTAAAATAAAGACTTCACACTCATACTTTTTCTCAAGATCTTCTATCTCTGTACGTTTATTATTTAACAAATAACTGGCAATGTCTAGAGGGAAACGGCATTCAATTCGAACAACTGCTTTACGGCTTGCACCGGTATGGATCCGCCGCAAGTAAAATAAGGCCTGTGTCTCAACCGACCGCACTGTACCTCGTCCGTTACAATGTTCACAGACCCGATAGTTGCCTGCCTCTATGGGTGCACCGAGCTTCTGTCTGGAAATCTGCATTAATCCAAACTTGGAGATACAGCTGGTATCCACCTTTGCCTTATCACGTTTCATGGCCTGTTTCACTTGACGCTCCACATCCCTGATATTTTTCTTCTGACGCATATCAATGAAGTCAACCACAATCAAGCCACCAAGATCACGCAGCCTCAGCTGTCTGGCAAGCTCTTGAGCTGCCTCCATATTGGCCTGGAATATGGTCTCTTCAAAATTAGCACCTTTTTGCGTGGAACCCGAGTTTACATCAATTGCGACAAGTGCCTCTGTAGGATCAATCACAATTGATCCACCGGAAGGGAGATTTACCTTAGCCTTATAGATAGATTCAATCTGATCTTCGATGGAATACTGATTAAAAATTGGCCGGGAACCGCTGTGCAATTTGCACTTTACTTTTCGTTGTTTCGCTGGCAGCAGTTCAACAAATCCTTCCACCTGTTTCAATGCCTCTTCAGAATCCACCAGGATTTCCTGGATATCAGGGTCAAAATGTTCCCGGAGAAAGCGCAAAACATGATCATGATCCTGATAAATGAGACCAACACCATCCAGTTCCTGGCCTTTTTTCTTGATATCAGCCCATAATTTCATCAAATAGTTGACATCACGGCTTAATACAGTTTTGGTAATATCATTTGATGCTGTCCTGATTATCCAGCCAATCCCTTCAGGAATGTTCATCGACGACATGTACTCACGAAGCTGGCTTCTCTTCTCCTCTCCTGAAATTTTCCTGGAAATACCTGTAGAATCAGAGCCTGGCATCAACACAGCACAACGGCCTGGTATAGAAAGATACGTGGTCATATTGGCTCCTTTTTTACCCACCTCCTCTTTCACCACCTGCACCAGAAGCTCACTGTCCTTTTCCATCACATCATCTATGGACAATTTTTTCCATTGGTGCTGATCGATATACTTCTGTACCTTGTCAGTAACCTTATCTTTGTAATACTCAGGATGAATCTCACTAAAGGGAAGAAAGCCATTTTTTTCTGTACCATAATCCACAAAAGCAACCTGTAAATTTGGTTCTATGGCAACGATACGCCCCTTATAGATGTTATTTTTTGTTTGTTCCCTGGATGTTGTTGCAACATGAATGGATTCAAGCCTGCCATCTTCGAGCAGAGCCAGTCTGCACTCTTCCGGCTCTTCCGCGTTAATTAACAGCTTGATCACCGGCTTTACAGCCGGTTTGTCAAGCTCTTTCTCTTCTTTAGCGGAATCCTGTATCTTTTTCCGCCCACCAGCCAACCTTCCCCGCTGGTCAGTATCAGCGATCTGATCCTGTTCACGATCTTCTCCATCAGTGATTGTGCTCTCTGCACTCTGCTGTCCATCAGGTATTTCAGCACTCTTTTTCTTACGTCCCCTTCTAGAACGAGATACTTTTCTTTCCCTTTCTTCTTCAGCCGCATCCCTGTCTTTTTCGTCTACCACCTTTGTTGCAGACTGTTCCACAGGATCTGACTGCGAGACATCTTTTTTCACTGATTTTCCAGGCCGTCCCCGTTTTTTACTGACCGGCTTATCCTTATCCAGATTTTCATCAGCCGTAGAAACAGGAGCTTCATTTCCAACTGGCAGGACATCCACTTCTTCAGAGAACTCAGCTTTTTTCTCTGACTTCTTTTTACTGCGAGATCGAGGTGTACGTTTTGCTGCAGAACGCTCAATTTTCCTACTCTTTTTTTCTAACTCTTCAACTGATTTTTCCGTATTTTTTTGTTCTGTATCAGACTTTGTCCCGCTCTTTTTTTCCTCAGATTTTACGGAAGAAGCTGTTGTCGATTGAGAAGCAGCCTTTCCGGTGGATTTTTTCCGTGCCTTCCTTCTTGCTGATACCTTAGTTTTTGGGGAAGAAGCAGCCCGTTCAGCACCAGCGACTTGTTCATTCTCTTTAGCCGGCTGGTCGTCTACAGCTTCGGAACTTTTCCACCATGCTCCGGTTGTTGCCTTTTTTTGTGGAGTACGGTTTGTTTTTATCTCATTTTTCGAGACACCATTTTTTTTCGTTACCATGTTTCCTCATTACCGCCTTGAAAACAAACACTTCTTCTCAGCGATACTTACCCTTTTTCGTGATAGAAAAATCAGAGAAAGGTTATTATTAGTATTACTTTTTTATAGTTGTCTTAGACAAACAGATCCTTGCATGTTTTTCAGGAAAGCATCCACGCCATTTGGCTTTTCACCAAGGGACTTTCAGGTTAGATAATATAGAGTACAGGATGTGTCCCTTCGTCTGCCTGTGTTTGTGATAAAATGCAGAACTAACATGCGGATATAATGCTCATTTTAACTCGCAATCCCTCTCCTTCAACCAAACATCCCGGATATATTAGAAAGAGGAATATGCATGATTCTTTTCATTCCATGGTTTACCTGAAATGCAGGTTGACTTATACGCTCTTTTCCAGATTTTTTCAACTTCAAACGGTATTTGGGAAGATAATGTGGAGGAATATATTCCCTGCAACTCTTTTTAACATATTTTACCACGCGGTTTCTGTCTTTAAGCTTGACACCAGGGCCACGGAAAAGTTACCTTCATAAGGCTGAAACAGATTCGAGGAATACGAGAGTTATCACAACGCTTATATACTGTAATCAACCTTGAATCCGCACACTTGATCGTATGAACAATCTGAGTTTAACTGGGACATATCTTGCAAAAAAAAGGAGAGCACTGTGACACAGGTTTTACCACTTTTCCCAAAAAAAATATCACTGTATACCGTATTAACCATATTGGTAGTATGTGCCTGTTCAGGTACTGCCCTGTCTGAAAACACAGCGACAGCAGAATGGAATATTTCCGCCAATAAAATCACAAGGCTTGAAAACCCCACAAGAATCATTGCTGAAGGAGAGATAATCCTCCAGAAACGTGAGAAGCGCCCAGTGGCACAACCAAGGAAAAAAGTCAACTCCATCTGGGCAGAAATGCTCGGAGAAAAGCCTGCTGCAAAACAGACTGTACTACAGAAACAGCCAGAGAATTTCAAACAAAAAATTGAAACCACAGCGACCATCAAAGCTGACTGGATCTCCTACGATACCGAAAAGGAATCCATTTTTGCCAAAGGAAATATTTCTGTAGACACTGGAGAGGATACACTCTTTGCTGATGAAGCAACAATCAATCTAAACACTGAAACCGGCAAGCTTGTCAATGCAAAGATCATCCGCAAAGACCATGACCTTCATTTTGAAGGAGAAATTATCGAGAAAACAGGAACAAAAACTTATTATTTAAAAGATGGATGGGTAATCACCTGTAAACTGGAAAAAGATCAGGTCCCTCCCTGGAGTTTTTCAAGTAAAGAGGCTACAATTCGTCATGGAGGTTATGCTGTACTCAAACATGCAAAATTCAACATCAAGAATGTACCAATCCTCTACAGCCCATATCTTATTGTACCGGTAAAAGACACCCGCCAGTCAGGCGCTCTGTTGCCGGAAATATCCTACTCCAGTGTAAGCGGATTGGGATTTAACCTGCCAATTTTCTGGAATCTCTCAGATTCAGCAGACATCACCTTCTTCTCGGAATTCTATACCAAACGCGGCATCATGCCGGGAATTGAAATGCGCTATGCGTTAAGTGAGACCAGCCAGGGACAGATGACAGCAAGTTATCTCAACGACAGCCTCTCGGATGCCAGCGAAACAGACTATTATAAAGACACCGGATATACACACACCAACGATGAGCGCTATTGGCTGCGAGGTAAGCTCGATCATACCTTTGGTGATGGCTGGATTACCCGGGTTGACGTAGATATCGTTTCCGATCTGGATTACTTAAAAGAATTCAGCTCAGGTATCACCGGCTTTGAAGAGAGCGATGAGATCTATCTGGACACCTTTGGGCGCGGTTTTGAAAACAAATCAGACAAACTCAGAGAAAATACAATCAGTATTCTAAAAAATTGGCAGAGTTCCGCACTCAACATAGCACTACTGGGTATAAATGATGTTCGTCAGAACAGTGCCGATGATGCCTTATGGAAGCTTCCGAGCATCAACTACTCAGGTGCTCTTCCGCTCTCGGATACATCTTTCATTTTTGACTGGGAAACCGAGTTTGTCAACTTCTGGCGTGAGCAGGGTGTAAGTGGAAAGCGGCTCGATCTCTATCCCAAAATAAGTGTGCCGGTACCTCTGGGGGTATATTTAGAATCCAGCGCAGAAGTCGGGGTAAGACATACCTCCTATTCACTTGAAGCCAATGACGATAAAAAATGGGATAACAGTAATTCACCGAAAAGAACACTGGTGACACTTAACACAGATATTGCAACCACCATGATTCGTGATTTTCCCATGAAAAAGAATGAGGATATCAATTATCTACGACATACTGTCCGTCCCTATCTGGAATATGAATTCATCTCAGATCCGGGGGATGATATACTGCCGAATTTTGACGATATCGATACTATCAAAAAAACAAGCAGTATCACCTATGGAGTAGACAACTTTTTTAATTTTTATGACTTTGACGATAACAAGATCAGAGAAGTGGGATATTTTCTCATTGAACAAACCTATAGTTTTTTAGATGATGGTTCCGACAGCAATTTTTCAGCACTGACCTTGAAGGTTGGCTGGAATCCCATGAAAAAATTGAATTTTTCATACAAGGCCAAACTTCCTGTCACTGATGACGAGGACAACACCGAGCATAGCTTTAAAGCAGACTATACTAACGGCAGAGGTGATACATTCAAATTACAGTATCGTTTCGATGATGAAGATGAAGTGGAACAGATTAATGCCAAACTGAAAGCACGTCTGTTGCCGACAATTGAAGTTGCCCTTGATATAAAGCACTCCATAGCTGATGATGAAACGAACAAAGGCCGCATATCTATCGGTTATCTGCAGCCATGCTGGTCCATAAAACTTGTTGGTGATTTCACCCCGGAAGAAGAACGGTTTGGTTTTATTTTCAACCTTGCCAATCTTGGTTCACCCTTTGGAATGAATTTCTAGTATAAAGATACTGGAAAGACGGCTATGCATTATGACGTTTTTAATGGTGATGCTGATGGAATTTTTGCACTCCATCAGCTTCGCCTTGACGATCCAAAACCGGATGCAGCCCTCATCACAGGAGTAAAACGTAATATCTCGTTACTCAAACAGATCCCTCAAAACTCTGCCAGCAGCGTTACGGTACTTGATGTCTCACTTGATAAAAACAGAAGCGAACTTATTTCCCTGCTCTCCAGGGGTTGCAAGGTGCTCTACATAGATCACCATTTTGCCGGCGAAATACCCGAAGACAAAACACTCACCCATCATATCGACCATTCCGCCAGGATTTGTACATCACTCCTTGCCAACTCTCTGCTTGGCGGCAAATATCCTTTATGGGCAGCCTGTGGTGCTTTTGGTGACAACCTCGATGAGCAGGCTGAAGAACTTGCCGCAAGAGCAGGAGCTTCACCTTCAGAAACAAAACAACTGCGGGAAATGGGAGTACTCTTCAATTATAATGGATACGGGGCAAGTGATGCTGATTTGCATTTCCATCCGGCAGAACTCTACAGGCAGCTACAAGGCTTTACAGATCCACACACATTCTGGTGTAAAAAAGATACCATTAAGATTTTGCGAGATGGGTACAACAAGGATCTACAAAAAGTACTGAAGATGGATAATACGTCAACGCAACCACCACATAGAATATATCGTCTGCCCAATCAATCCTGGGCCAGACGCATGGCTGGTGTCTTTTCCAATATGAAGGCCAGGGAAGAGAAAAACGGCGCGCATGCCATCCTGGTCACCAATACCGACGGCACCTATCAGGTCAGTGTACGGGCGCCGCTCACTCATGCCAGAAATGCTGACACACTCTGTCGTCAGTTTCCCACAGGTGGAGGACGTGCAGCCTCTGCAGGCATCAACTTCCTTCCTCCAGAAATGCTTGATGATTTTATTCAAACTTTTTATGCGACATACTCTTCATCCGTCGAGTCAGTAACATGATACGAAGAGATTTCGGCAATATATCTTTTTTCTTTCTGCTCTTCTTTCTTTTCTCCACATGTATCTTTTACTCGAACGAGCTCTTTGAAAATGTTACAATTCACCGGCAGGTTCTCCTAACCTTCAGGCCATTACCGAATGGAACCACTCAAACCGTTATACCATGGCTGTAACAGAACTTGCTGAAGCTCTGCAATAACCATTCTTGACAAGCGATGAAACAAAATTTCACTTCACCTCAAATAACTCCATATTTCAGGAAATTTCTTTTTCTTTTTATTGCTCTTTCTCTGTTACTTACCCTTTCGACATGTACACTTGTCAAACCACCACTTCTGCAGGTAGATGATCTCCCGACATTCGTCGATGATGGCAATCTCGAATCATTGTTTACGGCCATCCAGCACCATAAAACGTATCTACAAAAAGCATCTTCCACAGAAAATTTTGTTTTTGCCAACACGTCATATAGTTCCTCACACTTTTTACAGGCACTTGAAGACTTTGAAAAGTTTTTAACAAGCTCCAATAATCCTGACCAGATCAGAGAATATATAAAAACACATTTTTATATATTCCAGGCAGGAGGCAGGGGTTTTTATCCTTCAGGGAAAATACTGGTAACCGCCTATTACGAACCTGTACTAGAGGGAAGTCTCAAGAAAAGATATCCTTTTATTTACCCACTGTACAAAAACCCTCGCTCATCTGAAGCAATAAAGAAAATACTGCCCGATCCTCTCTGGACTCGCGAAGAAATTGAAGAGGAAAACCATCTCCAGGGGTTAGAGCTGGTGTACCTTGCCAGCAGGTTTGATGCGTTCACACTGCATGTACAGGGTTCAGGCATTATCAGACTCCGGGATGGAAGTCTTCGTGGTATTCGCTATGATGGTAACAACAATCATCCTTATTCCAGTATTGGCAAGTATCTCGTTGATCGAGGGAAACTCACGCTGGAGCAAACAAATATGGAAACAATTAAAACGTATATAGACAACCATCCAGACGAGGCAGATGATATTTACTACCAGAATAAACGATACATCTTCTTTTCATGGGGTAAGGGGAAAAACGATGACATCTCACACCCCCCGGGATCACTTGGAGTCCCGTTAACTCCCCAAAGATCCATTGCCATAGACGGTTCTGTTTTCCCCTATGGTGCGATTGGCTACCTCATGACACAAAAACCAGTGTTTAACAAAAGTGGGAATGTACTTGACTGGCTTCCGTTGCGTCGTTTTGTGCTCCCTCAAGACAGTGGGGCAGCAATACAAGGGCAGAGCCATATCGATTTTTTCTGGGGACGAGGCTCGTATGCGAAACAGGCCGCACACCTCATGAAAGAAGAAGGGAAGCTCTATTTTCTATTTCCGAGGCAGAGTAAGTGATAGAAAAGATACCCGTTTCTCTATTCAGAGTACACGACCGGCAGCCTCAATCCTATCTTTATAATGAATTATTCTCGATTGGATATTAAGAAAATGATATGGGCCATCATAACCTACGGTAAAACAGGTCTGTATTACATCCATATGACGGCTCAAAAGCAGCTCGCAGGCATGGTTTAAGCGGACTTTCCATACATGGGGAAAAGGAGTAGCTTCTCAAACAGTTTTATCCCCTGGCTTCGACGATTGAGAAAAAATCGGAAGATGTAAGTATCTATTTTAGCTCTTTTCCGATAATTTATCCATTTTAGGAAGATTAAGGAGAAAGGCTTCAGCCTCCTCTGCAGCAAGAGGTTTACTGTACAGGTACCCCTGAATTTGCTGACAATCAATGGAACGGAGAAAATCCATCTGGGCAAAAGTCTCAATACCTTCAGAGATAACATTAATATTAAGACATTTTGCCAGTGCAACAATTCCCCTGATCAGATCCTGAGCACTGGAACTATTTTCAATTTCGCTGACAAAAGACCGATCTATTTTGAGATAATCCACCTGAATTTTTCTGAAACGGTTTACACCGGCATAGCCAGTACCAAAATCATCAATAGCTATGCTGATCTGCATTTGCTTGAGTTTTCGTACGATCTGCTCAAGATTACTGTCATTTTCACCAAACAGGGTTTCTGTAATTTCAATTTCAAGCACTCGTGGATCAAGTCCGGTCTCCGCAAGTACCTGCTTTACGGTATCGACAAAACCTGGGGCCTTGAACTGTTTAATGGAAACATTTACGGCAATACGGGGAACAGGCAGCCCCTGATCTCTCCAAGCCTTGGTCTGGGCACAGGCAGTACGTAAAACCCAGGTACCAATATCCACGATCAGGCCCAGTTCTTCTGTTACTTCAATAAATTCCAATGGTGGAACATGGCCGAGAACAGGATTATACCATCTCAGCAGTGCCTCCATTCCACTTATTTCACCGGTACGTATATCAAGCTGTGGCTGGTAATGAAGGAAAAATTCATTGTTCCCAAGTGCCTGCCGTAATGAATTTTCCAGAGCCAGACGCTTCACAGCCCGTATATTCATCGACTCCTGATAGTAAGCGATAGTATTTTGACTGTTGCGTTTGGCAGCGTACATGGCCAGATCAGCATTTTTGAGCAGATCCTCTCCTGTTTGTCCGTCCTGCGGATAGATGGCAATACCTATACTGAGAGTAACAAGAATTTGATGTCCATCTATCTCCATAGGCTGTGAAACGCTATCCGCAATACGCTGAGCAATTACAGATGCGGCAGCTTCAGAGGTAATTTCTGATAATACAACAATAAACTCGTCCCCGCCTAGTCTTGCGGCTGTCCAACGACTGACAGTATCCGAAGCACGGAGACAAAAGACAATCCTTTCGGAAATACCTTTGAGCAGTTTATCTCCAAAACCGTGGCCCAGGGAATCATTAATCAGTTTGAAATTATCCATGTCGATAAAAAGCAAAGAGGCATGAGACTTCTTTTTTCTGGCATGTTCCAGGGTCTGGTTAAGTCGTTCAGAAAGCATGGCTCTATTCGGCAATCCAGTCAATTCATCATAGAATGCCAATTGATGCAAACGACCTTTGACTTCTTTGGCTAGTCCCCATTTGCGAACCATTGCATGGGTTATTTGCAGCACTTCCATGTTATCGAAAGGCTTTTTAAGAATAAGCAGGTTGTCAGTCTCTCCCAGAATATTGCGTATCTCCTGCCATGAGTAATCGGCATAGGCTGTGCATAATACGACCTGCAATTCAGGATCCTTTTTCCAAAGCTCTTGAATGGTTTCTATTCCGTCCATCCCCGGAGGCATACGACCGTCAACAAAAGCGAGTGCGTACGGCTTATTTTCTGCCATAGCCTGTTCAACCCTGGCCAGTCCTTCTGCTCCCTGAGTTGCATAATCCAGCGTAAAATTCAAGAGACTGTTTTTAGGTTTTGCTACACCAAAAAGTGTTGCTTCCAGTTCGTCCAGATCCGCATCATCAGTAGCATCCTTTACAAGAATCTTGGCAAAATCCTGATGAATAGCCTGATTATCATCAATAACGAGAATACGGTGTGGAGGCTGTTTTTTATTGTCAATCATGGTTTTTCCTTGGGGTAAACAGGGATTTCCAAGGTAAAGGTGGCACCGCAACCGGGGCCATCACTCTTGGCAGTAAGCTTGCCACCAAGATTACGAGCAGCCAAGGCACCGCTGTGCAAGCCAAAACCATGCCCCTGTTTACGGGTAGTAAATCCGTGTTGAAAGATACGATCCATGTTTTCAGGCAGAATGCCAACGCCCGTATCTTGTACCTGAAATGCAACCCGGTTCTGGGCGGAGCAAAAAATACGCAGGGTAACCTGTTTGAGGTCAGTGCTCTCTGAGCAGGCATATTTGGCATTATTTATAAAGTTCAGTAAAATCTGGAGTATAGTATGTTTATCAGTAGTAATGGCAGGAGTTTCCTCGTATTCACGAACAACGTTAATCTGATGTCTGGTCAAAGATTCTGCATTCAAGGTCATGGCATCTTCCATCAGCTCTTTGGGATTTACTGTTTCAGTCACCCCCAAAACACGCCCATAGGTTTGTTGCATGGAAACAATTTCCTTGATATGTTCAATTTTATGATGTAGTGATTCGACCTCTTTTGTTATTTCCTGATGCTCTTTCTCCAATGTGGTGGCCAGTGAACGTAGATAAACGGGAATTTGTTTTCCACGGGGGTCCTCTGCCAAAAAATGGGTCAGGTCGTTTTTGGAA
>PDWJ01004514.1_pt1 | contig 12684 bp, 9 predicted proteins | sample 1430881 | NCBI WGS metagenome assembly PDWJ01 (sample SAMN01162460, study PRJNA174530) | Oral metagenome, whole genome shotgun sequencing project. | biome: Marine environment; feature: Marine mammal; material: Swab sample of the gingival sulcus; isolation source: swab sample of gingival sulcus... | reverse complement strand
TCAAAAAAAATAACACAATCCCATGTTAAACAAACTTGTTCTTTTGAATATGTTTATTCATGCAAATATTGGACTAAAAAATAAATATAAATAGTATTAGAACTTCTTGGTTTCGTTCCATACCGCCTGATTGACTTTTTTATTCGGACTGCCGTTTGTTTTTGAGAAAACACCGCCGTAATACACATTTTTACCGTCTGCAAAAACAGCATTTACGCCTTGCGTGGTACTTTTGCCAAGTCCCGTACCCAAAGAAACCCATTTCGAGCCGTCCCAAACAGCGGCGTTGTTTAGCTTTTGATTGTCGCTTACTCTCATATTAAAAAAACCCGCCGATGTATAATTTGCCGTCGGAATCAAAAGTTAAAGACTGAACGCTAAAATCAATACCTCCGCAATCGACACCTGAGGCAAATGTTTCCCATGTTTTGCCGTTGAATGCAGCTATGCCTTGCGCATGTTTGCCTCCGGCCTTAGAAAAAGCTCCCACCATGTACAGTCTTCCTCCGTGAAATTGCATTTCGTAAATACCTTTGTTCTTTCCGTCGATACCGGTATTTTTTATATGCCAAGCTTTGCCGTCCCACTTAGCCAAGGATTGCGCCTTTTTACCATCGACCATATCAAATACGCCTCCAACGTATAAATTACCTCGTGGGTCTTTTGCAAATGCAGCCACTTTGGCATTGACTCCTTTGCCCAGAGCTTCCCACTTCTTGGTCTTGGTGTTAAATCGCCTGATGTTTTTGTACTCAGGTTTTGAGCAATTGAATTTCCAGCCGCCAATGTAAACATAGTCGCCAATAACCTCAATGGCATATACTCCGCCTTTGTCGGGACCTTTGGTTTGGTTGGGTTCAAAGAAATTCGGGTCTTCCAAAGCCGACCATTTGCCTGTTTTTACGTTAAATTTAGCTACTTTCTGCGCTCTAACTCCTCCAATAATGCTAAAATCGCCGCCTACATAAATATTACCTTTGTTATCTTGAGTCATACATCTTATAAATCCGCTATGTCGTCTGTCGATGCCCGGCACTTGCTCCCAAGTATTGGTACGAGGGTCGTATTTAACTAAATTGTGCATATCACGATTACCGCCCACTTCTAAAAAGCCTCCACAGAAGTATATTTTATTATCTGCCTTACACTTCATAATATCGAAAGGTTCAACAGCAATATTACCTTTAAATTTAAAAAACCAATGACTGTCGTTTAATGCACTTTTAATGGCAGGTTTAGCGTTAGGACTGCCACTTTTAGGACGAAATGCAGTCGGAGCTTTTTCTTTGGTGAAATCTTTTTTCCAATTCCAGATAGCAAAATTTTGTTTCACATTGGGGCTGCCGGTTTGTTTGGCAAACATACCTCCAAAATAAACATCATCGCCATCAGCCAATACGGCATTAACGCCTTGCGTAGTGCTTCTGCCGAGACCTTTGCCCAAGCCGTGCCAAGCATCATTATAGAAAACCGCAACGTTTTTCATAGGTTTACTGCCGTCTGCCGAAGTATCGAAAAATCCGCCAATATAAATAATACCTTTGGGAGTAATATCAAGACTGTAAACCGCCAAATTGCCTTTACGTGCTATGCCTCCGGCGAAACCGTGCCATTTACGACCGTCCCAAAGAGCAATACCATTGGCATTAACATCTCCTGCCTTAGAAAAAGAACCTGAAATAACTAATTTACCGTTAAATACTTTCATGTCAAGAACAGCATAATGAGTACCGCTTGTTCCTTTACCCAAAGCATGCCACGACCTACCGTCCCAACGAGCAATGTTTTCAACTTGTTTACCACCTGCTAAGCTAAATGCACCTCCTACGTATAAATTGCCTCTTCCGTCTAATGCCATTGATTTTACCATCGCTTTTTCGCCAAAAGGCGTGGTAATTCCACTGCCAACAGATTCCCATTTGCGCGTTTTTAAATTATATTGCCTAATGTACTTGTATTTTTCTTCTTTATGATTAAAGATATAACCTCCGATGTACACATATTTATCGGATACGGCTAAGGCATAAACACCTCCCGACGAGGGACCGTCAATTTGGTCAGTAGCTGAAAAATTGGGGTCTTTCAATGGCTTCCACTGTGCTGTTCTAACCTCGAATTTTGCAATTTTACCCGCTTGTATGCCGCCTATTGATTTAAAATCGCCACCTACATACAGGTCTCCGTTTTTATCAACATCTAAGCATCTGATGAAATTGGAGTGATAGCGATTAATTCCGGGTACTTGCTCCATTAATCCTGTTTTGGGGTCGTAGCGAACCAAATTTTTAAAATCTCTATTGCCCGACACCGATAAAAAACCTCCACAGATATAAATTTTGCCATCGGCAGGCGATTTAATCATATCAAAAATTTCGCCTTCAATTTTGTTGGCAAAATTAAACTTCCAGTGTTGGTCTTGCGCATTCGCACCGATTGTGAACATTAAAAATATGAAAAAAAGAATTTTTTGTTTGAAATGTGTCATTTTTTTAGATTTAAGGGTTAAAAGCTTATGTAGAAATAGTTTAAATGAAGTTGTAATTGTTTGTTTTAGGTTTTATTCTCTGTATTTAAAAGAGTTGAAAAATGTGGCAACGTCTTCCGCATTGGCATATTCTTGTGCCGTAACGACTATTATTTGGTAATGGAAGTTTCCGATGCAAATTACTCGATAATTTATTTTTCCGCCTTTGGGTGTGCTGACTTTCAATTCTATTCCCTCGTGTTTTCCTATTTTAAAGGTCTTTTGCTCATCAATTGTTCCTTTTACGCCTTTGACAAAAGTATCGACACTTGTTTTTTTCAAACTTGAAATCTGGTCGATGCGTTTACGAAGATCCGATGCCGTGACAGAATAATGATAAATCCCGTCTTTTGCTTTTATTTTGTATAGTGTTTTCTTTTTTCCTTTTTTTACATTTTGTTTTGGTTTCGTCGGGAAATTTATTGAAAAATGAGCTTTCTTGAATTTGTATTTTTTCCAATTCGATTGAGAAAACGTGCAACTAAATGCAAAAAGTAAAATGCAGGTAATAAAAATAGTTTTGTTCATTGTGTAATGGGTGTTAAGTTGAAAACGAAAATTTATTGCGGAAATAACCTTACCAACAAAATTGGGTTTTATAATTTAAAAAATCAAGATAATGATGTAAAGATTGTTAAATCTTTACACATATATCGGAAAAAATCAAACATTTTTTACCAAAAGCATTGAATTAGCTATGCTTAAAATATGTTTGTATTGAATATATCTGTATTGATTATTTATAAATATATGATAATTATTATATTTGAAAAATGAAACAGTTTTGAATGTTTTATTGTCGCACATACAGCGGCATGATTATAAGCACGAAATTTGGGCGAAAATCTTTGCCGTGGGAAAAATCACTTATCAACTATCATTTATGACTCATCACTCATCACTTATAAAAATATAAACACATGAAAAACGTATTTCTTCTTTGTTTTTGTTTTATTTTGTATTTGAATTTAAAATCCAATCCGAATGCTTACCAAAAAGCTGATTCGCTCAACAAGATTGGGGACGATTTGTATTATAAAGAACAATATGATTTGGCGTTGAAATTTTATCAAGAAGCCTATATTTTTGTAGAACAAACAGATTCGACAAAAAAGCAAATTGCAATTCTGACAAATATCGGCATTGTGTACGATTACAAAGGAAAATATTCGCTTGCGCTTGATGCTTATCTGAAAGCTCTCAGGCTGGCAGAGCAAAATAATTACAAACGAGGTGCTGCCGATGCCTTAAACAATATTGGTACTTTAAACTTTTTTTGGGAAAAATACGATGATGCGCTTGTTTATTATAGAAAATCTTTGGCAATTGAGCAACAACTTAACAACGACAAAGGAATAGCGCAGTCGCTGCTCAATATCGGGATACTTTATAAATCGAAGAAAGAATACGAACAAGCACAGCAGTATTATTTCAAAGCCATTTCCTTGTGTGAAAGCATAAAAGATAGTGTCGGACTTTCCAATGTGTTTTTAAACACAGGATCGCTGTATGTCGATAAAGGACAATACAAAAAAGCCTTGTCGTATATGCAAAAAGCTTTAGAAATTCAGGAATCCCGAAACGACAGGCTCGCTATGGCTCATTCTCACAATTATATCGGAGATACTTATGCGAAAGATAAAAAATTAGGCAAAGCCATTTCGCATTTGCAAATCGGTATGAAGTTGGCAAAACAAATTAATTATCAGGAACAAGTGAGTTTTTCTTATAGCAAATTGTCTGAAATTCACGCACAGAAAGCCGACTATAAGCAAGCCTTGTTTTATTATCAAAAATATACAAGTTTGCAAGATTCGCTTTTTGACGAAGCCAAGCATAAACAATTCAGCGAATTGCAAACAATTTACGAAACCGAAAAAAAACAACACAAAATAGAAGAGCAAAAACTCCGACTAAAAAAAGACTTGATTGAAAGAAACTATTTGATATTGCTTGTAGTCATTTCGTTTTTGTTTTCACTGATTTTTTTATTTTCCTATTTGCAAAAACGAAAGGCTTATTTAGCTGTTTTGAAACAAAACATAGCCTTTGCAAAGAAAGAAAAGGATTTTGAACAAAACGAAAAAAAACACAAAGAAAACGATGCGGGAAAATATAAAAACTCTATGCTCGATGAAAAAGAGAAAAAAATATTGCTTGGCAAAGCCCAAAAATTGATGCTCGAGCAGAAACCTTATCTTGACAGTAATTTTTCCATTGAAACTTTAGCCGAGATCCTCGCGTCGAACCGCAGGTATGTTTCGCAGGTTATCAACGAAGAGCTGAAAGTCAATTTTAATACTTTTGTCAATGAATACCGCGTGAAAGAAGCCCGCAAAATGATGCTTGATAATCAACACAACAAACTTTCTTTACAAGGCATTGCCATGTCGGTGGGCTTTAATAATCGCACCACTTTTAATGCCGCTTTCAAGAAATTTACAGGAATAACTCCTTCGTTTTTCATCAAAAATCAGAAAGAGGTGCAGAAAATTTGAGAAATATCGTATTAATTTGCTCGTTATATCTCAAACATTAATACTATTTTGAAATTTCGTCCCATTGCAGGAATGTACGAGCCATAAGGCTGATAAGCTGTATTTAATACATTTTTTATTACAAATCGGATTTTCGGATACATCTTGAGCTTGTTTGAATTTATACCGGCATAAAAATTAAATACAGTATGCGGCTCGGATTCTACATATCCCCACGGACCGCCTTCTGTGCCTTCAGGAACCGCCGGAATTCTGCTTTGTGAAGCTGCATATTCTGTTTCGATTTTGAGATTATACCCTGTAAGCAATTTTTTGTTCAAGATGCCGTGATATTTTAAATCAGCCCTTATTTTGAAAGGAGGAATTCCGAAAAGAGGTTCTTTTTCATTTCCCGATAAATCAACACCATAAATATAAGATGCTCCTAATCCGGCGTATAAATTATTGGCAGGTTTTAGTATATCCGCAAATCGAAAAAGAGCAGACAATTCGCCTCCCATTATTTTGGCATCGGTATTTTGGTAAGTAAAGTCAATATCTTCCTTATCTGGAGCAGGTGCTTCATTGGTGAAGTCGTCTAATTTGTTGTAGAATAAAGTAATGTCATATTTCAGTTTATTGTTTAATGTAAGTCCGCGGATTCCTAAATCAATATTTTGGCTAAATTCCGGCTTTAGGGCAGAGTTTCCTACTTTGACACCTTTACAACTTAGTACTTGTGTGAACAGTTCTTCGGCGGTTGGCATACGAAAAGCACGACCAAAGTTTGCCGAGAAGTGTGTATGCGGGTTTGGAGAATAAACAACTCCCATATTTCCGCTAAAAGCATCTCTGTTTTCGTTCCGATTTTTTCGATTAATATTTTCTCCTTCGTTTACTTTTGCCTTGTCGTAACGTATGCCGGTAATTAATTGCCATTTTGTATTTATTTTCAATTCGTTATTGAAAAATACACCGGAGTTTTCTTGTCCGGCATCTTTTGTTCCTTCGTTTTTTCCACGCGTATTGTTATAATAATCAATAATATCCGAAGGATTATCTAACTTGAACAAATAAGCATCTATTCCGATTGTAAGTTTGTCGTTTTGCGATAGGTTTAGCACGGAGAACAATCGTCCGCCTCCATAATTATCTTTGTAATGCACCAGATTCAGCGACGAAAGTTTGCCGCTCACGGTACTGTATTTGTATTGAAAATAATCACGTTTTCCATTATCGTAGAATAAGTTAAGTTGGATAAGTTCAACGAATTTATTCGGGCTGTATATGTATCTGAAGTTTGTGTGGATATTTTCTTCTTCATTTCTTATTTGTGTAAATTTTTTTGTTGGTCCGTTAAAACCTCTTGGTTTTCCCCAATCTCCGTAATGATAGTTGGCATTTAAAATAATTTTGTGTTTATCGGAAAATTTATATCCGGTATTTAGCGAAAAATCATGGTCTTCGACTTCGCTATTTTCGGCAGTTTTGCCATCTCCATAAATCATACAGTCTGTTTTTCTGTATTTTCCATTCAGCGATATTCCAAAGTTCTTTTTTTTATGACAAATTTTGGCTATTTCAAGAAACTCATTGTTGTTTGAGCCGTATCCGGAAAGGAATTTTGCTTTATTTGTGTTTTTTCCGAAAGGTTCATTGCTTATAAAATTAAGGATTCCGGAAATAGCGCCGCTGCCATATACAACAGAGCCGGGTCCTTTTATAATTTCAATTTTGCGAGTATCGTAAATATTCATATCCTGCCCGAAATAACCTCCCGGAAATGTACCAATGCGTCGGTTTCCGTCTTTCATAATAATAATCCGGTTTGAGTTAAGTCCGCGTAAAATAATTGGCGAATGATATTCCCAAACCTGTGTAAAGCCCGGTGTCGAGGCTAACATATCAGTAATGTTTGAGTTCATTTGTGCTGTTATTTCTTCGTGTTTTATAATCTTGGCAGATTTTGTCAGGCGGTTTATTTTTTGTTCATAAAGTCCGGCAGAAACAACAACATCGCTTAAATTTACATCTTTGGGCGTTAAAAATATTTCGATATTTCCCGTCAACAGCTTGTCTGTAATTTCTATTTGTTTTTTGTAATAGTTTATATGACTTACTGTTATTGAGGTATTTTTTTCATAAATGATTTCAATCTCAAACCTTCCTTCGGAGTTCGTATTTGTTCCGTTGGTGCTATTTTGTGTTGATATATTTGCATAAGCTATCGGATTTTTGCTTTTTTCATCTTTAACAACTCCTTTGATAATGCTTGCGTTTTGTGCTGAAATATGCTGAAAAAATAAAAAAAATGTTGCTGCCAAAATTGGAGCAACTTTTACAAAAAGAATATTTTGTCTCATGTTTTTTTAATTAAAAAAAAAAATTGCCATCTCGGAGTTTGTTGAGGTTTATTTTCGTCTTCCGATATTTTGTTGTGAAATAGAAAAAAACAAAGTTGCCCAATTAAAGGAGGCAACTCTGTTTTCTAAAAACGAATAGTTTTGTTATTTTATAAGAAATCCCACTGAATGGCAACATAGCCTCTTTGGGTTGGTGCCGGATTTGCCGGAAAATCAGTAACGATAAATTTGACAAGTTTGCCTTCTCGTGTTTCAATTATCCAGATAGGTTCGTCTTTGGCAACATTATTTTTAGCCGCTTCTTTCCATTTTATGCCAATTACAAGTTTTTTATACTCGGCAAGTAAATCTTTCATTAAGGGCGCACCTGTCTCGCCTTTTGCGACTGATTCCGTATTAAAATCTTGTCCGTCAGATTTCAAGGTGTAAGCGAGAACATTTTTTGTTGTAAGTTCCTTAAATTTTATGATGCCTTTACATGTTGTATCCACTTTAGAATAATTGACAGCTTTAACCGTGTTGTATAATTGAATGAAAGGAGCGCCGCCTTGCGAGCCGTCAGGTCTTTCGCCTTTTATGGTGCGAATTTTAACATCATATTCAAAATCTGAAACCGAAAGAGAGTCAAGATTATTCGCTGCACCTTTTTTCCCTTTATACTCAAAATCAAAGCCGACACCTCCCGGATTACGATTTGCACATATTAAATACGGAGATTCGATATTGATCAGTTTTTCTTTGTTCTGATTGTTATCATTGTTGTTGTCGTCATCATCACACGAAAACAAAACTATACTTGTCAGTAAAACAAGCAACATGCAGTAAATTAAACTATTGTTTTTCATTTTTTATGATTTTAATTTAGATTAAATAAAGATACAAAGTGATGCAAAAAAATCATACTCGAAAATCCCTAAAAATAGGGATATTTCAATGGAAAAATCATTATTAATGATGTATTTTTGTAAAAAGATAGCGATATTTTGTTTCGGCAACTGTTTTTGCCTGTTATCCCCATAATAGCTGATAAAAAACACGAAAAATCCCTAAAAAATGGGATTGTATAAAAGTGAACAATGTTCTTTATTTGTAATATAAATTTTTTAGTTATGCAAATTCTTAAAAAAAACATCGAAGAGCGAATATTATTTGTAGCAAATCAGGAATTTAAAAAGAATGGTTTTATTGATACTTCCATACGCACAATTGCCCAAAAAGCAGGAGTCAGTATAAGCAATATCTATAACTATTTCAAAAACAAAGAGGAACTTTTCCTGAAAATTCTTGCCCCTTTGTTAAACGAGCTTGAAGCCTTGATGAGTGAACACAACAAACCGGAAAATATTAATCTCAATTTTTTTTACTCCCAAGCTATACAACAAGAAACATTTGAAATGTATTCTCGATTAATTCTGAATTATAAAGAAGAACTAAATCTTTTGCTGTTTAAATCTTACGGTTCTTCGCTCGAAAATTTCAGAGACGAATACACCGACAGACATACCAAAACAGGAATGGAATATTTACAGAAAATGAAAGAAAAATATCCGGACATTGAAACAAATATTTCAGAATTTTTTATGCACACAGTAATTTCGTGGTGGTTCAGTATCATTGGCGAAATTGTGTCGCACGGTTTGAATGAAAAAGAAATAAAAAGTTTTATTGCCCAATATATTGAATTTTCCACAGCAGGCTGGAAGAAAATCATGAAAGTGAAATAAGATTTTCGTTAAATTGAAAATTGAGAGTTGAGAATTGAAAATATATCACTCATCACTTATCATTTATCACTCATAAAAACCAAAAGATATGAAACAATTAGTAATTATCCTCACATTGCTTCCGATGTTTGTTTATGCTCAGGAAGACGAAATAGATTATATATTCAATGGTTTTGTTGATACGTATCACTCGGTCAGAAGCAAAAGTCCGAACGATTTCATGAGTTCGCGAAGCCGTTTGCGCACTGAACTAAACATCACGAAAGGAAAAACATCGATGTTTGCGTCATTGAATTCGATTTATAACAAAATTGTTGAAGAAGAAACCAAAATAGAACTTCACGAAGCCTATTTTCAGTACAGCGATTCGCATTGGGATTTTAAAGCCGGACGGCAAATTATCATCTGGGGCGTTGCCGACGGAATACGTATCACGGATTTAGTCTCGCCGATGGATTATACCGAATTTCTGGCGCGCGATTACGACGATATTCGCATTCCGGTGAATGCTTTCAGGCTAAAATACCTGAATAACAATTTTACTTTCGAGGCGGTTTATCTTCCTGTGAGTTCGTTTTTTAAGCTGCCTCTTTCCGAGAAAAACCCTTGGTCGCTTTTTCAAAGCTCAGAAATGTATTTAAACCACGATTTGGAGCATTTCCCTGAAAAGAAACTTGCAAACGGAGAATTTGGGACGCGATTTTCGTTTTTCATGTCGGGCATTGATTTTAGCTTTTCGGCATTCCACACATGGAATAAAATCCCTATTTTAAACCAAACATTCAGCCAAAACTACGACACTCTCAATATTTGCGGCATGTACAAACGAATGGATATGATCGGAATGGATTTCTCGTTTCCGATAAGGCAATTTGTCGTGCGTGGCGAAACAGCATTGTTTTTCGACGAATTGCAACAAGCTGCCATGGGAAATGAAAATGTCAATAGAAACTCTGCGCATTTTTTGTTTGGTTTAGATTGGTATCCGGGAGGCGAATGGACTGTAACAGGACAGTATTCGCACAAATACATTGCTGATTATACCAATGTGATTGAGGCTGACGAAAACTCGTCTCTTGCCACGCTTGGAATTACAAAAAAAATACTGCGCAGCACGCTTAAATTATCTACTTTTGGATATTACGACTTGAGTAATAAGGGAATGTTTAACCGAATCAGTGCAGATTATTCACTGACCGACCAAATTTATATTACGGCAGGATACGACTGGTTTAAAGGCGATAAAGGAATGTTTGGATTTTATAAAAATAATTCGGAATATTGGGTTAAAGCAAAATTCAGTTTTTAACTTATAAACACACGATATTTCAACACTTCATTAAAATTAAGAGTTAAGAATTATATTACTGATAATCAGCGTTTTACAACAAAATCGATACGAATCCTAAAATACTTACAATCAATAGCTTGCGATTTTTAACGAAGTATGATATTTATAAGCTAATAAAAATTTCACAATAATGACAAAACAACACCACAATCATCACGGACATTCGCACGGACATCATCATGTGCATGATTTAAAGGGAAAAAGAATGCTTTGGGTAAGCTTGCTTAATTTTTCAATCACACTAATTCAGTTTATCGGCGGTATTGTCTCGAACAGCCTTTCGTTGCTCTCTGATGCGATTCATAACTTGGGCGATTCGTCGGCAATTTTTATCGCATGGCTTGCCGGAAAAAAGAGCCAAAAACAACCCGACAAATACAAAACCTTTGGCTATAAACGCATTGAAATTCTGGCAGCATTGTTCAATGGCATTGTCTTGATAGCCATTTGTATTTTTCTTCTGTTTGAAGCGTGGGAACGTTTCATGTATCCTGAAGCGATAAAAGGGAAAATCATGTCTGTCATTGCTTTTTTGGGCTTGCTTGCCAACCTGATTTCGGTTTTGCTTTTAATCAGAGATAAAAATCATAACCTGAATGTAAAAGCTGCATATTTACACCTTTTGGGCGATACTTTGTCGTCCGTAGCCGTGATTTTGGGAGGTGTAGCCATTTGGATATTTGAGATCTACTGGATAGATCCACTGATTACGGTTTTAATCAGCATATACATTATACATCATACGTGGAACGTTGTGAAAGAAACCGTTGACATTCTGATGCAGGCAGTGCCACACGATATTGATATTGAAGAAATAAAAGAAGAGGTTGAGAAAAATTCGGAAATTGAGAATATTCATCATTTGCATATTTGGAAATTAGACGATAAGAAAGTTTTCTTTGAGTCGCACATCAATCTGAAAAACAATATCGACATGATTCAGATGATGAACGTGCGCATGGACGTAGAGAAACTTTTGCATACGAAATTTGGAATTGACCACATAACGTTGCAAATGGGCTATAAGTGTTGCGAAGATGACACGGGGCTGATTCGTCGGCTTTAGCAGCCGTTTGAGGAGTTGCGAAACATGCGCAATTTATCTATCTTTGTTCAATGGTTATAGTTAAAATAATAGCAACAATACTAAGCAATGCAGCAACAATAAAAAGTATGAAAAAACTTAGAGAGCTGAATTTAGTTATAAGAGTAGGCTCAAAGACAAAAGGTTTTTGGAAGTTGAATACAAGGATTTAATAAAATGTAGTGTACAGGAATCAGTAATAAATAGTCACCTTTCACAACTTTATAAAAACGAGATTGATAAGGCTTTTGAGAAATTTAAGGAGAATTACTCCGAAATGAAAATTTCTGAAATTAAAAGCTGAAAAAAGAAGAGTATTGGGATAGTTTATGAATTGTACAAACTTTCTCCACAATAGATAGAGGTTGTAGAAGAGTCGGTAAAATAAAATTGAAAATCATGTCAGAGAACAAACTAAACATAGAACAATATACTATTTTAGTTTCGGAGATAGGCAAACTACTTACCGAAGCAAAAAGGAACATTGCTAAAATACCACAATGGTTGTTAGCAATTGGTATATTGGAAAATATATTGTAGAATTTGAACAAGGTGGCAAAGAGCGTGCAGAGTATGGAACACATCTTTTAGAACGCTTATCAAAGGATTTAACAGAGAAGTATGGACGTGGTTTTTCTGTAAGGAATTTAAAATCAATAAGAAAATTCTATCTTACATTTCCAATTATACAAACATTGTCTGCACAATCTGAAAAAAGGCAGACGCAATCTGCCCAATTGAGTTTGGGAAATAGGCAGACGATATCTGCCGAGTTTAAATCGGAAAAATCCCAGAATATGTCTGCAAAATTCAGTGATAAACTTCTGTCATCTTTGCCTAAGCTAACTTGGTCACATTATGTAAGACTTTTAAGCGTAAAAGACGAGGATGAACGTAATTTCTATATCATTGAAGCTGCTGAAAATAATTGGAAAGAAAGAGAGCTTAATCGCCAAATAAATTCATCATTATTTGAAAGATTAGTCTTAAGCAAAGATAAAAACACGGTTAAGGAATTAGCCGAGAAAGGTCAACAAATACAAACAGAACAAGATGTTTTAAAAGACCCATTAGTCTTAGAGTTTTTAAACATAAGGCAAGATGAAACATATTCCGAAAGTGATTTAGAAACAGCAATAATTAGCAACCTTGAGAAATTTT
>PDWJ01007256.1_pt1 | contig 12685 bp, 9 predicted proteins | sample 1430881 | NCBI WGS metagenome assembly PDWJ01 (sample SAMN01162460, study PRJNA174530) | Oral metagenome, whole genome shotgun sequencing project. | biome: Marine environment; feature: Marine mammal; material: Swab sample of the gingival sulcus; isolation source: swab sample of gingival sulcus... | reverse complement strand
AGAGATGCGAATAGAGAATTTTGAAAATATTTATTTGGTGGGAATTGGAGGTATTGGAATGAGTGCCTTGGCTCGGTATTTTCACTCTATCGGGAAAAATGTGTTTGGTTACGACCGAACAGCTACGCTACTTACAAGCGAGTTACAGCAAGAGGGAATAGGTATTACTTTTGAAGATGAATTAGTTGCCATTCCCCATGTGTTTAAAAATGCCGATAATACGTTGGTGGTTTATACGCCGGCAATTCCGTCTTCTAACAAGCAGTTGAATTATTTTAAAAACCATAGTTTTTCAATAATGAAACGCTCGCAGGTTTTAGGATTAATATCCAATCGGCTAAAAGGAATTGCTGTTGCCGGAACACATGGAAAAACAACTGTTTCAACGCTTACGGCTCATGTTTTTGCACAATCAAAATTGGGGTGTAATGCTTTTCTTGGCGGTATTTCTCGTAATTATCAATCTAATTTATTGATAAATAATAAAAGCGAGTATATGGTATTGGAAGCCGATGAATTTGATCGTTCGTTTTTGCATCTGTTTCCACAGGTGGCATTAATTACCTCAATGGATACCGACCATTTGGATATTTATGGCGATAAAAAAGAATTGGAAAATACCTTTAACACTTTTGTCAATCAAATAAAGCAAGGTGGTGTTTTATTGCACAAAAAAGGGTTGCCTGTAAAAAATCATAAAGTAAAAACTTATACCTATTCGCTGAATGAAGAGGCAGATTTTTATGCATCTAATTTGATGTTGGTAGCCGGTTATTATCAGTTCGATTTGGTTTATCCCGAGGGACGAATAGCAGACATAAAATTTTCTTATCCGGGGAAATTAAATGTGGAAAATGCAGTGGCTGCTGCGGCTTTGGCTCTTATTTGCGGAGTAGATGAGCAAAGTTTAAAAAAAGCGATGAATAGTTTTACCGGTATTCGTCGTCGTTTCGATTATCAGATTAAAACCGACGATTTGGTGTTTATTGACGATTATGCACATCATCCTGCCGAATTGCGTGCAACCATTTCTTCGGTTCGAGAACTATATCCAAACAAAAAGCTAACAGGTGTGTTTCAACCGCATTTGTATTCAAGAACGAAAGATTTTGCTCCCGAGTTTGCCGAGAGTTTAAACCTATTGGACGAAGTAATTTTGTTGGATATTTATCCGGCTCGCGAAGCACCTATTGCAGGAGTAGATTCCAACTTAATTTTAAAAGATATAACCGTTGATGCAGTAAAAACAACAAAACAAAATTTGATTAATGTGTTGGAAAATAAATCAATCGAAGTGTTATTAACCTTGGGAGCCGGCGATATTGATAAATTGGTAGAACCTGTAAAAAACGAATTAGAAAAACGAATATCAGATAAAAAAAAGGAGGCGTAATGGTAAAAAAAATAATAAAAATAGCAACGTGGTGTTTATTGGTAGGTTACCTTGTGATAAGTTTTTCCTTTGTAAGCGATAAGCGTGATAAAACATTTATAAAAGAAATAAAAATAAAGATATTAGACCAAAATAATTATGGTTTTGTTAATAATTCTGATGTTTTAGAAATAATAAATATCGCTTTACCCGATTGGAAAAATCGAAGTGTGATTCATATCGATAAAAACAAATTAGAAAAACAAATAGAGAATAATGCTTTTATAAAAAGTGCCGAGGTATATGGATTGATGTCGGGAAACATGGTGGTAGAGGTTACACAACGTAAACCTATTGCTCGCGTGGTGGCAGATAAAAGTTTTTATATTGATAAAAAAGGAAAAGCCATTCCTTTGTCGGGAAATTTTACATCTCGTGTGTTAATTATTTCGGGGGAGTTCAATGAAAAAAACTTGTCGAAAGAATTTGTTCCGTTTATTAATTATATTGTAAATCATAAATTTTGGCAATCGCAGATAACACAAATCGATATTGCTAAAAATGGCGAATTAATTTTAATTCCAAGAGTGGGAAATCATAAAATAGAATTCGGAAAAGTAGAAAATTATCAAAAAAAATTCCGAAATTTATTGGCTCTTTATAATAAAGGGTTTTCTAAAACAGGTTGGAATAAATACAATAAAATTAATTTAAAGTACAGCAATCAAATTGTTTGTACTAAAAAATAGGAGGCTTTCTAAAAATATTAATAGATTTTTAGATGTTCTGTTAAAATCAAATAAAGGTATGGGAAAAAATGAAATGATAGTAGCAGTTGAAGTGGGAACATCGAAAGTAGTTGCCGTTCTGGGAAAGCTAACTGCCAATAAAAAAGTAGAAGTTGTAGAAGTTGCCACCGTAAAATCGAGAGGTGTAAAGCGTGGTATAATTTATGATATTGATGAGGTAATTGAAGTGCTTGATGAAGTAGTTAATGACCTAAAACAGAAGACTGAAGAGGATATAAAAACGGTTTTTACCAATATTACCGGCGATGGGTTGCGATTATTGGAGAAAAATGCCAGTATTCCCATTAATCATACGGTAACTTTTAATGATAAAGAACAATTAGATAATCAAAATTATCATCATGTTGTTGGCGAAGATGAAAAAGTAGTACAATTTTTTCCTATTTACTATAAAACCGCCGATAATGAAGAGATGCAAGACCCAATTGGGAAATCAACTCGCCGATTAACAGCCTACTATAATGTGCTAATAGGACGTAAAAATCCGATTAACGATTTAAAAAACTGTTTCGAGAATATTGATATTACTGTAAAAGAACCGTTGGTTGGAATAATCGCTTCGGCAGATGCTGTACTTACCGAAGAGGAGAAAAAAAATGGTGTCGTGGTTTTAGATATTGGTGCAGGAACCACCGAAATGGCAATTTACGTTGATGGCGTTTTGCAACACGTAAAAGTTATTCCTTTTGGTGGCGAAAGTGTAACCAACGATATAAAAACATGTTACGATATTTTATGGAAACAAGCCGAGCAGCTAAAAATAGAATTTGGCGATGCTGTTCCCGATAATATCAGCAAAGAAAACAATAAGGATATTGCATTTATAGTCAATAAAAAAGAACGGTTAATTCCCTTAAAAGATTTGGCGAAAATTGTAAATGCCAGAATGGACGAGATAATGGACGAAGCGTGGCGAGATATAAAAAGTAAACATTTGCAAGGTAAACTAAAAGCAGGAATTGTGCTTACCGGAGGAGGAGCTGCCCTTAAAAACTTAGATGTTTTATTGCATCAGAAAATGGGTTTAAAAGTTCGTTTGGGAAAACCCTCTCCATCGGGAAATATTATGTTGGGCGATTTGACTGCTTTCCGTTTTGCAACTTCGGTAGGAATGTTATTGCAGGGAATACATTACGCTAAGCAGAAGGAAAAATTGCAGCTACAAAAACAGGCAAAAAATAAAGGAAAAGGTTTCTTATCAAGCACTAAATCATTTTTTAGTAAAATTATGAATGTTGATAATGACGAATTTTAAAATTGTCTAAAATCTGCAAAATTATTTTAGAAAACAGAAAACAATAGCAATTATGATAGATGAAGATTTACTTCCCATTAATGGGGAACAACAAGAAGAATCAATTATTAAGGTAATTGGCGTTGGCGGTGGTGGCGGAAATGCCGTAAACCACATGTTTAACGAGGGAATTACCGGTGTCGATTTTGTGGTGGCTAATACCGATTCGCAGGCACTAATGAATAGTCCGGTAGAGATGAAAGTACAACTTGGAGATGATTCTTCCGAAGGATTAGGTGCTGGAAATAAACCCGAAAAAGGACGAAAACTTGCCGAGCAGAGTATCGAAAAAATAAATAGAATATTAACGCCTAAAACCAAGATGGTATTTATTACTGCCGGAATGGGCGGAGGAACAGGAACCGGTGCAGCTCCGGTGGTGGCAAAAGCCGCTTTCGATAAAGGGATTTTAACCGTTGGAATTGTAACAATTCCTTTTCGTTGGGAGCGGAAAGAACGCATACAACAAGCCATTGATGGAATTACCGAGTTAGACCAATATGTCGATGCTTTATTGATTATCAATAACGAAAAATTGCGTGAAATATACGGAAACTTAAAACTTTCGGAGGCATTTGCCAAAGCCGATGATATTTTGCTTACCGCTGCTAAAGGTATTGCCGAAATTATTACACTACATGGTCATGTAAGCGTCGATTTTGCCGATGTGGAAACCGTAATGCGAAACAGTGGCGTTGCTTTAATGGGAACAGCTTTAGCCAGAGTCGGAAGTAAAAGAAATGTTGGGATATTTAACAAAAGTAGTGGGCGATACTCCCGATGTAATTTATGGTATCTGTAAAGATGAAAAGCTGGGCGAAGATATAAAAGTTACGGTAATCGCAACCGGTTTTGAGGAGAATGTTATAGAAGAAATTCATTTCCGTCCTAAAGTAAAACTTTCGGAATTAGAGATGAAAGTAGAAAATGCCGAAGAAAAAGAACGTAAGGCAAAAGAGCATCGTCGCAGAATAGAAGAACGACGAAAACGACAAGCCGACGAGTTAAAAAAGATGGAATTAAAAGAAAAAGCTGAAGCCGAAGAGGCACTAAAAAAAGCCAGGGAAATTGAGGAAGCTCAAAGAAGAGCCGAAGAGATTCGTAAACAAGAAGAAGAGGCGGAGTACAAACAGCGTAAATTATTTTCAGAATAGTATTTTAACTATTCCCTAAAAAAGAACAAAATGAACGAATTGTTAGTGGATTTAGACGTGCAAGAGAAAACATCATCTATCATAAAAATTATAGGTGTTGGAGGCGGTGGTAGTAATGCCGTAAAACATATGTATAAACAAGGCATTAAAGATGTTGATTTTGTAATATGTAACACTGAAAAACAGGCTCTCGATAATAGTGATATTCCTACAAAAATACAATTGGGCGAAATGCTAACCGAGGGTTTGGGTGCCGGAAACAATGCCGAAAGAGGCGAACAGGCTGCTATCGAAAATTTAGATGATGTTTTAGCCGTTTTGGAAGACAATACCAAAATGGTATTTATTACTGCCGGAATGGGCGGCGGAACCGGAACGGGAGCAGCTCCTGTTATTGCCAAAGCAGCTAAAGAAAAAGGAATATTAACTGTGGCAATTGTTACCATACCCTTTGAGTTCGAGGGCAGAAAACGAATGGAGCAATCTTTGGTGGGAATAGAAAAATTAAGGCACAATGTCGATTCGTTATTGGTTATTAATAATGAAAAATTAAGTGAAATCTATAGCGATTTAACCATGACAGATGCCTTTGCCAAAGCCGACGATGTATTAACAGTTGCTGCTAAGGGAATTGCCGAAATAATTACGCTTCATGGTTATATAAATGTTGATTTTGAAGATGTTAAAACCGTAATGACCAATAGTGGCGTTGCTGTTATGGGGTCGGCAGTTGCCGAGGGCGAAGAGCGTGCCATTACAGCTACTCGCAATGCTCTAAATTCTCCGTTATTGATGGATAATGAGGTAAACGGAGCATCGAAAATATTATTGAATATTACCTATGGCGAAGATGAGATGACCTTAGACGAAATGGGGGCGATAACACGATACCTAAGCGATACAATTGGTAGCAGCGGAACTCTTATTTGGGGATTGGGACAGGATAAATCGCTTGGCGGAAAAGTATCGGTAACGGTTATTGCTACCGAGTTTCAACAAAGCAGAGTTACGGAACAGGCAGCTCGACAAAATATTGAAAAAGGAAAAGAAATTATATTGGATACAATTACCGATAAGCGTGAGAAAGAAGTAAAATTAACGGGTCTTTCCGAAGAAGAGTTAGATGAATTAGACCGTATTCCTGCCTATAAACGCAAAGAAATTAAACTATCGCACCGTTTTAATTAATATGAACAAAAAAATATAACATGAATTTATTAGAACAAATAAATGCCGATATAAAAACGGCAATGAAAGCCAAAGAAAAAGATAAATTACAAGCTATTAGAGCAGCAAAAACAGCGTTTACTTTGGAAATGACAAAAACCGGAGCTTCGGAATTAGAAGATGCTGTGGCTTTAAAAATAATTCAAAAATTGGTAAAGCAACGCAACGATTCTGCAACCACTTATAAAGAGGGTGGGAGAGAAGACTTAGCCGAAAAAGAACTGTTTGAAATGGAGGTGCTAAAAGCATATCTTCCCAAGCAAATGAGCGATGAAGAATTAACCGTTGCTGTAAAAGATATTATTGCTACAACCGGAGCAACCGGTATGAAAGATATGGGAAAAGTAATGGGAATAGCATCGAAACAACTTTCGGGAAAAGCCGATGGAAAAGCCATTGCCGATAAGGTAAAGTCGCTATTGGCATAAAATAAAATGATACGTTTGTCAAGTCTCTTTATTTTGGACAGGATTCTAGGTAATATACTGTTTATTTTTGTCGTTTAAGTGAAACTTGAACCTAGTTAGTGTTTCTGAAAGTACGGAAACCTTCCTGATGACCAAAAACAAACCGTCCGAAAGTACGGAAACCTTCTTGAAGACCAAAAACAAACTGTCCGAAAGTACGGAAACCTTTCTGATGACCAAAAACAAACTGTCCGAAAATTCGGAAACGTTCCTGAAAACCGAAAAGGTACTATCCGAAGATTTGGAATGTAAAAAGTCTTCTGTTTGACGAAATTCGTATAGGCTTTAATTGCTAATTGCCAGCGGGATCTTGTCTGTTATAAATATTTTGCTCACTTTTGGGGCGAATTACAAGGTTTGTTAGACGGTTAATACGCTGTTTTTACAGGTACTATTAATTGTCTCATTGAATTGTCTTTTCAACTCGTTTTTGTTGAACGAAATCATCAAATATGGCATACAAATACATTAAAATCTTATTCGTAATTTCTTTTTTCTATTGCCTTTTAGGGTGCAATAATGGTGTGCCTGCCAATCAAAAAGAGAAACTGTCACAACAGGATTCTTTATTGCAAAAAATTAAAAATAGAGGGAAATTTCGAGCTGTTATAGGATATAATGTTACAGGCTACTTTGTGTATAATGGTTTAACCATGGGCTTTCAGTACGAAATGTTGCAAGCCTTTGCCGAGCATTTAAATGTACAATTGGAGTTAACCGTAAATGATAATTTAGCTGCTTCGTTCGACGAGTTGGATTCCGGAAAAGCAGATTTGTTGGCGATGAATCTGGTGGCAACACCTCAGCGAATTTCAAAATATAATTTATCCATACCGCATAGCTCTTCGCATCAAGTATTGGTGCAACGCAACTGTCAAGAAAACAACAATTATATCGATAGTATTCCTCAGCTTGCAGGCAAAACGGTTCATGTGGTAAAAGAATCGTCGCATGAAAAGCAATTGCAAGCAATTTCAGAAACACTAACTCGCCCCATTCATATTGTGTCTGTTGATTCTTTGCTTTCGGGCGATTTAATTAAAAAGGTTGCTAATGGAGAAATAGATTTTACTATGGCAGATAATAACAATGCTATTGCGAATAGTCATTATCTTAAAAATATCGATGTGGCACTGCGTATGAGTAACGATAGAGAGTTTACATGGGCGATTCGTAAAAACAATGGAGATTTAGCTAAAGAAGTTGATAATTGGTTGAGAGAGTTTAAAAAAACAAGACACTATGCCTATATAAACCATCGCTATATTAACAGTGTAAAGTCGATGAATATTGTAAATAGTAAATATTTTACATTGCGAAGCGGAAAAATATCGCCATACGACGATTTATTTAAAATAAAAGCCAAGTTAATTAATTGGGATTGGCGATTGCTTGCAGCTTTGGTTTATCAAGAATCGCATTTTAATAATAGTTTGAAATCAGGAGCAGGAGCATTTGGTTTAATGCAATTAATGCCTCAAACAGCAAAACGCTATGGCGTTAATCATCGGTCTTCGGCAGAAGAAAATATTACCGGAGGAATAAAGTATTTAAAACAGGTACGAAAAGAATTGTTGGTAACCCTAAAAGATACCTCAGATTTAGTTCCTTTTATTTTAGCGGCTTATAATGTTGGACTTGGACATTTGCAAGATGCTCGTCGTTTGGCTCGAAAATATGGGGCTAATCCCGACAAGTGGAACGATAATGTGGTATATTATCTTCGAAATAAATCTCGAATTGATTTTTACAACGACCCTGTGGTAAAATATGGCTATTGCCGTGGTGAAGAACCCTATTTGTATGTAACCGAGATATTAGAACGCTACAAACATTATAAAAATATTACCGATAAGCATAAAGAGTAATTGTTATTGGATTTCTTCCGTTTCCTGTCTAATTGCCACATTAACAAATTATCCAATTGTCACGTTATTTTAACCGCAAAGAACACAAAGAATACACAAAGTTCACAAAGGGGATTTTCGGTTTTCCGTCTTCCCGCTTCCAACAAATTGTCATATTAATAAATTGTCTAATTGTCACATTATTTTAACCGTAAAGGACACAAAGAATACACAAAGTTCACAAAGAGTTTCTTCAGGCTTCGGACTTCGGTCTTCCTAAAGTCATGAATATTACTTGGGTTTTCGAATTCTTTTTATATTTTTGTCTCAGAGCAGTATTATGCTTAAAAAAAGATAAAATAAAAATACTAAAGAATAACCAATGGAAGAAATTTCAATTTCGAAAATCTACAAACGAAAGAAAAACGACCGAGACATTTTTCAAGAATTAATGCCAACAAAAGTGAAAGAAATTCTGTTGGTTGCCACCTATTACGATGCTTACACCATTGTTCGAGAAGGACAATTTTCCGATAAAATAGTAGGAGAATATTTACAATTAAACTTGTATGCCGCCCCCCGATTTACCAGTGTTGCTACCAACGAAGAGGCAATAAAAGCCATGCAAGAGCGAAATTTCGATATGGTAATTTTAATGGCAGGATTAGATAAAGAATCGCCTTTAGCATTAAGTCAGCAAATAAGAAAAATTAATCCCCATATTAAGGTGCTTGTATTGGTAAACAACAACAGCGATTTGGCATATTTTGACCGTGCTGCTGACAAAATAAAAAACAATATCGACCGTGTTTTTGTTTGGAATGGTTCTACCAAAATATTTATGGCAATGACCAAATATGTAGAGGATAAAATTAATTTAAAACCCGATACAAAAATTGGCGATGTGCGAGTAATATTGTTGGTAGAAGATTCGGTAAAATACTATTCCCGATATTTGCCACTGCTTTACTCTACAATAATGATGCAAACCCAAAAAGTAATATCAGATGAGGGTGACATCGACGAGATGTATAAAATTCTGAAAATGAGAGTTCGACCAAAGGTGATTTTGGTAAGTAACTACGAAGCTGCAGTACAAATAGTAGATGATTATGCCGAAAATTTACTATGCGTAATATCAGATGTGCGATTTGCCCGTAATGGAAAGTTAGACGACGATGCAGGAGTAGATTTAATTCGATATGTAAAAGAGCGAAAAAAACGTTTGCCTTGTGTAATGCAATCGCACGATACCGATAATGCTTTGCGTGCCATTCAGGTTAATGCTGATTTTATTAATAAAAATAGCGATACGTTGGCTTTGGATATACACAATTATATCTATTCGAAATTGGGTTTTGGCGATTTTGTTTTTCGTAACCAAAGTGGAACTCGCATAGCAGAAGCTAAAACGTTACGAGAATTTGAGGAACAATTAAAAGTTATACCCGATGAATCGTTACTGTTGCATACCAAACGTAATGGTATTTCCACATGGTTGATGGCACGAGGTGAAATTAATATTGCAAAAAAATTCCGTCGCTATCAGGTAGAAGATTTTAAATCGGTAAAAGAATTGCGTCAATTTTGTTTAGATGTGTTCGACCGTTCGAGAATAAAGCAATTGCGAGGACGAATTATTCCGTTTAGAAAAAATGTTGTAAACTCGAATCGTTATGTGGTTCGATTGGGTCGTGGCTCGGTTGGCGGAAAGGGTAGAGGATTGGCCTTCTTAAGCAATTTCCTTGAAAACACCTATTTTAAAAAGTTTTTAAAGGATATTAATTTGTCTATTCCAAAAACAGCTATTATCGGTGTTGATGAGTTCGATAATTTTATAGAATTAAACAATTTGTACGATAAAATTTATGTCGATAAACACTACGAAAAAGTAAAACAGTTATTTCTTAAAAGTAATTTATCGGAAAAATTAAGTAAAAAACTTCGTCAATATCTCGAAGAGATAAAAACACCTATTGCCGTGCGTTCTTCGGGATTGTTCGAAGACTCGTTAATGCAACCTTTTGCCGGAGTTTATGCCACTTATTTATTGCCCAATAACGACGAAGATATTGAGGTAAGATACGAGCAGTTGGTTACTGCCATAAAATTGGTTTATGCTTCTATTTTTACGCCTGAAGCGGTGTCGTATTTTAATGCGGTAGATTACAAAATTGAAGAGGAAAAAATGGCGATCATCTTACAAGAAGTTGTAGGACACAATCATAACGGACGTTTTTATCCTAACATTAGCGGTGTGGCCCAATCGTATAATTATTATCCTTTTGCCTATATGAAACCCGAAGATGGTTTTGCTGTAATTGCGTTGGGATTAGGAAAATATGTTGTTGGCGGCGAAAAAACATATCGTTTCTGTCCGCAATATCCTAAACTGCAACTTTCATCATTGCAAGACCAAATGAAAGATTCGCAAAAGTATTTTTATGGTATCGATTTAAATAAAAAGAACATCGATTTAATTAACGATGGGGAAGATGCTGTTACCGAAAAGTACGATATTTCTGCTGCCGAAGAAGATGGTAATTTGTTGCATTGTGCTTCGGTTTTCGATTATATTAACGACCGAATGGTTTCCGATTTATCGGTAAAAGGTCCTCGTGTTGTCGATTTTGCAAATATTATACAGTACAATCAGGTGCCGGTTGCTAACACTCTAAATGTGTTGTTAAATATTTTTAAACAAGCAATGGGAGCTCCTGTGGAAATTGAATTTGCAGTAGATTTAAAACCGGGCAAAGAGAACAATCCAACGTTTTATCTGCTACAAATAAAGCCGCTAATTCGTCAGGAAATGAGTATCGATATTGATGTGGATAAACTGGATAGAGACAAAGTGGTAATGCTTGCCGACAAAGGTATGGGTAACGGAAAAATTACACATATTCGTGATGTGATTTATATGGACGTTAGCAAATTCGATAGAACCAAAACGGAGGAAATGGCTGCCGAAATGGAGGTGTTGAATCAGAAAATGAAAGAACAAGACCGACAATATGTATTGATAGGTCCCGGACGTTGGGGAACTCGCGATAAATTTACAGGAATACCGGTGTTGTGGTCGCAGATATCCAATGCTAAAATTATTGTAGAGCAAGGCTTGGAAGATTTTCCTTTAGATGCTTCGTTGGGATCGCACTTTTTCCACAATGTTACAGCAATGAATGTGGGCTATTTCTCTATAAAAAGTAATGGCGAGCAAAATTTTGTAAATACTGAAATATTGGAACAGCAGGAATTGATAGAACAAATCAACTATTTTAAAGTAGTGCGTTTTAAAGAACCTTTGGAAATATGTATGGACGGCAAAAAACAAGTTGTTGCAATTAGCTATAAAAAATAAGAAGAGAGCAGATGCTTTCGAAAAATAGGATAAGCTAAAAAGCTCCCAAAATTAAATAAAAAAATCTGACTTTGGCGTTGAATTATTTCTTCGCTGAAGTCAGATTTTTACTCTTAAAGATTGCTATCCTTAAAGTGATAATTTGTTTTTTTACTTGGAAGGAGCAACGAATTTACGGCTTTTAAATTCTTTATCCATAATATAAAGACCATTACCTGCACCGCCAATCATTTTTAGGTGGTCGATAATTTCGCCTACATTAGCCTCTTCTTCGACTTGTTCTTCAACAAACCACTGTAAGAAATTTACTGTTGCGTGGTCTTTTTCAGAAATAGCAATATCTACACATTCGTTGATTAAGGCAGTAACCTCCATTTCGTGTTTTAATGTTTCTTGGTAGATATGTAATAAACCGTCCCATTCTAAAGGCACTTCCGAAATGGGCTGTAATATTACTCTACCACCTCTTTCGTTTACATATTCTAACATACGCATTGCATGGAAAGTCTCCTCGTCAAACTGAACTTTCATCCAATTTGCGAAACCGGGCATTCCGTTTGCATTCAAATAATTCGACATTGACAGATAAAGGTATGCCGACCAAAATTCGGCGTTTATCTGCTTATTCAATACTTCTTCAACTTTTTTACTAATAGCCATAATATTATTTTTTATAAGGAATTGACTTCCTATGTATTAATTCGCTACAAAGATAATTCTTTTCAATGGTGGAATAATAATATAAAGATAATTTAGAGGGTTTCTAAAATTTTAAAAGTTAAATTCAATCTTTACATTTGGATATTTATAGTTCTTGCTAATAACTGTGTTCTCCGTGATTTTCACCAATTTTAGTCTCTCAAAAAAGGCACTTTATTCAGCACAATTTATATTCATTATGTTTTTATAAACCCAAACAGCAGTGTTTGTATTTTTTTCCTGATCCACAAGGGCATAAATCGTTTCTACCTATTTCCTTTTGTTGTATTACCGGCGATTTTGCAGCGGCAAATATCTGATCCATTTGTTGGTAATGATTTTTCCAGTTTTCGTCACGCATTTCACAAAAAGCAACTCCTTTTTCCATGGTTGCTTTCCCTTCCATTGCATCAATATAGTATTTTAACTCCACAGCTACATGTGTGCCTTCTACC
>PDWJ01008486.1_pt1 | contig 12687 bp, 7 predicted proteins | sample 1430881 | NCBI WGS metagenome assembly PDWJ01 (sample SAMN01162460, study PRJNA174530) | Oral metagenome, whole genome shotgun sequencing project. | biome: Marine environment; feature: Marine mammal; material: Swab sample of the gingival sulcus; isolation source: swab sample of gingival sulcus... | reverse complement strand
TTGGGCAGACTCCCAAAGCATCCGTGATAGCGAACATCAGTCTGGTTTTCAGGGGCAAGCCATCGCGCATTCCCTGGTACATTGGTGTTGCTGAAACTATGGTAAAACGAGAGTCCCAGGTCTCAAGTTTTTTAACCGGTTGCAACGCCCAGCCTTCATCGATAGACATACCCATACCGCCTTTTTTCAGCACCTGTTTTTTTGCAATCTTCATTGCCAGCGGAGAAAGGACATCAAAATAGAGCTCGCACTCCTTGAAAGTATCGGCAAGCTGGATGAAGAAATTCTTTATCTGCTGTTCATTAAAATAGCAAAACACCCCACCAGCGAGAAAGAGCAAGCCTTTGCCAGTGGCTATCTGCTCGAACCACTGGGTATCAAGAAATGAAGAGGCGATACTCAGGTGACGCTCACTCTCTTCGATAAAATTCTTTCTCAACGCAATCACCTCAGGCAGGTCAAGTTCGTAGTACATGATCTTACCATTATCAATGCGACTGAAGGTGGTATCAAGACCGCAGCCAATATTGACAATCGACCCTTCAGGATGACGTGTGATAAACTCCTTTGCCAGTTTATCAGTATGCAGACAGCGGGCGACCCAACCATGCTGAGAGACACGTTGGGTCTTTTCGATGGTTGTAAAATCATAATCAATACAATCAATGATCTCCACTGCCTTCTGGTCAACAAGCCGCGGCTTGTCCTGCCCTGTCTCATAGGCCCGGCCCCAGAGAGGGAGCAACAATGTCTCTTCAACTGTTCCCGTTTTCACCGCAATCTTTTGTGACATATTCATACCTCCCTTTCCAGTAAACTGGCATCGTTAAAGCAGATGTTATCTACTGGCCTCGGCATTCATCCTGGCAAAATGGCCGCCGGCAGCAAGCAGCTCTTCAGGGCTGTCTTATTTTGTACCAGTGCGGAAAGTGCCTTCTGGATTTTTGTTTCATTTTCGGCATCAAGAGAGGCAGTAGCCTCATCGAGCAAAATAATCGGAGCATCTTTCAGAATGGCTCGGGCAATTGAGATCCGCTGCCTCTCACCGCCGGAGAGCCGTTCGCCATTTTCACCGACGAGGGTGTTATAGCCCTGAGGCAATTTCTGCACGAAATCATCACACTGGGCCAGACGGGCTGCTGCGAGCACCTCGTCATCAGTGGCATCTTTTCGCCCAACACGAATATTCTCCATGACCGTAAAGTTAAACAGAGTCACATCCTGAAAGACAATGGCATAGTGTTCGAGCAGGGTTTCCGGGTCGATCTGGGCAATATTCTCTCCGCCCAGAGTAATAGTGCCGCGATCAATATCCCAAAATCTGGCGGCCAGCTTTGCGGTGGTACTTTTGCCGCCACCAGACGGGCCGACCAGGGCGGTCACCTCACCCTGTTTTGCGGTAAAAGAAATATCATCAATGGTCTGGGTCGTGCCATCGTAGGAAAAGGAGACCTTGTCAAAGACAATATCAAACTGTTCCGGGCTACATTCTGTGGTTCCCTGCTGGATCGGCATTGCATCCATCTCTTTTTTGCGGTTGATCCTGGCTTCGAGAAAGGCAAGGCTTGCCATATTGGCAAGCACCGTATTAAACGGCTCATAGATACCTGCCGAGACAACCAGAAAAACGATGTAGGTGAAGAGATCAACCTGGCCTTTGGCAAAGAGCCAAGCGCCGACAAGAGCGACGCTGACCAACCCCAGCTTTAACAGAGCAAAGGAAAGATTGATCAGGGCGCCGGCAATCAGCTCCATCTGAATGAGCTTTTCTTCATAACCATCAAGCAAAACTGCCAGCTGATCTGCATATTTCTTTTCATAATTATAGGCCTTGATCTCGCCGATACAGTCCAACCCCTCCTGCAAGGTATCGGAAATTCCCAGCTTTTCATTACGCAGATCGGCCATGCTTCTTCTCTGATAGCTTTTCGAGAGAAAAAAGACCAGAAATGCCAGAGGAACCACCCAGAACATCGCCAGGGCCATCTGCCAGTGAAAAAGGGTCAGGGCCAGCGTGAAAAAGCCGATACTGACATAGGAGGCATAGAGTTGAGGCACCGCATGGGAGAACATATGTTCGATTTCAGTCGCATCTTCCATGATTGTGGAACTGAGATCGGCAACATCACGTTTCCCAAAAAAAGCGAGCGGCAGTTTCCGTATCTTTTCGGCCAGGGAAATACGCATCCTGGCACTTTCCTCATAGATCTTGCAGTAAGCGCTGTCATACTGCTTTACTGCGATATAAAACATCACAGCGGCAAGAACAGCGGCCAGCACCACATAAAAGAGAGCGCCATGCTCCAGAGGGCTGCCCGTATCCAGGGAGAGAACGGCTTTCTGGATAAAATAGAAGGCCAGCATTGCGGGAAACATTAAAGAAATATTCAACAACGCCGACCAGCCGACACACCAGATAAAATCGCGTCCCCCCTCATCAGTCAACGCATATTTCTCTTGAAAATAACGTGTTATAACGCATTTTCTTGTTTTCATGCTGCCCCCTCCTCTTCCTTATTGCTGCCCGCCTGTAATTTCCAGGCGATAGACTCCTGATATTCGGCATACATCCGGGCATAAATGCCCTGCTTTGCCAGCAACTCGTCATGGGTTCCCTGCTCAACGATTTTGCCTTCACCGACAACCAGAATCTTATCCGCTCGCTCGACACTGGTCAGTCGGTGGGCAATCATCAGCGTGGTTTTCCCCCGACCCAGTTCCTGTAAGGCTCGCATAATCTGTTGCTCATTTTCCGGGTCGGCAAAGGCGGTGGCCTCATCAAGCAGTACCACCGGCGCATTTTTTAACAGGGCTCTGGCTAGCGAGATGCGCTGTTGTTCGCCGCCGGAAAGATAGGTCCCTTCGGTGCCAAGAACCGTGTTGATACCATCTGGGAGACGATCAATAATTTCTTGGGATTGCGAAAGAAGTACAGCCCTTTGCACATCTTGAAATTCTGCATCTTCTTTACCGATACGAATATTTTCTTCGATACTGCTACTGAAAAGCCGAGTGTTCTGAAAAACAAAAGAAACCGTCTCCATGAGCTGTTTACGGGAAAAAGATCGCACATCGACTCCCCCAATCATTATCTGTCCGGCCTTAACATCCCAGAACCGTGCCGCAAGCCGTGCAAGCGTTGTTTTGCCGCCGCCGGACGGCCCGACCAAAGCCACGGTCTGGCCTTGTTCGACAGTGAAACTGACATCATCAACCGCATTTGTTTCAGCACCTTCATACTGAAAAGAGACATTTTTGAATTCAAGAGTATAGGAGGAAATTTCCTGCTGTACGGCCTTGCTGTAATCAAGCTGAGGATAATCAAAAAGGGCCTCAATTCTGTCCAGAGCCTGCTCGGCGATATAGGCATTCTGCCGGAAATAGGCAGAGCGCATCAGGATCGCGATAAAGTTCGGAGCAACAATTAGATAAAAGATGAAGTCGGTGAGGACAAGACCAAGATTTCCGTTATCAAAAAAGAACAGCAGAGTAATCGGCAGCAGAAAAAAGGCGGTGCTTTGCAGAGCCACGGTGGTAAAGCTCATGCGCCATCGCCACAGTAGGGTATATTGCAAGACATATTCTTTATACTTGATGATACTCTGATAAAAGCGGGTAAAGGAGAACACCGTCTGCCCAAAGGTTTTGACCACCGGCACGCCGCGCACATACTCAACGGCCTCGTTACTCATCTCTTCTAAGGCATCAAAATACATCTGCATAAATTCCTTGCCCTGTTTGGTCATCATCATCGCAAAACCAATACATCCTAAAAGAGCAGGGATCAATGCGACCAGCCCCATCTTCCAGTTTACCGCAAGAATCATGATAAGCAGCATAATGGGTGTGAGTATTGAGCCTGCCAGATCAGGAAGTTGATGCGCAAGAAAACTGTGGGTGGTGGCAGCACTGTCGTTGACAACCTTACGGATCTTGCCGCTGTCGGCACTATCAAAAAAACCAAGAGGCATCGAGAGAAGTTTTTCCATGCTGGCCTTCTGCAACCCTACCTCAACCCGAAAGGCTGCGAGATGCGAGGAAGAAAGTGCCAGAAAATAAAAAACGACTCCCGAAATGGCACAGAGCCCTACGCCCCAGGCGTAGGGGGCAATCTGCTGTAGAGAGAACCCCTGGGAAGATAAAAGTACTTCTCGTACAATCAGCCAGATAAAGACAAAAGGAGCGGTACTTAATAACGCAGCGAGGGCAGAAAAAATCAGAGCCAACGGAATAAGAATCTTTTTTTCCTCCATATAAGGAAGAAAACGTCGCAATATATGCGGTTTTTTTGATTGCATAGCAATATCTCCTCTCCCCCGCAAGCGGGACAAGCACCTAGTAGTTCAGATTACTCAGTCATTACCAAGGCATGTTCATTTTTTTTTACTTTTATGACATGTTTTGGCAAGCAAGGCACTCGCCCCAACAAACGGGATAAGTGCCTTAGTGGTTTAAATTACTCAGTCATTACCAAGGCATGTTCATTTTTTTACTTTTATGACATGTTTTGGCAAGCAAGGCACTAAAAAGAAAATGCCAAGGCTGAAAGAACAACACGGGGCATCTCCATCGACCAAGATACCCCGTGGGGAATAAGCATCTATAAAATTAGATTCCAAAGAAAGCATTGTTCAATCTTTGAAATATATCAACAAATTAAAAGGTATAGCTTACTCCAATTCCAAAAAATCGAGGATCACCAAAACCGGCAGCAGCGGTCGTCCAGTTTGCTCGAAAACTATTCACATATTCCTCATCCGTGACATTATTGACATAGGCAAAGAAATCAAAGTCTTTATACAACCAGCCAATTTTCATGTTCACTACAGTATAAGGCTCTTCCTTAAGCATTCTACGTCCCCCACCGTCATAATAATAGACATCACCTACATGGCGAAGATCGGCTCGGCCATAGAAACCATTGGGATGGTGATAGCAGGCACTAAGACGAAGACTATAATTGGGTGCCACTTCAATAGGCTCACCCTTGAGATCAATATTATTCCCATTAACATCCGTCCCTACATCAAAACCATCATACTCCGTCTCCATAAGGCTCAGAGCCCCACTTAACTCCAGGCCACGGATCGGCAGCCAGGTTCCCTCCAGCTCCAGACCATAGGAATGAGCACCTTCAGCATTATCGGTGAGATACATTTCTCCCACGGATCTATAGACATGAATATCTTCAATATCCATATAGAAGGCCGCAGCGTTTATCCGCCATGTATCATATTCTGCCTTGATGCCCATTTCATAATTGGTACTTTGCTGAGGTTTAAAGGTGTTCTCCGCAGCACCACCACCCATAGAAAAATAATTAAAGCCACCGGGCATATAACCTTGAGAAAACGAGGTATAGGCGGTCCAGCTATCGTTGACGAACCAGGAAAAAGCCACCTTGGGGAGAAACTCATTCCAGGTCTTATCAAGGTCAAGAACCTGCCTCGGTGGCATGGTCATTCCGACAGGCTGCATCCGCATCTCAAGATACATATCTTTTTCAATCCGTTGATATCGGGCGCCAAGAGTCAACTCAAAACTCTGGGCAAAGGGAACCATGACCTGACCAAAGATCGCTCCTGTTTTGGAATCGGTATTGGCATCGACGAGCATTTCAGCATTTCCCAGAAAAGCAAATGTTTGTCTATCATATGAGGGAAATTGCTGGCCATATTTCGGACCCACATGATCTTCTTCTGTCTCAAGATAGATGCCGCCTACCCAACGAAAACCGCTGGTATTGGTGCTGCTGAGGCGTAACTCTTCTGTCCAGGTGGTTAATTCGCTCTCTCCTAACATAGTTAAACCGGCATAATCCAATCTGTCTCCAAAGTCTGCATCGTAAATACTGTCACTTATAGTACGCACCCGATGGGTGGTGATGGATTCCAGCTTGAAACGATCAAAGGCATAGGAAATATTGAGGCTCTGGGCATCACTTTGATGCTTTCCGGTTGGATCTACATCAAGACGGAGATGCTTTGCCATATCAGGATCAAAATCACTTATACCCGTCAGGGTAGCACTCGGCAAACCTTTTGCGGTTTCACTATGGTCGTGGAGATAGGAATGGTTGAAAACCAATCGCATACGCAAGCGTTCTGTAGGGGTAAACAGCAGATAGCCGTTCAAGTCATGCCCCGCCTTACGACCCACATCTTTGACCATCCCAGGGTATTCATTTCTGATCCAACCGTCAGTACGGTCATACTGGCCAGAGATCCCCATGGAAAGTTTATCGGCAATCAGCGGCCCATTGGCATAGGTCGAAATCTTCCAGGTATTCCAGCTCCCATACTCCGTTTTAATTTTTCCTGTCCAGACATCACCGGGATCACGGGTAATCACATTAACGACAGCACCAATGGCATCCTTGCCGTACAAGGAACCCTGAGGTCCCCGCAACACCTCAATACTTTCTACATTGACCAGAGAAAAATCATATTCCCAACGATTAACAATCGGAACGCCATCAACGTACATCACCACCGGATTGTTGCTGGTAAACATCGAGGCATTCAGACCACGGAAATTGACCCCGGCACCATGGTTTGGAGTTGTCAAGGTATTCGGAATCTGATCAAGAACCTCCATGGCGCTACTCAACCCCCTTTCCTCAATCTCATTCTCATCAATGACCGTAATACTCTGGGGAACTTTCAGAAGATCCTCTTCCATCTTGTTCGCAGTTACAGTGATCTCTTCAAGAATCACCGATCCAGGCCCTTCGTCAGCCATTGCAGATACTCCACCAAAGCAGAGGCTCAGGGCTGGAACAGCCAATAGCAATCGTCGCGCTTTCATCATCTCTCCTTTTGTTTGTTTGTTTTCTTACATCCTGTCACTTTAAAAAAACACTTTCAAAAGATAGAAAGTGCAGAATTAGTTAGACAGAGTGAACATATTGTATTATGACAAAATTATTCGTAGAAATAATAAAAAATGATCCCATAACGCAACCCCGGTCGGGAAACTTTTAGCCCGAATCGGGAAATTTTTCATGTCGATGTCTGCGATGCAGGGGAGTTGTGATGGATAATGCGATAATACATTATGAAATGGCTGATGCCTTTGCCCATTATGAGAAAGAAAGCCTGCGGATTGGTTTCTCGGACAGCAAGAACTGCACCGTTTCCCCTTTTTTTCGTGGTACTCGCCTTGAAATGAATCCAGAAAAAGGGCAAGGCTGGGCAGAAATGCTTCAGATCGATAACGGCCTTTATGTGGGGCTGTGCGATTACTGTCTCAAGGAGAACCATGAATATCTCCATTGTGGAGCGATAACTCCAATACAATTTAATCTTCTGCTCTCAGGCCATTTCGACGTAAAAATCCCTGGCGGGATTGTCAAGACCATGGGGCCCGGAGATATCTGGTTTGGTCAGAATTATCACCAACAAATTATATTCAGCCAGCCCCATAATGACACCATCCGTGGCTTGTCCATTGGGCTACCAACACAACTCATTGAAAATTGGTTGGGAAATTACAACGGAGAAATTACCAAAGGGTTAGAACGGTTAATTGATGGAAAACCTTGTCCTCGAACAGCAGGTAATCCAAACATCTTCCCCCTGATAGAAGGAATGCCACCAACAACCCGACTCATGCAAATAGCCAAAGAACTGTTGCTCACAGAACGGCATACGATCTTTGGTAAACTCCATTTTGAGGCTCTGGCTTTAGAGATTCTGGCTCAGATTTTAACTCTTGGAAAGAGACAATCACTGCTTGAGACCAGACTGCAAAATCAAAACGCTCCGGTTGTCGATGATGCCGTAGATATATTACGCAAGGAATGGATAGCACCTCCAACCATCTCTTCTCTGGCCAAACGGGTTGGAACCAATGAATGCTACCTGAAAAAAGGTTTTCGCAGCCAGACCGGAATGTCCATTGGGCAATATATTCGTAAACTACGCATGGCTAGAGCCCTGGAGCTTCTGGAGACAGGGCAACATACAATCTCAGAAATCGCTGTTGCCGTGGGCTACACCAACCCCAGTCATTTCAGTGCTGCTTTTAAGAAATTTTACGGAAAGACCCCCTCACGCTACCTTTCACGGGCAGCGTGAGAGAACTATTTTCCCTCCTTCAAGGGAAACAGAATGTTTGCAATCAGAGATATTTATCTCCGACCTTGCTCGTTAAAAACGATAGGTCAGCTGCAAACCAACGTCTCCAGGTTCACTGTAAAGAATATAAAATCCCTGGGAATCGACAGGACTGTCATATTCTTGATCAAAAATGTTCTTCCCATAGAGATAGACATCAAACCTGTCGGTTTCATAACCAATTTTTGCATTGACAAGCTGATAGGCATCCCTTGAATCAAGCCGCGCGAAAAAACCTGAGGGACGGCGATATTGCAGACCAAGATTAAACGAGTACTCGGGAGCAAACGGTTTTTTGTTGCCATGATAATTCCCTTGGGCATCGCTATAGTCTTCAAATTCAATATCGGTATATCCAAAACCAAGATTGCAGGTCAAAGTATCAGATAGCCTGGCGGTAGCTTCAAGCTCCACTCCTTGAGAGACGGCTTTTGCGGCATTGGTATTCCACTGGGTATACAAATCTATTCTTTCAACAACCTGTAGATCGCTGATATCCATATAAAAAACAGCCGCATTTACCATAAGCCGCTCGTTCAGAAAAAGTCCTTTTATCCCCGCCTCATAAGACCATAAGGTCTCATCATCATAACTGAAATATTGCGGATCTTGTGCCAATTCATTAAATCCGCCAGAACGAAATCCCTGTGAAACCGTGAAATAGCTCATTACCTCTGGTGCGAACCTGTATTCCACAGAAAGCTTTGGAGAGAGATTATGCCAGGAATCATCCAGGGTACCGGCTCTCATATTGCCCTCAAGTTCCATGTCCTGTTTTTCATATCGCAATCCGCCAACAATCTTCAGACTGTCTGTCAATGCGTAGCCTACCTGGCCAAAAATCGCATAGGCATGTCCTGATAAATTTGTAAAAGATCTCCCTGCCATCTGTGGTATTATTGAAGAAACAACAAAATTCCTTTCCATATCATCGGTGTCATAATAGGCACCTATGATCCAGCTCAGCGCATCTGAAACAGAGCCAAGACGCAATTCCTGGGATATCTTTTGATATGCACTCTTTTGGAGGCCGTGGGCCAGTTGCATCGGAGTGAAATCGTTATCGGAGGTCCCTTCAAAATCAGAATTTCTTCGCGAAGTAATTGAGGTCAAAGTCATTGCATTATTAAATGTATACACAGCATGAAGAGACTGGGTGTCTACATTCATATCCTGCGAGCCTTTGAGATCTGACAAAATGCAGCGATACTCTGGTTGAGGCATCTGGAAAACAGCCGCCCCATTTTCAGCGAGGTTCATCCTATACCCTTCGAGTTCCTCGGAAAAAAAGGAGGCAAGGAACGTGATATCCAGCTGATCACTTGGATTCCAGCGCAATTTGACTCGGCCATAGACATTATCCTGTTCGTGTCCTGAGCCACCGATCGTTTGATACTCGGTAAATCCGTCTTTATGGGTGTACATTCCTGCAAGGCTGAAAAACAGTTTATCAGCCACAATAGGACCAGAGAAGGTAAAATCTCCTCCTCCAACCAGTTTGTCCCCAGATTCAGAGGAAAGCAGACTGCCACCCTGCAAAGTTACTTTACCTCTGTACTGGTTGTTTGCTCGCCTGGTAACAATATTGATCGCACCAGTTTCGGTATTTTTGCCGTATAATGTTCCTTGTGGTCCGCGTAACACCTCAATACGTTCAATATCAAGAAGAGCCGTTACATACCCGAATCCTCCCAGTACCGGAACGCCATCAATATACATACCCATGGATGTGGTAAACCAGGAGAAAGAGGGCGCTGCAAGCCCCCGGCTGGTAATATTGTTAAAGCCTCCCATTCCGTTGCTAAATGTCGATATGTTAGGTACATAGTCAACGACATCTGCGAGAGACGCGATTTTTTTGTCCTCCAGATCTATCTGGTCAAGCACGGTAATGCTAAAGGGAATATCCTGAATATTTTCTTCCTGTTTGTTCGCAGAGACTGTTATCGTATCAAGCTCAACTGCCTGGCGTGCGTTGCTGCGAACATTCTGCTTTTCGATTGTCGCAGAACTGTCTTGTGCAATTACACATGTTACACCAACAAAGAAAGACGCCACAAACACAGTCACTCGTAACGCTGCGGATAAGTTTTCTCTCATGTAAAATTCTCCTTTTTGTTTTTTAGCTCTCTCCAGAACGCATCTTGGTAGTTCTGGGTAACTTATAAACTACCAAAGCTCTTCTCCCGTTCAGCGGAGTTCGCGCCTTATAACTTAATAAGACGACATTAAACATTGCGTTATAGCCAAATTATTCGTAGGTATAGAAAAGAGAAAGGCTGCGGTTCTACTCCAAGCGGGAAATTTTCCACTCCAATCGGGAAAATCTCATATTCATTTTTAAAAAACCTCACTATGAATGACGCTTTTGCATACTATGAAAAAAAGAGCATAAGACATGGCCTTTTTGGGCCCGAGGATTGTCCTTCATCCTCGTTTCTTCGTGAGATACGCTTTAAGGTAAACGAGGAGAAAGGAAGGGGCTGGGGCAAGATGCTGCAAATGAACAGTGGACTTTATGTTGGTTTGTCCAACTTTCAATTAAAAGAGCGTCCCGCCCCCTCTTACTACCAGATGATTGCGCCAATACAGTTTACCGTTCTGCTTTCGGGTCATTTTGATGTGCAGCTCCCGGGGAAATCGAGACAAACCCTCGGGCCTGGTGCCGTTTGGTTTGGGCAGAACCATCAGGCAGATTTGGTATATAGCCAACACCACAGCGATACCATGCGCGCAATTTCCATTGGTTTGCCTGAAAGTTTTGTGAAAACCTGGCTCGGCAACCAAGGCGGCGAGACAACCAGAGGCCTGGAACGGCTTCTTTGCGGCAAATCAGCAGCTCAAAATGGCCAAAACCCTTATCTATTTCCTCTTGCAGAAGGAATCCATCCAACAGCCAGGCCGATGCAAACTGCAAGAGAACTTTTACTGACAGAACATCAAACCGTTTTTGGAAGACTCCATTTTGAATCCCTAACTCTGGAGCTGCTGGCACAGCTCTTGACTCTGGAGACCAGTCGGGAATTTCCGTTGTCCATAGAGTGCCGCAGTAATAAATCAGCGGTGGAGATGGCTGTGGATATCCTGCGCGAGGAATGGGCCGCCCCACCGACCATCAGTTCACTGGCAAGACGGGTAGGAACCAATGAATGTTATCTGAAAAAAGGCTTTCGCTGCCAAACCGGAAGGTCTATCGGCCAGTATATTCGTGAACTGAGAATGAACAACGCCCTGGAGTTACTGGAAACTGGCAATTATTCAATGCTTGAAATTGCCTATGCAGTCGGCTACGCGAATCCCAGTCAGTTCAGCGCTGCCTTCAAAAAATTCTACGGCGAGACACCTTCTCGCTACCTTGCTGAAGTTGCGTGAGAGAGTTTTTCCTGTTATTCGTTTTTCAGAAACGAAGGTGATCAGTAGAAAGCTCTTCATTGTCCTGATATTACATGTCAATAATGCTCTGTGAGCAATATGCAATGAAACGTCCTTCAAGGAAAAAAATATTTATCGTATTTTCCATACTAAGCATTTTAATATTTTATTTTTTTACATGGGGACTGGTAATTGACGTCGGACATGAATTTATCGATGTCTCTTCTGAAAGTCAGGGCTGCAATGAACCTGATCAGGAAGGAGGTAAGAGAAATTTTAGTCCAAAACATTTCTGGATTAGATACAATTCAAAAAAAATACCTACATTGATTATATGCAATTATATTCGATGGCAGTTTCTTCCATGCGATATCTCATTATATAAATCAGATCCGACATATCTTGAAACACATAAAAACTATAAGAAATTTATAATTGAAAAATTCGAAATCACCTATTCTGATGGGACAAAAAAAATTATTTTAAATAAAGAAAGTCCAATTGAAGAACGAACCTTTGAAATATGTAGTGATTATAAGGGTAATATTGTTACGTTTAAAAAAGTAATCACCAAAAAACTAGATCTATCTATCAATCTCTCAGGCGTTGCAATAAAAGAAAATGAAGAGGCGACATGCTTTCATTTAAAAAAGGACTATAACTATACAAAATATTTTAGAATATATCCGTTTTTAAAGATAGTCACATCAATATGAATTTGCTGACAAATTGCTTCAAGGGATGGCAGGAGGCGCACGGCATTTTCAACGTTCTAACCTGCAGCAAAGACACGAGCACCTCAATTGCTATAAAATTCCGTCATCCCTGAAATCAACGTTAGTAGATCTTTCGCTTGTTGAAGTTAGAGCCAATCACATCATAGCTGTTTTCCACAATGAACAGGGCCTGGTCATCAATATTGAAGACAGCCTCTTCGAGTCGTTTTAACAGGATATTGTTGGTGATAGTCATAATAATATCCTTTTTCTGTCCAGAATAGGCCCCCTTGCCATGAATAAAGGTGGCTCCCAGTTTGAGTTGATTTTTCATTTCTGTGACAATTTTGTTGGGAGTATCACTGATGATATAGACGACTTTGCGTTGGTTGAACATGGTCAGTGAATAATCCAGGGCACTTGAAGACACGAAGGTGAGAATAATCGACGCAATGACAATATCGCTACTGTACAGTGAAACA
>PDWJ01004297.1_pt1 | contig 12687 bp, 10 predicted proteins | sample 1430881 | NCBI WGS metagenome assembly PDWJ01 (sample SAMN01162460, study PRJNA174530) | Oral metagenome, whole genome shotgun sequencing project. | biome: Marine environment; feature: Marine mammal; material: Swab sample of the gingival sulcus; isolation source: swab sample of gingival sulcus... | reverse complement strand
AATGTTTTTATCAGACATAATCATCTTATATAGATTTGCCTTATTTTTGTTTTCTGAAATCTTAAATCGGTAGCTATCATCACCATAATACACACCATCTAGCGCCTTATTCAACTGCCTAAATGAATTTTTTGCAGACTCTATATTTTCCTTTAACTTCGCTAGAAAACTATCTTTTAACTCTATTTCACAGTTTTTCATTGCCTGAGCTAAATCATGCTCATACTTGACAATTTCAGACTTTTCCAGTTTAAAATGCTCGTCCCTATAATGACTGATAACATCCTTACTTGTTCCTGTAGGATAGCCCAGTTGATGTTTGCTAACAAAAGCAGCTTGGAAGCTCATCAGCTTATTCGCTGCTTCCTCTTTTGCCTTCTCTTCCTTTGCCCTCTGAGGCTCATAATTTTTCTCCATTTCAGCATATGTTCTCTTTTGTCTAACTACATCATACTTTTTAAGAGCAGCCTTTTTGATGTCATTTTTGCCAACCACCTCGGCTTCTAATTTTTCTTTTTTCTCTTTTAGTTCTGACTGACTCCCGACAATACTCTTCTCTATATCCTTTACATCCCGTTCTAAATATATGATACTGCGAGCAATCTCCTCATTTTCGACTTTGATAGAAGTCTTAACCTTTTTATACTCCTCAAGTTTTAACTGAAGCTCCATTATAGTAGGATCATTTTTTATTTTTTTAAGCTCAACTTTTACTTCACCAAGCTCATTTTCAAGATTGATAAGTCTATTAGAAATACTGAGATTATCCTCAATATACGAAAAACTCACATCCTTTAACTTTTCTTTAACTCCACTTACCTCTGCTAATTCTTCATTTAAACTATCGAGCTTTAACTGTAGTTCTTTAAGTTCTAGCTTTTTTAGATGAAGCTGCTTTTTGTAGGCATCAACACCAATATAAGGCGTTCTATACACATCGCTAGGTATTTTTCGAACGGCAAAGTTCTTATACAACATGCACTCTTTCGTAATAGAAATCTTATGATTTTTTAATTCATCTACTGAATCTGCTTGATAGACACGGCCGAGCAAAAAGTTTGCATAAGAGGCTGCATAGTCATTACTACTACTAACTAAATAAGCTAGTGTGTCCGCATGCGGTTTTGTGCCAATTTTCAACTTTCCAGTATGGACAAGCCCCACTTTTTCCACTTCATTTCTATGTGAGTTATATGCATGAAGGGCAATATCATAATACCTCGGCTCTACTATGAGATAAAAACGCTGATTAGACAGATAACCTTCTATGGCGTTTTGCCATCTAGTGTCACTGATTTCTAATAAATCAGAAAAGATTCTCACATCGGATATGATACCTCTTTTATCAAACTCACTCTCTATGATACTTTTTAATTTTATCGTATTTTTGGGATAAATGAGCCTTTTGTCATTTAATTCCTGTATCTCTTTTTCTACCTGTAGTTTCTTTTTTTCTACTTCACTAATACTACTTTTTAATGCATAATACCTCTCGTCATACAAGCCTCTCTTTTCCTCTAAACGCAGCTTAACATCTGCAAAAACAGTAGCCTTTTTCTCTCCTACACCAAGTAAATCAGCCTGTAAACCCTCCACCGATATACTAAAAGGCTCTGCTTTTTTTATCGTTCTTATCGCTCCTATGAGTTTATCAACTTCCTTTTTATACCTTGTATTAAATCTTGTCAAGTCTCTGATTTTATCTCGTAGTTCGTCCACCCTCTTCTCTAATTCTCTTTTATGGATATAAGAATCATTACTCATGATACTAAGTTCTAACTCGCGCACATTTTTCTCAGCTCTCTCAAGTTTTTTATCAGAATCTATCTTTTTATCTCTTGTAATATCGTAACTTATTCTTTTCTCTTCTAATTGCTTGTTATAGTACTGTAATTTTTCTTCTATATGCGAGACACCTGCATACAATATAAATATCCTACTCACTTCTAAGGCGTTTTCTTTGCTTAGGTAATGTTCATATTCTTTTAAGATGATATCTAGTTCACGGATTCTCTGTTTTGTTATTTCCATAGTTTCTTCAAGTTCTCTTAGTCTATTGATGTTATTTTTCAGTCTAGAAACTTCGACAATTTTCTCATCCAATATAAAGCTATTGATAAAAGCCTTGACCTTATCCATCGGCTTAAATGCAAGAGACTTTTGTATCATGGTAAAAAATCTATCATCCAATTTTCCAAGTCTCCTACCAAATCTTTCCTTTGCATCATTAGGTCTCAATATGAAATTTACTTTTTTATGTTTACATCTTAACTCACTGTGCACGCAAGGTCTATTTTCCGTCATAAAACTGATATCATCAAGGCCAGCTTCCAATATGAACCACTTTACAGTCGGTGTCTTGTATTCATCAAGAGACTCAATATAGGCACCTAAGGTAAAGTATTTATCTCCTTTTTCTTCATAAAATTCTAAAGCTACATAGCTAATGACTGTACCTTTTCGAGTAAATACAGCATCATCATCACCAGTTTTGCCCCTTACATAACCCGTGAGATTTCTCTTTCCTTTTTCATTCGCTGCAATATTAAATTTCTTTGTATTGACAGTGAGAACAAGTGAAATCGCGTCCAAAATCGTCGACTTTCCAGAAGTGTTTTTACCAGAAATCAGGCAAGAACCAGCTATTTCAATTGTTTCGTTATCAAAAAAATGCCAGTTTATCAATTTAATCCTCGTCAGTTTCTTCATCACGACTTCCTTCCATATCGTACTCATATTGTTTTAGACTGCTTTCCAAATTGTCATATAGCTTATCTATGTTGGCTACTTCTAGCGCAAAAAATATTGATGGATAAATTATAATCCTACAGTCTGGACTTGTAACCTCACTATCTAACGTCGCCATCAAGTTATACTTTTTGAAAAGACTGATAGCCTTTCTAAGTGCTGTTTTATCGATATTGTTTTTCCCTTTTAAATTTAAAACACTGTACTTATCCTGAAGTTCACTCACCAAAATGACCACTTCATCATTTAGTGAAATTTCCGTTTTCTTTTCTAAGTACATTAACCGAATCAGTATCAAGAGTATGCTCTGAATTTTATTTAATCTAAGTCTACCTGTGCCAAATATATTTCTAAGTCCAATAATACCATTTACTTCATCAAGGAGCATCTCATACCCAAGGAGATCAAACTGCTCTTCAAAGTACTCTCTATTTTGGAGAATAAATATATAGTCATCCCTCAGACTAGGCTTTCTCTTTATTATAAAACACTCGTTTAATAACCTGTTGGCACATTTTTTATACTTTTCCCTATCAATATTTTCAAGGTTAAAATATGACATATCATTTACCTCTTACTATTTCAAAATCATTAAAACGAAACCCATTTACTACTACTCTATTGTCCTTTTTCACAACCCGATAGACCGTATTTTCATACTCGCCATATAAGTATATAAAAACCATTCTTATAAAATCTCTTTTATCATCAAGCACCATCGACGAAGCCAAAACTCTACTCTGTTCCCCGAGCGTTTCTTCGACAAACTTACAGATATTATTCTTTGAATACCTGTTGTCAAGCGCCTCTTTCATCCGTCTTTTTTCCTCATAAATAAAATCCTCATCAATGCCATTATCCACTATGATGTCCTGCACCTGTCCTAGTTCTTTTCTTATATAAGGAGGACGTACCGAGTTCTCATCCAAACTACTCTGTGGAAATAAAGTAAATACATTCATCAGCATATCACTAGAAGGCTCATTAAGACTCTCATCACTACCATTGAATTCTCTGGCAAGCATATCTAGTATTTTTTTGAGTTTGTCTTCTAGGCTATCAGAATTTATCAGGAGAAACTTAGCCCTTGAAACTGCGCTGTTGACATATTTGGTGTGTTTTCTTTCTATTTCATCAACGATATCGTCATACTGCTTAAACGCAGAAATAATGGCAAAAATCTTTTCTGTTAAACCCTCTTCAGCCTCATCTCTATCGCTGATATTTTCTATTGTCATATATCCATTAATACTTGCTTCAAATATATCCCTATCCTCAAGAATAGTCCTTAGTTTTTCCAATATACTTGTCCTAAAAATAGAAATGTTGTCACTAGTCTTTATCCTATGATACGCCTTAGACCAAACATCAGTATGGTAATTAAAAAAATCTTCAATTATCTCAGCAGGCGTCTTATCCCTAGTAATATTGTCAATCCGCTTTTTGATTGTCGTATTTAATTTTTTCAAGCCAATTATCAAATCCTCTGTATTGTTAAACACACTTATGATGACAAATTCATAAGGATTCTTATAGGCTTCTTTGCTGTTTAATGTATTATAAATAGTTGATATAATACTTTGATATTCCATTTCCTCGCCACTAACAATATCCATAAATGCTTCAATAAGTGTCGCAGAATGATCAAAAAGGCTTATGTTTATCGTATAATCGCTATACTGCTCCTGCTCAATCCAACCACAGCTAACAAGCTCCCTTATTACGCCATTTGCTTTTTCTCTAGGCTCCACCACGCTTCCGCCGTCTTCTTCAAACTCTATCTCATCATTATATTTTTCTTCAAAATAATATATTAGTTTTTCCACAATAATCTCTTTGTCAGAAGAAAATGAAAACTCCGATTTACAAGTACTATAAATAATCTCTAGTACATCAACGTAGATTTTTTTATACTTACTATTTAGCGGTTTAAACATTTGAGGTGAAACAACTTCAAATAAATTCATATCAGCCCCTTCTACATCAAGTAGTACTTTGTCCCACGACCTGAACCTTCCTTAGCCACATAATTTTTCTCCAGTAGGCCGTTTAACAGCCTTACTACCTTTGATTTGTTAAAGCCAGTATTTGCTGATAGTTCACTACTAGCTAGATATATGCCCGAAGAAAGTTCATCCACTATAATCTTTTCATCTAAAGATAATCTCACCTTTGCACTTATTGTTGGAAGCGTTGTCATAATTGCATTGTCTGAAACCTTAAAAATTGGCTTTCGCTCAATATCTCGATAGGAGTCCTTAATCCTTCTTATACCAGTCCCAAAACTCTCTATTATAGCTAGTCTAAAAAATACATTGGCAATAATTGGATTTCTTAAATTAGAGATATAACCATCAAGATACTCTTTCTCTTTAAGACCTATTGGAAGCCCTCCTACGGAATATACTTCTATCCTATCAGGGTGCATCGCTATTCTTATGTGAGCGCCTATATCCCAAGTCCTGTGCACTAATGCATTGGCAACCGTTTCTCGAAAAGATTCTCTTGGAATTAAAAACTCTTCCCTTCTTCTCATCCCTTCAATCTTCTCTAATCGGTAAAACGTATTAAATATTTCTTCAGCCCTATCAAACTGTTCTAAAATCGAAATCCCTGCAATCGTCTCTCTATAGAGAATTTCATTCAAACTATTTCCAAATCTAACAATATCGATACCTGAAAATTTATTTTTATCAGCTAATAAAAGTGCTGCATTATTATATGTTTTATTAGCGTCCATTAGACCAAGCGTTCTCAAGATATCATCATCAGGATTTACTATATTCATGTTTCTTTTTAATGAATCAAATAAATAATTAAAACTTAAACCGCTTTCATCTACCTTTAATTCCTCAAATGATATTTTACTGCCTATCATTATCAAACGTCTAAGTTCTAGCTGGTCAATCTCAACAGTAGATGTGTCATTTCTCTTGTACGCTTTTCCCTTGTATAGATAAGGTTTATGAATCCCTTCACTTACGATTAGTGAAACCGTTTTATTCATTCTATTTATTCGAAACGAAAAGTCTGGTTTTGGTTCTATTAGGTCATTAATTTTATTCTCAATAGCTAAACAAATATCATCAAGATTTGACAATCCCTTTACAACCCCTTTATCATTTATACCAAATATAATTTCACCTTCTCCATAGTTGGCAAAAGCTGAAACTGTTTTTAAAAAGGTGTTGGTAATACCCTCTTTAAATTCTAAATATTTTCCTTCTTTCATGTTTTCACCTCATATCAATTGTAGCAAAAAAGAAACGCAAATGCAACGTAAAATTTTACACCTCATTTGCGTTTGGAACGAAAACAAAATATGTAGATGTTAACAATCCGATATAGTTCTAGAAGCTAGCCTTTGCATAATAACTACTTCCCTCTTCACCCAAGCATTCATATCTGGCTTATTATCAGCCAATACTTTCAAATTTGCCTCTAACGCCTCTTCCAGACTTACGAATACTACCTTGATATCTAAAGACTTTTCACTGTCCGTCAAATCCACATCAAAGCAAACACTATAATCAAGCTCACAAAAATAATACTTCTGCTCTATTGTAAAAACAGCCTTATCATCATATGCATCGACTCTTTTCTCAATTACATGTATCACTACATCCCCAATCTCACGAACCCGATAGCCAGTCTCCTCTAAAACTTCTCTCTTTAGAGCGTCAATATAAGATTCCCCAGCTTCCAGACCACCACCAGCAAATTTATAATCCCCTTTGTTGGTTCTCATAAATAAGTATTTACCATCTTTAACCACGACAGCCTTTGCCGCTTTTCGAACTGTTTTTTCCACTCTATCCTTTAATTCATCTTCATTCTCTATCAGTTTAATTTCTATCATGTTATCCCTCACTGGTCTGGTTTCTTTCTTTACTGTAGATGTTTCTGATACAGATAAGCATCAAAAGCATAAGGATGATAATACGATAATTGTTCTCTCTTGTCATACAAATCTTTTAAATAATATAATACCGCTTTTTGAATAGATGAACTAGCTTCAATTTCTAACTCCTTAACAAAAGCCTGATATTTCGGGTCTCTCCAACTAAGTTTATCAGCAACTAATACAACCATCTCAGTTAAAGAAGGATTAGACCTTGATGTACTATGATAAAACACGGAATTTAAAACATCATTATCACTTATACAAAACACTTTTTCAGTTATGATTTTTGAAGCTTTTTGATGAAGAATAGAAAGACTATTCACTTCCCCTTCTAAAACCTCAACATCAAATATATTACAAAAAGCAACCACATCTTCTAATTCAACAACCCCTCCCAAATCATGAAGAAGAGCTGCTGTTTTGCACTTATCTAAATCAAAATCATGAAAACTCGATAACTTTTTCACCGCATGCACAACATCCACTGTGTGTTCAAATATATCAACTTTCTTAAAGTATTTAAAATAGTTATAAACTTTATCTTCCAAACTATCCCCAACTACTTCAATAATATATTTGTTACTCAAATTATCTAACACTATATACTCCTCTAAATACTACTTATCACCGTCTGAACCGTCTTCCAAAAATGGTGCATACATCATAATTGCGGAATTGGAAACAATAAGCCTTTCATCTAATAACTGTCCTTCGAGGTCATAGACCTCTTGATACAAATCATTGTGCCTTGTATAGCCGCACCAGTACTCCTGCTTCATCTCATGGTTTTTCTCAACGATTTCAAATCGGTACTTTGGCTCTGATGACACCTCAATAGCACCTTCTAGGTGCGTTTCGCCAACTTTAATAGCAAGGCGAAATGTCATATCTGTTTCATTTTTAATCATGAGGTCAACATGCGGATAAAAACAAGTAGCCCCACTGCCAAAAGGCTGGGTACGGTTGGAATCTGGAAACACGTCATAACCATGTCTATGCCTTTCTGTCACTGTGAGCGGCGTATGAATCGTCATCCAAAAGATCAGATTCGATAGTTGACAGAGACCGCCACCGACGCTAGAAGTAAACCCGCCATCTTTTAAAATCATCCCTTCGACATAGCCCTTCGATGCAGTTGGTCTGCCAATAAGATACCAATAACTAAAGGTTTCTCCTGGTCTTATCACTAGACCATCTAAGCGCTTAACCGCAATGTTCAAATTGACAATCTTATTTTCGTGCATCCACATATCAACATCTTTTAGCTTCCTGCGAAGAATAGTCTTATGTGAATAATAGGTATACGGCAAACTATCTGTACTAAGTTCTTTGGCAAAGTTTTTGCGCTGCGTCAGCCAAAGAAATTTCCGGACAAGACCGTAGTAGACCATGCCAGCCTTTGCTCTGAATTTTGAACGATTTAATGGTTTTTCAACACTTTTCATAACAATTCCCTCATTTTATCATTACTTGATATAAACATTTTCACTACTCTTTCGCTTCTTTTGTCTTTCTAGCCAAAATAACAAAAAATGTAATGGCAAACACAACTTCCATCACTAAAAGTAAAACCGTAAGCCCATCACCTGATGATTCAAGATACTTTCCAGAAAAGAGAATACCATCCCACAGCCAATGATAAATCATAATCGGTACAATATTTTTTATTTCGAGCGCTACGCAGGCAAATAAAACCCCAACTACACTAGATGAAACAACTTGAACAAGCATTTCATGAAAAGGTAAACCACCTAGAATATTGACAGAATGTAGCAGTCCAAACATCACGCTCGACATAATGACAGCCATTACTTTACCGCGTTTCTTGACAAGAGCTGGAAGGAGAATTCCTCTAAACATCAGTTCTTCTGATATACCGACAAGAAGCGTTGTAAATAGCACCATAAATAAGAGTTTCATATCTTTTCCTACATATGTTCCCGTTGCAAATTGGAGAAGACCAGTTCCTATTAACAGCAAAAACAACACACTAAACAGCGTAGCTGTCACTGACCTAAATAGAAAATTCTCCATGCGATTAAACGATGATCCCCTAAAGAATTTTCTATAGATAAATACACTGAATAACGTCATCAATATTTCAAAGTAAACAAGCGTGTTTACCATTGTCGTATCCTCATACGAACTACCTACTACATTTGTTAACACAAACATCCCCACTGCCATGATGCCAATGTAAATGACAGCTGATAGTAACGCTATTTTTTCTCTATTTGTCATTTATTACCTCTCCCATTCCCATCAAATCTCGATAAATGCGCTTCGTCTCTTCTGTAGTTTTACCGCTATACAATGAGATTCCATCTCCCGTCTTTATTTTTATAATAGTATCAGACGAACGATAGACACACACAAAGCAGTTTCCTAGACCCTCTACATTGAAATAACCTCTTCTAAACGACTCCGTAGAAATACCATTGGTTTTAAAGGTGAATTTCACATCATATTTTTTCACTAATTCTACGCTCTGAATATCACTAATAGGAAGAGTTTTACTATAATTTATACTCGTTATATGCATAAGCTCCTTCGTTGTCATTAAACGATGATCTACTATCTCATTTCCAAGGATGATATAAAGAGAAGAGGAATAGATGAGTACAAGCATAATTACAGTTAAAATAGTTATCACTTTTCCCGCTGGCTTTGCAAGATTTAGTGTCGACCCTATGCCAAATCGCTTTGCAACAAGTAGTCTATCATTTGACTTATTATAATAAAACACGCCATAAATCCAATTACCCAGACTGCTTTCACCCGTATAATCCACCTGCTTGAACTTTTTGTAAGCATAGATGATCAAGAATATAGTCAATACTGATATGATTATTGATATAGCTACGGAAAAGATAACACTCTTAACTAATAAAATGACAAACAGCGAATTACTCACTATGTTGATATTGACAATCACATACGTAATATTGATGAGAGAGTTCTTTTTACGATAATTGATAACTTCGTTCTCATCCGCATTATCGACATACGATAACTGCCTCATATTGACGATGTATTTTTTTGCCACTATCGACATTATCAAAAGGATGATATTGACGATTAGCATAATGATGTACAAGTGTCTAAAGGGATACTCTATGTTATTTATATCATTTATTTTCACTATTTTAAACACTAAATATGTGCAAAATATAACTGGCACAATGATGTTATACATAAAACTCGTAAACTGATACTCCTCCCCCTTATTAGAAAGATATAAGTCTACTTTTCTAGTCTTAGTAACGGGGATTTTCGACATTATCTCATCATCACCAGCTATCAAGTCATCAAATTTCATCGTGTATTTACACATGATAACCTGACCACCTATCAGAGAGGCTAAAAGCACTATAAAATGAGTCAGTAAGACATAAGAACTTTTCATCGACAAAAACGAGAGTCCTGTTATAATCAACAAACATATCATAAGCTGTTTGTTGATCTTTTGATATCTTGCTATAAGACGCTTTATTTCAGGGCTACCATCTATGTTGATACGGATGCCAAAATACCTGTCTTTTTTCTTATCCACTGCCAAAGTTGCAGTGTAATAAATAGCAAAAATTATGATAGCATTTGTAATTCCCATTATAATTGTTATAAACATAGCACTAACGCCACCTTTCCTCAATAACTTTTTGTAAGTCTTTCTTAATCAACCCTAGAGTACTAGCTTTATTAATTAACAAATCCACATCCCGCTCAAACTCTTCTAATAGTATGTTTTGAATATCTCTTTTCCCTATAACTCTAGCCCCTATCCTCCTATCTATCTCGATAAATCCCTCTTCTTTTAGAAGCCGATATGCTTTTGCTACAGTCATATGATTGATATCGAGGTCATTTGCAAGTCTTCTAACCGAGGGAAGACTCTCATCAGCCTTTATATCGTTTGAAACAATAAGCTTAACAATTTCATTTCGAAGCTGAATATAGATAGGTATATCCGAAGAAAAATCAATCTCTATAATCATAGTCCCTCCCCTAACCATTTACCTTTTTGTATGCTTTGTATTATAACAGGTAATACAGGATTTGTAAAGCCTCTTTTTCCAATAAATAAAAACCTATTTGTCATAAATCTATATTCATAACAAATAGGTTTATTTTACCATTTATCAAATTTATTTCTTTCGTCTATTTCATAGCTTTTGATTTTGCCCAAAGTTCATCAGCTGTTACAGCCCATCGATCTGCAGCTTTATGGCATTTTGAACAAAGAGAATACACTTCTTCAGGATGTTCTAAATCCGTAGAGTGAGCACCACTTTTTTCTACCATCTCAGCCAACCTATTTTTATTATCTAATAGAGGACAAGGTCTTAGATGGTTGTTATTAAAAGGTTGACCCTCTCTATACGACATAAATAGCGGCGCCTGAAGTCCCTCTAACAACGTGCTCTCATGTATATTAGTATCCGAATAATGTATAAATGCACAAGGTTCAATATCGCCATTTGCATTTATGTGCAGGTAATTTCTGCCTCCCGCAATACATCCTCCGACGTATTCCCCATCATTCCAAAAATCGATGGTAAATAATGGCTTAGTCTTTCTGTATGCTCTAAGTTTTTCATACATATACGCCCTCTGTTTATCCGTAGCCATCAGTTCAGGAACTGCATTGACGCCCACGGGCATATAAGTAAAGAACCAAGCAAATTTAGCACCTTCTTCTATCATCCAATCAAAGTATTCTTCACTTCCAATTTCTTCATAATTAAGAGAAGTATAACAACACGATAGACCAAAAGGTAGTTTGTGCTGTTTTAGAAGTTTCATCGCTGATTGAACTGCCTTAAAAGTACCCTTCCCACGCCTCTGATCTGTCGCTTCTTCAAAGCCTTCTACACTAATAGCTGGCACAAAGTTTTTGACTCTAAGCACCTCTTTGCAAAAAGCCTCATCGATATGAGTTCCATTGGTAAAAGCTAAAAACATACAGTCATTGTGCTTTTCACAAAGTTTAATAATATCATGTTTTCTAACTAAAGGTTCTCCACCAGAGAAGATGTACATAAAAGTACCAAGTTTTTTACCCTGCTCCACTATACTATCTAACACTTCATAGGACATATTTAATTTCGAACCATAATCTGCTGCCCAGCAACCAGTACACATTAGATTACAAGCAGTCGTTGGATCCATAAGTATTGCCCAAGGAATATTACAGTTATACTTTTCTTTCGACTTTTCAATTCTAGAAGCACCTATAATATTGGAATTAATTACGAAATTCTCAAACATCTTTTCTCTAACGGCATCATCTACATCTGGCCAAAGCGACATAGTTAGTTCATACCAATTATCCTTTTCTTCCATCGCCTTTTTTATGTGCTTTAACTTATTTGCAATAGTACCGTCCCTATCAATCTTTTCTAGCAAATAAAGTATGCGCATAATGCTGTTCTCAGGATTTTCATTTAATAGCTTCAAAAGCGGTTTTACAGCTGTAGATTTAATATTTTCATTTAATGTGTAATTATTCATAATAAACCTCCTTGTATAAATATAATAAATATTATACAAGGAGGTTTCAAAGGATAATCTTTCCAAAGTGGGGTATTTTTACACACTTTATTAATTTTGTGTAAAAAACAATCGCTATCATTTCACGTCGTCTGTATTTAAGTTTAAAAAAACATCATCTTGATCAACTACGTGTTTTGCACTTACATGGATATAATTCTTCATAATCTTCAAAAACTTGTCAGGCTTTATATGTTCATAATTCTTTAACCATATTTCAAATAGCATTATAAAACCCGTTGTCGTATAATCTGCATAGAGAGAATAAAACTCACTTTTTGAAAACACATCCTCAAAATGCTTTTTAAAAAGCGGCTTGATAAGCTCCGAAAAGAACTGCGAAAAGCTGTTTACGTCCTTCTCCTCAAATGCGTTTACATAATACTGCCTGTTGTCATAGAAGTATACACAAAGTGGTTCTAAAAACTCCCAAATCGTATTAATCGATGTAATATCAAGACTACCATAGAAGTCATTCATAAAAA
>PDWJ01004295.1_pt1 | contig 12689 bp, 9 predicted proteins | sample 1430881 | NCBI WGS metagenome assembly PDWJ01 (sample SAMN01162460, study PRJNA174530) | Oral metagenome, whole genome shotgun sequencing project. | biome: Marine environment; feature: Marine mammal; material: Swab sample of the gingival sulcus; isolation source: swab sample of gingival sulcus... | reverse complement strand
TCTCTATTGAGTTGTCTATTATTTGTTTAAGCTCGTCTATTTTTACATTGTAAACTTCATTCCATAACCAGTTATCAGGTACTTCCATAATGAATTTCTCATAAAAAGGATGGTGTGTTAAAGAAGTTATTTCTACATAATCATCAGCATTTAAACCTGTAATATCTTTGGCAAATGTTTTTGGGGTGTATGATTTTCCTCTAAACTTAAAGTTTGACGGATATGCTCCCAAGTAGGCATCTAACAAATAATTGAAACCCTTTTCCCATGAGGTTGATAATTTCTTATTTTTGTTCTTAACTACAGATTTAACATAATTAAGAAAAACCTCATCTAATTCACCATGAACATGATTGTCTTCGCCGTAACCAAGACCGGTATATGCCTCAGTTGGCACCAATCCGTAGTTTTTAAGCACATAAGTAACATCATGGAAAGCACCTCCGCCTCCAAAATTCAAATAACCGTGCATTCTTACATATCTTATTGCCTTATCTAAATAGCAATTTCTAACTACAAACATGGGCGATAAATCAGGAACATTTTTTTTACCCTTTCTAATCATTTCTGCTTCAAGAAAAGCCAAACCCGAAAAACTCCAACATGTACCCGACCTGTTCTGGTCTTTTACAGATGTTACGGGCAACCTTTTAATGTCAGTAAACTGATAACCTTGAGAAAAACCCAAGTCTATATTGCCAAAAACTAAGGCAATTAAAATAATGAAACTTAAATTTGTGTGTTTTTTCATACCATTATAATGTTAAAATTTGTATTTTGCGCAAAGGTAGTATTTTTTTGCAAATGCCAAATATTCACACTTAGTTAAATTAGTAATTAATAATTATATTCCTGATAATAAAGCTATTACACTTACATTTATCGGATTTACAGTATGCTGTCTATAAATATATTATGCAAATATACCAAACTCTTGAAATATTACACTAAATTACTTTACAGCTATTATCATCCCAAAGACATTGTATTAAAAATAATTTATTACATTTGCAAAGAGGAAAATTTATTACACAAATGTATTGAAGTGATTATAACAATGAAAAATGACACAAATGACCGGTAAAAAAACACTAAAAATAGGACGTTCTGATTTTGGATTAATTGTAAAAGACGGATATTATTTTGTTGATAAAACAATGTTAATTTATAATTTTCACAATAATGCAAATGACATTTTACTAATTCCTCGTCCCAAGCGTTTTGGTAAAACCCTCAATTTATCAATGATAGAACATTTTTTTGATATTCAGAAACCCGAAAGTCGAGAGTTGTTTTCGGAATTTGAAATATCAAAGTATGAAGATTTTTGCGAAAAACATCAAAATAAATATCCTGTTATAAATATTTCATTAAAAAGTATCAAGGAAACAAGCTGGGAAAAATGTTTAAATAAATTTGAAATAGAAATCTTTAACTTATACAATAAACATATTTATTTGTTGCAGTCAGATAAACTACATGAAATTGAAAAGGCAAATTTTGAACAGGTTTTAAGGGGAACAGCAACACAGGCAAGGCTTGAATATAGTTTGAAGCATCTTAGCGAATATCTGCACAAACATTATGAAAAAGAGGTAGTAATTCTGGTTGATGAATATGATACGCCAATAATATCGGCATTTCATAATACTCGCAGCCCGATAAAATCGGAGGATAAAGAAAACAAAACATATTACGAAAAGGTAATAAACTTTATGCAAGGATTTCTTGGTGAGGCATATAAAGGTAACAATTCTTTATACAAAGGAATGCTTACAGGTGTTATGCGCGTAGGCAAAGAAAGTATTTTTTCGGAATGGAATAATTTTGATGTTTTTGGAATAACAATCCCCTATTTTTCTGATAGTTTCGGATTTACGAAAGAAGAAACAGAAAAAATTCTGACATATTTCGATTTAGAAGACAAAAAAGAAGAGGTAAAGAAATGGTACAACGGCTATAAGTTTGGCGAAATAGAAAATATTTATAATCCTTGGTCGATAGTTAATTATATCGCAAAAAGTAAGGCAGGATTTAAACCTTATTGGGTAAATTCCGGCGATTATTCGCTAATAAAAAGTCGAATTGTTGAACTTGGAGTGCAAGAGAATATCGAATCCTTGATAAAAGGAGAAATGATAGAAAAAGAGTTACATGACAATTTTGTATTTCAAGATTTTGAAACTGACAATGAGCTGTTTTGGACACTTATGACTTACAACGGCTATTTAACTCAGGTAGAAGAAGGTGATTTTGGCAATCACAAACTTAGAATACCTAATAATGAGGTTAAAATAGTATTTACAAACATTATAAAAACATGGTTAAAAAACGAAGTCAAGCTAAAAACTGATTTATTTATAAATACAATAAAAAATTTAATAAACAACCGAATAAAAGAGTTTGAAAAAGGTTTCAAACTACTTATTGGCGATACGTTTAGCTACTATGACACCGCTGAGGCAACCAATAAATACGGCGAAAAAATCATTCGTTCTGAGCAAATTTACCATGTTTATACTCTTGGTCTTTTATCTATTCTTAAAGATGATTATATTATAAAATCTAACAAAGAAAGTGGTGAAGGACGTTACGACATAATGCTTATTCCTCATGATAAAACAGCATACGGGATAGTCATAGAAATAAAGAGTGTAGAAAAACGAAAACCCAAAGAAGAAGACAAGCAATTCACAAACAGGATAAACAAATCAATTAATAAAGCCTTAAAACAAATAGAATTAAACAAGTATTATTCTGAACTAATAGAAAACAATATAAAAGCTGAAAATATTATTAAAATAGCTATTGTTTTTTCGGGCAAAGAACCGTATATCGGAAATACAGATGAAAGCCTGTAACATCGTATATTCGTTGTCAAACAATTAAGAATAATTTTTATTTTGCTTTTTTAAGCTGCATGTTTAGTTTCACTTTTCAAGTTAGTTTTTGTAATATTTGTAGTGTCCTTTTTCCACTAATCGACATATTACAAGAATAGTGTCGTGCATTTTGCCCTAAAGAATCTATAAAAGAATAGGACCAACATCAAAAACCTCATTGTATGAAAATAGTTTTTTTAGGAGCGGGCAATCTTGCTCAACATTTATCTAAGGCATTGCAAAATGCAGGACACGATATAGTGCAAATTTACAGCAGAACACTAAAGTCGGCTAATGAATTGGCAAATAAATTAAACAGCAAAGCCACCAACGATATATCACGTATTATTGAAACCGCTGATTTATACATTGTTGCAGTATCTGACGATGCCATTCAACAGGTTATTGACAAATTAAACATTACCGACAAAAACGTAGTACACACCGCGGGAAGTATTCCTATGGATATTTTACAATCTGCAAATAATTATGGTGTTTTTTATCCTTTGCAAACATTTTCTAAAAACTCAGTGCTTGATTTTACCGATATACCTGTTTGTGTGGAAAGCAATAATGAGTCATTTAAAGAAACTTTACTTGACTTAGCAAGGCAGATATCCGGCAGTGTTTGGTCTATAAATTCAGAGGAAAGAAAATATTTGCATCTTGCAGCAGTATTTGTGTGTAATTTTGTAAATCATCTTTACAGTTTAGCCGAAGAATTAATAAATGAGAAAGAGCTAGATTTTACAATACTACATCCGCTTATTAAAGAAACTGTAAATAAGGCTGTTGCAATTTCGCCTAAACTTGCACAAACAGGTCCGGCATTGCGAAATGACAAAAAAACTATTGAAAAACATACAAATTTATTAATTTCACAGCCTGGTTTACAGAAAATTTACAAAATAATAAGTGATAGTATTCACAAATTTCATAATTCCACAAGATGATTTTAGATAATTTTAAAGAACGATTAAAAAATATAAAAGCTGTTGTTTTTGATATTGACGGTGTATTTTCAAACAATATAATTATTAACAACGATGGCGATTTGCTAAGAACACTAAACGTTAAAGACAGTTTTGCACTTCAACATACAATACATATCAAAGCATTGATAATAGGAATAATAACCAGAGGCGACTCCGAGCGTGTTCAACAAAAACTTAACACAATGGGCATTAGCGATGTGTATTTAAAGTCTTACAACAAACTTGCCGACTTCAACAGCTTTTTGGAAAAACACAATCTAAAAAACGAAGAAGTAATGTATATGGGAGACGATATTCCTGATTATGAAATAATGAAGCAGGTAGGTTTGCCCTGTTGTCCATCAGATGCAGCTGAGGAAATAAAATCAATATCGGTATATATTTCCGATAAAAAAGGCGGCGAAGGTTGCGTAAGAGATATTATTGAGCAAATTCTAAGAGCACAAAATAAATGGGTTAAACTAAAAATTTAAAGTTTAAATGAGTTCATAGCCAAATATACATTTTCAGCATCAGGTTATGCAATTTCCTATTTTTTTACATAAATCTTAACGCGCTTGCCTTCTTTATACAGAGCATCGTAAAGTAACTTGCCGTATTTATCAAACTTTTTCATTCGCCCGTGTTTTAAGTTTGCCTTAAACGACACCTCGGTTTGAATTTTCCCATTGTTATACAGCGATACCCATTTACCGTCTTTTTTTCCGTTTTTAAAACTTTCGGTTCTAATTTTCATACCTGCCTGCGTGTAATATGTCCATATTCCGCTTTTTTCGCCCTCGGCATAATAACCGACTATATTTTCTCTGCCATCAGCAAAGTAAGTGGCATATTTACCGTTTAAAATGCCGTTTTTAAAACTTTCAACTAATTTTAAACCTCCGTTTTCGTTCCAATATGTACATACGCCGTCTTTTATGTTGTCGGTATATGTTATTTCGTACTCTTTTATGCCGTTTTCATACCATTGCTCCCATTTACCGTTCATTTTTCTATGAACAAACTCTCCCGACATATATTTTTTACCATTTTCATACCACGATACCCAACGACCTTCTTCCTTTCCATTAACAAAATTGCCTTCGTAAAACTTTTGCCCGTTCTCGTAATAAACAGTCCAAAAACCCTCTTTTAAATTATCTTTGAAAACACCCTTTTTCCATGTTTTACCATTGCCATACCAATAATGCCACATGCCGTTCATTTTGCCGTTTTTATAATTCCCCTCATTACCTTTTTGTCCGTCTGTTCGCCAATATGTCCACTTGCCTTCCTGTATATCGTTTTCAAAATAGCCCTCTATATCCAACTTGCCGTTTTTCCACCATATTGCTTTGCCTTGCTTTTTGCCGTTCTTATATTCTATTTCGCTCAATTTAACGGCATTTTCGTCCCATGTTTCATGAGTTCCGTTTTTTTTGTCATTTACAAATGCTCCTACAAATTGCTTATTCCCATTTCTCCACCAATAGTTCCAAATACTGTCTTTTTTACCGTCTATTATCTTGCCCTTCATATGCAATTGCCCATTGCTAAACCACGAGCTATTAATACCATTTTCATAATTTATCTCAGATAATCTATTGCCATTCTCGTACCAAGTTAGCCAAAGACCTACTTTTTTGCCATTATCATATCTTCCTTTGCTGCGAGTTTTGCCATCGTAATAATATCCCAACCAATCACCGTTTCGATATCCGTTCAAATATTTACCTTCCTCTTTTATTTGCCCGTTTTTATAAACCTCCATGTAACTGCCCGTTCCATTTTTTACCAAAGTATCTCCTTTGGCAGAATAAAAATTAAGCATTTTAACCTCGCCGTTAGGCATATATAGTTGCTCTTTAACTTTTTGTCCTCGTGCATTGTACCAAGTCCAAATGCTGTCTTTTTTATTTTGCTTGAATCGCCCTTTCAGCTTAATATTGCCGCTATTATCCCACTCGGTATATTTGCCATGCCTTAAACCTTGCTTAAAATAACCTTCATTCTCTTTTTTACCATTACTGTAGAAAAAACTCACCCTGCCGTTTATCACGCCATAATGATACTCTACCTCCTGATTAATAACTCCTAAAGTGTCCCAATACTTCCATAAGCCCATTTCTTTACCACTCCGAGACAACTTACCTTCGGCACTTTTTTTCTTATTTTTCCAATATTCGGTTTTGATTTTTTGGGGATAAACAGTTAGGGGTATTATGATAAGTAGTAACAATAAAATATTCTTCATTTACCAACAAGTTAAGTTTTAATATTTCAGAAAAGTTAAGAGAACCAAATTCTTACTTTAAATAATTATATAACCGATAATAAGCGGATTTACCGCAATACGCCAAAAGCTCACAGCATACTCATTTACAGCACATTAAAGACGTCCCGCCAAATATTATCAGTATTAATGCCTAAATTTTTTTCTTTCCAATATAGATGAATATATAACAGCCGATTTAACGTCAAAACCATCTTCATATTCCTCCTCCTCTACCGGGGTTTTATCTAAGCTTGTTTCTTTTTTGTCTTCAATATTTTTTTGTTCCACATAGTCCAAATCATCAGCCTCTGCCTGTTCCATATCTTGGTCTTGTAAGGCTTCTGCCAATTCTTGTTTTCGTATCAACAATTTTTCAAATTCGTTCAGGCTATATTCTTCTCCGTCTTCAATTTCGGGCACGGGCGGTGCATTTTTCTTTGTTTTACCAAGCAGGCTTACAACAAAAATAACAATCGTTACTACAATATAAATAATATCTTCTGCATCCATATCTATTTATTTAAGAATTAAGAGTTGAAAATAAAAAAAATTATCAACTGTCAATTATCAATTATCCATTATCAACTATTCAACTATCGAAATAAATTTTTAAAAGCTTTCCATTTGCGTTTTATCCATGATTTTCTGTCTCTCTGTTTTACACGTTTTCTATCCTTCTTCATTATTTCCTGCATGCTTTCAGGTTGTCGCCTTTTAATTATTTTGCGTTTATATCTGTTAGTTCTTTTTTTATACAGGTAATCTTTTCTATTAGCTCGTGCCAACCTGTACCTATCCATCAGAGTTATTTTAAGACCATTTCTTTGTTTAAGTCGTGCAGCTTTTTCTTTTTCAGATATTGCTGTACGCTTATCAATTTTTGCTAATTTTGCTTTTTCATCACTTTTCAGTTTCATTCCATAAGGCTCTTCTCGCGAATATTGTTGCTCAATTGCCGCCGAAATCGGGTCAGGTTCCACCCTCTTTTTTTTATTGAATAGCTTTAAGTTACACGATGATAAAACAAATAATATTATGAATAATTTTATTAACTTTGCATCGTAAAGATATAATAAATTCATGATATGTCAAACTTTCGATTATTTTTTGCAATTTTACTTATAATTTTCGGCTTTGCCAAATGTGAAACCGAAACCCCTGTACCGGAGGTATACGTAAACTTTTCTGCCGATTTAAACAGTCCTATTTACAATGCCCTTAACTCAGTAGGAAATTCTGTATATATTCCGCACCAAGGCTACAAAGGCATTATTATAACACGGGTAAATATTAATGAATTTAAAGCATACGACGCCTCTTGTACATATAACCCAAATGATGCTAAATCTATTGTTGAAATTGAAGAAATTTACGGAGTATGTAAATCATGTGGTTCAAAATTCAACCTTATACTTGGCGGATATGTGGAAAAAGCACCTGCTACACTTGCTTTGAAAAAATACACCGTTAAATTCAATCAAACGGCACAAACACTTTATATATACAATTAATTTACAAACAACTCAGCTATCACATATCACCAATCACCCATCACTCATAAAAATATAAAAATATGAAGACATTCAATTTTAAAAATTTAGCTGTATTACTGGGTTTACTGCAAATAACATTATTTGCCTGTACTCAAAGAGAATTTAAAAACTCTCAAAACTCTAATAATCAGATAACTATAAAAGTGTCTGATGGCATTTATAAAATAACTCCTTTCAACAAACAAACGGTAAATACTGTATTTTATCCTGACGGTAAGGAGCCAAAAAGTTTGTCGTTTGCAGTTGAAAGCAAACCTGAAAAAGTAAATATAATTAAGCAAGAAAAGGGTGATTTTATATCATACATTGTGGGTGATTTGGAGGTTAAAATTCAGAAAAAACCGTTTAGCATAAGTTATTTATACAAAAATAAATTATTGATAAAAGAAGATGCCGAGCAAATAAACAGCGACAATACTAATATGATGAAATTTAAGATTTCGGGAGACGAAATTTTGTATGGAGGAGGCGAACGGGTATTAGGCATGAATAGGCGAGGCAAGCGTCTGCGACTATATAACCGAGCACACTACGGATACACAACACAATCAGAATTAATGAATTACAGTATACCCTTATTTATTTCATCAAAAAAGTATGCAGTATTGTTCGATAATGCTTCCGACGGCTTTTTGGATTTAGACAGCAAAAAAAACAACACGGTAAGCGGCGAGTTTAGCTCAGGAGCCATTAATTATTACGTAGTGGCAGGCAATGATTGGTATAACTTGATAGATGAATATACAAATTTAACGGGCAAGCAGCCGTTGCCGCCTCGTTGGGCTTTTGGTAATTTCAGCAGTCGCTTCGGATACCATTCTCAAGCAGAAACCGAAAACACCGTAAATAAATATTTTGAGAATGATATACCCTTAGACGCCATTATACTAGATATATTCTGGTTTGGCAAAGAAATAAAGGGAACAATGGGAAATTTGGAATGGTATACCGATAGTTTTCCTAATCCTCAAAAAATGATTAAAAAGTTTAATAATAAAGGAATTAATACTATTTTAATTACAGAGCCTTTTATACTGACCTCATCAAAAAAATGGAAAGAAGCGGTAAATAAAAACATTTTAGCACTTGATTCAACAGGCAATCCTTATCGTTACGATTTTTATTTTGGAAATACCGGTCTGATTGATATTTTCAAACCCGAAGCCAGACAATGGTTTTGGAATATTTATAAAAAGTATATCAATCAAGGCATTGGAGGTTGGTGGGGCGATTTAGGCGAACCCGAAGTGCACCCCGACAACATTATTCACGCAAACGGAAAAGGCAAAGATATTCATAATGCCTATGGACACGAATGGGCAAAGATGATATACGAAGGTTACAAAAAAGATTTTCCCAACCAACGACCATTTATTTTAATGAGGTCGGGATATGCGGGTACGCAACGATATGGTATTATTCCTTGGAGCGGCGATGTTAGCAGAAGTTGGGGAGGATTAAAACCTCAACCCGAAATTTCGCTACAAATGGGAATGCAGGGAATTGCATATATGCACTCTGATTTAGGAGGATTTGCAGGTGGCGACAGTATTGACAATGAATTGTATCTAAGATGGTTACAATACGGGGTTTTTCAACCTATTTTCCGCCCTCATGCGCAAGAAGAAATTGCTCCCGAGCCTGTTTTTCAACAGCCTGCAACTATGGCTACGGCAAAAAAAGCAATAGAGCTGCGATACAAATTGAAACCATACATCTATAATATGGCTTTTGAAAATAGCCAAACCGGCAAACCGCTTATGATACCTTTGTTTTTCAACGAAGACAAAAAACCAAACATAAAAATATATGATAATGCTTATATGTGGGGGGATGCTTTTCTGGTATCGCCCTTAAAGGAAAGAGGAATAAAGAAGCAATCAATTTATTTACCTGCAAATTATCATTGGACTGATTTTTTTACAAGCAAAATTTATGAGGGTGGCAAAAATCACACTGTCGATGTAACAATAAACAATATTCCTGTATTTGTAAAGGGTGGTGCTTTTATAGCAATGAAGGAAAAAGCAACAAGTGAAAAATACTACTCTTTGGATAAATATACGATGCATTATTACGCAGATGATTTGGTAAACAAATCAAGTTATACTTTGTATAATGACAATGGAAAAACTCCTAATGCATACAAAAAAGGAGAATATGCACTTACCAAATTCGCTGCAACCAACAAAAAGGATATTATTGATTTGTCAATAAACAAAAAAGTCGGAAACAATTTTAAAAATTATAAAAACAATACTATTACTTTAAAAGTGCATAATATAAATAAGGTACAGAAAATTACAATAAACGGTAAGAAGGTGTCTGAAAATTTATGGAATTGGAATGACAGCTTGCTTACTTTCAAGGTAAAATGCAATAATAACGAAACTGTTAATATATTGATATACAAATAAAAAAACAGCGAACCTCACAGAGATTTAAAAATCTTTGTGAGGTCAGTTTTTATATCTTTGTTTTTCTTAAACCTGCCCAATCACACAAAAAAGTTATGCCCTCTTTACGACGACATAACTTTACAGAATATAATGAATAGATTATGCTTTAAAAACTAACTTAAACCTCCAAAATGGTTGGTTCTGTCATACAAATAGTTAATTGTTTGGTCAATTGTTTTTAACTGAACAACATCTTGGTCGGGTATAGATATGTTGAAACTATTCTCAAGATAATACAGATAACACGCTTGGTCAAATTTATCAAGTTTCAACTCTTGGTCAAATATGGTGAACATATTAATATGGTTCCTTTCCAATCCTACGCTACGAAGTATTTTATACAATTTTAATTTTATCCTTCTCATAATAACATTACTTAAATCATTAACTAACAAAAAAACTATTCGCTTTTGTAATAAAGACAATAATCCCTACAAATACCCCTATCATAATATTGAAAAAATTTAAAATTTGTTTATTATATTTTAAAATACACTGCTCGCACCACCCCATTAAAACACTGAATACAAATAGATTACAGCAAGCAGCATTTATAAGATAAAACCATACATTAATGTTTATAATTTGTAATTTAAACAAATTTCATTAATTTTGGCTTTCAACTTTTTAATATCAAACTTGTATTGAATTAGCTGATTTTATACACAAAAATGAACAAACGAAACACCCTTGACCGTTAAAGGACGCACAACGGGATGATTATCAAGACGGAAGACCGGAGACGGGAGACAAAAGTTGGAAATTGAAAGTTGGAAAACGGAGGTTGAGTTAAAATCTTTGGCGTAAGCAAATCGCCTATCACTTATCACCCATTACTCATAAAAATATAAACAGATGAAAATAAAGGTAAAAGTTTTCTTAATGGTATTTATAAGTTCTTTATTAGTTTTTTCATTAATAATATCGTACCTTCTTAGTGTTTACCGGACATATTCGTTGAATGACGCAAAAAAACAAATTGTACAACACAATACAGATGCAGCCGGTGTTATCTCCACATTATTGGAAAAAGACCTGAGTGTATGTGCAACAATAGCTGACAACTTCACAAATTATACAAAAATACCAAAATCATTTCAACCTGATTTGTACAAAAACATCTTACAAACGACCTTAGAGGAACATGATGAATATTTATCGACATGGCTAACTATGGAGTTAGGATTTATTGACAAAAATTACTCATTAAATTACGGTAGACAAAGAATTGCCGCCATTAAACAAATGGGTTTGACTAAATTTTATATTGATAGTTTGGATTTAAAAGGAGACAATGTAGAAAGTTTATACTACAAATCAAAGCAATCTAAGTTAGATATACTAAGTAATCCCTATTATTACAGGTATTCTAAAGAATTACGAGACTCTGTTTTGGAAACAAGTATTGCCGCACCTATTATTATTGACAACAAATTTGCAGGTTTAGTTGGTGTTGATATAGAATTAGAACGATTTTCTAGATTAACTAAAGACAGTAAACCTTTTGATGAAAGTGAAATATATCTACTTTCAAGTACAGGAGAAATTATATCATCGTCTTCCGACAATGTTAAAAACATGGATAAATTAAACAATTTATATCCCGAATTAACTGAATTAAACGTTTTATCAAAAATTTTGCATGGGCAACGATTTTCACATAGTTTTACCGACAGTCTTAATACAAATTATTTTGCAGCATTCGAGCCTATTACGGTTGGTAGTTCAAATAGTTCGTGGTCAATATGCTTAATTTTGCCTCAAAACTCTCTTGAAAAGCAATTTACAAACGTGTTGTTACAGTCAATAGGAATAGGTATTGCCGGTGTTTTACTTATTTCATTAATAGCATTTCTCGTTTCAAGTAGAATATCTGTTTCGATAAACGAAGTTAGTAGCGTACTAAACGATTTAAGTAAAGGAGTAATTGATATACCCAAACAATTAGAGTCGAAAAAAGGGAAAGATGAGATTGCAAACATGAATGCTTCTGTAAACAAGTTGATAAATACACTGCAAAAAACAACTAAATTTGCAAAACGAATAGGTAGTGGGGATTTCTCGGCAAGTTCTGTAAAAGTTACCGAAGAAGATGTGTTAGGCAATGCTTTGCTTGATATGCAGAAAAACTTGAAATTAGGTCAAGAACAAGAAATTGAGAGGCAAAAAGAAAGAGAAAAACTAAGTTGGACACAAAAAGGATTGACCGAATTAGGCGAATTACTTAGAACAAGTAACGAGGGTTTTGAAGAATATCTATTGTCAATATTGCGATATATGTTAAAATTCTTTAAAGCTGAACAGGGTGCAATATTTTTGCTAAATACATCAGACCGTCAGAACCCGTTTTTGGAACTTCGTGCAGCTTATGCTTATGATAAAAAGAAATCTTTAGAGGCTCGTGTGGAAATAGGAGAGAATGTTGTAGGCAGGTGTTTTCAAGAAAAGGAAACTATATATATGACCAACATTCCTAAAGGCTATACATTTGTATCTTCCGGTCTAGGCAGCCATCAACCAAAATGTCTGTTTTTAATGCCGTTAAT
>PDWJ01004293.1_pt1 | contig 12697 bp, 13 predicted proteins | sample 1430881 | NCBI WGS metagenome assembly PDWJ01 (sample SAMN01162460, study PRJNA174530) | Oral metagenome, whole genome shotgun sequencing project. | biome: Marine environment; feature: Marine mammal; material: Swab sample of the gingival sulcus; isolation source: swab sample of gingival sulcus... | reverse complement strand
AATTATTTTGCGTGATTATCCGGTGATTATTTTACGTAACAGTTCGATGTATTTGGTTCAGGTTGGACCTTATCAAGACCGCGAAGAAGCGCTTAAAGCACAGCAGCGTTTAGAGCGTGAGGGTATTGATACCTTGTTAAAAATCTATGTAGACCAATAGGTTATTTTTAGATAGTCTGATATAAGCACTTAAAAAAGTGTAGCAGTATGAATGATGTCTCTGCGGGACTATTGTATTAAAGATAAATAAGTAGCTATATAACTAAAACAGTTTTTAGAAAAAATATAATGACATGATATTGGCGCTTATCGATTACTTTTTAATATTTATTTTGGGTGTACTTGCCGGAGTTATTAATATCTTAGCCGGTGGCGGTTCAAATATTATTTTGCCGGTTTTAATGATTATGGGGCTACCCGCAGATGTGGCTAATGGTACAAACCGGTTGGGCATTTTTATGCAATCGCTGGTGGGGCTATGCTCATTTCACAAAGCGGGTCGCCTGCCGACTCAAGATTTGAAAAATATATTTTTACCCTCTTTGCTTGGCGGTTTGGTTGGTGCAGTCATTGCCTCATTTGCCCCGGAGATTATTTTAAAACCTCTGCTGTTAATCACTATGCTTAGTATGGCGGCGATTATGATGATAAAACCATCGATTGTTCTTCCTGAACTGGATATTAAGCCATATTTGGTTAAAGAACACCCGCAAGCTTTCTTGTGGTTATTTTTGGCAGGTATGTATGGCGGATTTGTTCAAGCCGGGGTTGGTTTTGTTTTACTGACGGTATTGGCGGGTTCATTGCGTTATGACTTAGTAAGCGCCAATGCATTAAAAATTATTTGCACGATATTTTTTACCACAATAGCCCTATTGGTTTTTATCTGGCGAGGTCAGGTTTGGTGGCTGACAGGTTTTGCCCTTGCGTTAGGTAATATGCTCGGGGCGGCTATCGGAGTGCGTCTGGCGGTTAAGGTCAAGCCTATTATTTTAAAACAAATTCTTTTTATCATGACCTTGGTTGCGGTTATTGCCGCATTGGTTTTTTAAATAATGATTTAATAGCTGACCTTGGCTTCGTTTAGCATATAAACAACCATTTGATAAAATTGTTCATCGGTTAAGGTTGAACCGCCTTTAGCAGTCATTGCAGTGCCCGGAACGCCATTCAAGCCGGATTGATATAGCCCTTCAAGACCGTCTTTAGCATCCAAACGTGTTTGCCAAGCATCCTGATCCCCAAATACAGGTGCGCCAACGGTAGCCGTTGCATGGCAGGCAGAGCAAACACTTTGATAAGTGGCTGCAATATCGAAGCTACCACTGTTAGAGGCTTTTGTAGGGGTGGCAGCAACGGCAGGTTCGCCAATAACCAATTCTCCCACGGGTTTGAGCCGCGCTTCTTGGATATTTTGATCGATCGCCCAAGCTAATGGTGTTTTGTTCACCACTCCCCAAAAAAAATGGCAAAATTAAAAAAACTGGCATAAAAATCGCTGCAATTGCTAGTAGTGTTTTCGCATAACCTGGGATTTTGGCAGTTGCCATAATTTATTCCGTCTCATGAATGATATTGATACACTTAAGTATCATAATTTTCAGTAATTATTCTCATCTGGTAAAGTAAAGCAAATTATCACAAATATATTACCAAGCTGCAAGCTTTAGTCACCTATTTGAGCAAGATTAAGCTAAACTATGTTTTTTTATTAAAGATTAAATTGAATTGCGATGGATTCAAGTAGAGTACATTTTTTTACAATTAATAATAATGATGCGGGGCAGAGAGTCGATAATTTTATCCGTAAACGCTATCCCAATTTACCCAAAAGGCGAATCTATCAGATGTTGCGCAAAGGGGAAGTTAGAGTTAATAAAAAGCGAGTTAAACCTGCGACAAAATTACAGAGTAATGATTTATTACGGATGCCTCCGGTCATAGATGGAAAACAAAGTTCAGAAACTGTACCAGCATATTGGCTGGAAAAAATTAAAAATAGTCTATTATATGAAGACGATGATTTTTTAATTATTAATAAGCCAGCGGGTATTTCGGTTCATGGAGGAACAGGACAATCCTACGGAGTGATTGACGTTGCTAAACAGATATGGGGGCAAGAGCAAGTGGAGCTTGCCCATCGTCTGGATCGTGCGACATCCGGTTGTCTGGTTTTGGGCAAGCATCGGCATGCCTTGGTTGCTTTTCAGCAAGCGATGCAAAATAATATGGTCAGCAAAATATATGATTGTCTGGTTAAAGGTCCTTGGCTAATTGACGGGCAATGGCTTGAACTTTTGATTGAAAAGGATAGAGGTAACGTTAGTGAACGCATGCGCATCAGTGATACGGGTAAACTAGCACGAACTTATTTTAAAATCGAGCAAACATTTTTGGTTCATCCTTATACGTTATTTTTGCTTAAGGTAACGCTTGATACGGGTCGCACGCATCAAATTAGAGTGTCGGTGGAATCGCAGCATTCGGCCATCGCCGGGGATCAAAAGTATGGAGATGTTACCTTTAACCGTTGGCTTAAAGATAAAGGTTATTACGATCTTTTTTTACACGCACATTCGATCGAATTCTCTTATAATAACCAACCTATCTATGTGACAGCATCATTGCCAGATAGTGCGAAAAATTTACTTAATTTGCTGCAATAAATGGAATAATACACAAATAAAGGATGATACATGACTTATGATGAAGAACATGCTTTAGCACAAGTGGCTCAGGAAGCGATTAAGGAGCTGCGCCGCAGACGTCGCTGGAAACTTTTTTCCGTATTGTTTACCTTATAATTTTTTTAGGGTTTGCGCTAAATTTGGTTATGCAATCAACAGGTAGTAATAACTCGTTAAATTCAAAGAAACATCTTGCAGTGATTAAAGTTCATGGACTGATCAGTGATGATGAATTGGCAAATGCCGAGGATATTATTGAGGCTCTGGAAGATGCTTTTAAGACCGAATCGGCACAAGCGCTTATCCTGGATATTAACTCTCCCGGCGGTTCTCCGGTACAATCAGGACAAATTTATCGGGCGATCAAAACTCTACGGCAGCAATATGACAAACCGGTTTATGCCATTATTGGCGATACCGGCGCATCAGGGGCGTATTATATTGCAGTAGCAGCAGATGAAATTTATGCTGATCCGGCCAGTATTGTTGGCTCCATTGGTGTCATTGCTCAAAGTGTCGGCTATAAAGAACTGGCAGATAAGCTTGGGCTTGAACCTCGCACGTTTGCCGCAGGTGAGCATAAAGATTTCTTAAGTGGCAGTCGTGACCTGCAAGCAGAAGAAGTTGACCATATGGATGCAGTGTTGGCTGATGTTCATCAGCAATTTATTATGGCGGTAAAAGAGGGTCGTGGTGAGCGCTTAGATACCGGTTATAATGATTTGTTTAGTGGCCTTTTTTGGACAGGTAAGCAGAGTGTCGAGATAGGTTTGATCGATGGCCTTAGTTCTATGCACGAATTTGTCAAAAAAAATTATGACGGCTTAGATCTGGTCACCTATACCCCAGAATTAAATCCGCTCGACATGATGGCGCGTAGTTTTGGCGTATATATGCGCGCCCAATTGGATCAGTGGTTAAGTATCAGTCAGCAAACAAACGCCATAAGCTTTAAATAATTCATTTAATGCAATGACTGGTAAGCCAATCAGGGCATTGGGATCACGGCCTTCCAAAGCGTTAAAGAGTAACATTCCCAAGCCCTCCGCTTTAAAACTGCCTGCACAGTCCAAAGGGTGTTCTTTTTCAAGATAAGTTTTAATGACTTTTGGTGTTAAGATTTGAAAGTGAACCACAAAAGGCTCAAGGTGATAACGAGTTTTTTGGTTGTAGCGTAAGGATAGGCCGGTGTAAAATTTTACTGAGCGGCCGCTAAATGCCATTAATTGGTTAAATGCGTTGTCTATAGTGCCGGGTTTACCAATGATTTTTCCTTCGTTAACAGCTATTTGGTCGCTGGCAATAATATAAGTATTATTAGCGTGGACGGCTAGGCTTTTGTTGATGGCTAAGCGCTTGACCAGGTCTTGAGGAAGCTCACCAGCTTTAGGTGTTTCATCAATATTAGGGATGGCAATGTTAAAATGAATGCCTAAGTTATTTAAGATGGCTTGCCGATAGGGTGATCCAGAAGCCAGCAAAATAGGGATGGACATAAAATACACTAATTAGTAATAAAGCTAAATTCTAAAGGATATGCATTAAAATCTGCAAGTTAAGGAGCATTTTTTGATACAAGAAAAGAAAATCAACCTCTATCATCCACGTTATCTAGGTTATTGGTTAATATTAGGAATATTATGGCTGTTGGTCAAACTGCCACAGTCTTGGCGAATGGCTATCGGCAGTGGGTTGGGGCGGGTATTATTTAAGCTGATGTCATATCGTAGCCGTATTAGTAAAATAAATATCGATAAAGTTTATCCTGAAAAAAGTGAGGATGAGCGTAAGGCGTTACTTAAAGCATTTAGTCAAAGCTTAGGGAAAGGAATTATTGAAACAGGTATGGCATGGTTTGGCTTGCAAAATGATTTACAAGCACGTTGCATATTAGAGGCAGATGAAGATGCTTTAGTTTTATTGCGTGATCCTAAGCAGCCAGTTATTTTAATCGGGCTACATTCTACTTTGCTTGAATTAGGTATGCGTTTATTGGGGTTTTATGTTAATTCTGCCGGAATGTATAAGCCGATGCGTAATGATTTTTTTAATGAGTGGATTAAACAACATCGAGCTAAGGCCGCTACTGAGCTGGTGCATTTTAAGGACATGCGCCATACCTTATCACTGCTTAAAGCCGGTGGTAACTTGTGGTATGCCTTAGATCAAGATATGGGGCCTAGGGTTAGTGTTTTCGCACCTTTTTTTGGTATTCAGGCTGCCTCGGTTGATGTGCTGCCCAAATTGCGTCAACTAACAGGCGCTCGCTGGGTCCCTGTATTCATTTGGCGTGAAGCAGGGGATAGGCGTTATGTTATTAAGATCTATCCTGAAATTAAGTCTAAGGAAGAGGATAGTGCGGTTGATATCATGACGCAGGTAAATGCTATTTTTGAGCGTGAAATTCGGCAGTATCCTGAACAATACTACTGGGTGCATCGCCGTTTTAAGCATCAGCCTAATAAACAAAAGCATGATTACCCGACGAGAGATACTTGGCGTTATCGGTAATAAAAACACTCAAATACTATCAATGGTGTTATTTCAATACGATAAGATGTTTTTCTTCTTTTGTTCTGGTGTTGTTGTGACTGGTTGCGGTATGTGGCGTGATTTCTGCACGTTCTTGCTTTTTGTGTAAGTCGTTAACACGTCGGGCGCCAGCATAACGTTTTTGCCAGTACGGGCTATCAAGACTGGCTATCTCAACATGTTTATTGCTAGAAGGTGCATGTAGCATTTTATTATTTCCCACATAAATACCAACGTGATTGATGTGTTTATCATAAGCAAAAAAGACAAGATCTCCTACCTCAGGATGGTCAATTTTAGTCAGCGACTGATATTGAGCATGACTGGTGCGTGGCAGAAAAATGCCGACCTGTTTGTAAACAAATTGTACGAGTCCTGAGCAATCAAAACCTTTTGGTGAAGTGCCGCCATAGAGATAAGGTGTCCCAATTAAAGTTTTGCCAAAATCTACAACCTGCTGCGCATTTGTTTTATCCGTCGATTGTTTGGCTAACGACTTTGATAATGCAGCGGGCTTATTTTTTTCTATTCCGGCAAATGACAAACTTGATAATGGTGAAGCGTAAACATTTGCCATGCCGCAAGCGGCCGTTATTAACAAAATTACTCTTAACATTAAATTAAGTATAACAGTTATTTGATTGATTAACATTCAAGAAGCGGTAGATTTTAACTGAATACAGAGCTAATGTCACGCTTAATACCGGGAGCATATAAAAACAGTCTTGGCAATTTAATACTATGAGCGCCTACCCATAAATTTAGCGCTACAGCAATGATAGAGTAGGCAGTATTTGTTAACCGTTAATACGGTGAGAGGTGTTTAATGATGGTGGGCCTGGAGGGACTTGAACCCCCGACCAAGCGATTATGAGTCGCCTGCTCTGACCACCTGAGCTACAGGCCCTTATAGAGAAGGCGGAAATCTTAGCTGATTTAATGCCATTTGTTAAGTATTTTTTCTACGATTAGTTGTTTTAACAAGATTATTGCATCTGATTTTTACAGATTTCATATTTATTTTAAGAGACGAACTTGATCTTTTAATCTAACATTTTACGCTGACAGCAATCATGTCATTTTTGATATCATTTTCTTGAAAAGCTATATTTAATAGCTAAAAAGCCGATTATACTGCTATTTATGACATATTCTTAACAGTAATTAGCTAACATTCAGTAAAATTTACGGGTACTTCTACCACATTGACAGCTAAACCTCCTTTTGAGGTTTCTTTATATTTATTCAGCATGTCATTTCCGGTATCACGCAACGTTTTAATCGCATTGTCAAGAGAAACAAAATGGGAACCGTCACCACGGCAAGCCATCCGTGCTGCATTGATGGCTTTAATTGCTGCCATGGCATTACGCTCTATACAAGGTACTTGAACTAAACCGCCAACTGGATCGCAAGTCAGGCCTAAATTGTGCTCAATGCCGATTTCAGCGGCATTTTCAACTTGCTCCGGCGTGGCATTTAATGCTTCGGCCAAACCGGCGGCAGCCATTGCACAGGCGGAACCGACCTCTCCTTGGCATCCGACCTCCGCCCCAGATATAGAAGCATTTTCTTTGATAATAGAACCAATAGCGGCTGCAGTCAGAAAAAATCGGATAACACCCTCTTCACTAGGGTTGCGAGTCATGTGGTAATAATAATGCAGTACCGCAGGAACTATTCCTGCTGCGCCATTGGTTGGGGCGGTTACTACCCTGCCTCCAGCGGCATTTTCTTCACTAACGGCCAAAGCATATAAATTGACCCAGTCCATTTCACTTAACAGGTTATCTGATTTAGGATGTTGGCGCTCTTCCATAAGTTTTTGATATAAAGGACTTGCTCGGCGACGAATATTTAAGCCACCGGGTAATATACCTTGGTTATGACAGCCGTTATTAACGCATGCTTTCATTACTGACCATAACGTCAAAATATCTTTACGAACCTCGGTTTCAGATTTTAGAGCGCTTTCATTAGCCATCATCACTTCCGAAATTCTCAGCTTATGTGTTTTACAGTGTTGCAACAGTTGTCTGGCATGAGTAAACGGATAGGGTTGGTTAAGCAAAGAGGTTTTCTCTTGAGTGCTTTCACCTTCTTCTTTAACAAACCCTCCACCGATTGAATAATAAGTTCGCGCCATGACTAAATGATCGTCTGCGTCAAACGCTTGAATTTTCATTCCGTTTGGATGTTCGGGTAAAAATTGATCGTGATGCAAAATAATATCCCGTTGATGATCAAAATTAATAGATTGAGTTTTATTTAAATATAGACAATGCTCTTGCTTGATTTTATCGAGATAAGTTTTAGTTTGGGCAGGGTCAGTCGTTTCCGGTTTTTCTCCCATTAAGCCTAATATACAGGCAATATCAGAAGCGTGACCATAGCCGGTTGCGCCAAGAGAACCGTATAAATCCACCCGAATACGATGAGTTTTTTCAACTAAGCGGTGACTTTTTAGAAGGTTGGTGAACATTTGGCAAGCGCGCATTGGACCAGTCGTATGTGAGCTTGAAGGGCCAATGCCGATTTTAAATAAATCAAATAAACTAATACTCATCTCGTTATTGCCAGTGTGATTGTATGATTAGATAACTTTGGTGCGAGTAAACGCCCAAATAAAACGGAATTAGTATAACCCTAGAGCACCATTGAGCAAAGAACCATTAATTTTTCAACCTCGTTAATTGTTCTTATTTAAAACAGCAGATAATCTTTAATACTGAAAATAAGTTTGTTTGACAATATTGTCTGTATTAATAACGCTATCTGAAAATATATATAAATGTTAGAGGTGGAATTGATAGTTATTTTTAAAATAATGAATGACGATAATTCAAATATTTGATGTTTTAAGGCATCTTTTTTTGTTTATTGAACAGCATCATGGAGCTTGGTAAAGTAATCATGGTGAATAGCAAAATAGTTTTAGGCATTTTTCTATTTATGGGTCGCTAAAATAGTTGCTTTTCGGTGGTTTACCCCTTAAAATGCGCCACCTTCATTAGATATTTTTGAGAGGAACTGAATGCCAAGTGTAAAAGTACGTGATAATGAACCGTTTGATGTTGCCTTACGTCGTTTTAAGCGCTCATGTGAAAAGGCAGGTATTTTAGCCGAACTTCGTAGTCGTGAGTTTTATGAAAAACCAACCCAAGAACGTAAGCGCAAGCTGGCTGCTGCGGTAAAGCGTAACTCACGCCGGCTAAAAAAAGAGCGCGGTCGTTTTGAACGTTTGTACTAATTACAATGATGAGTATTCGTAATCGTATCAATGCCGCTGTCAAGGCGGCGATGATTGCAAAAAATAAAGAGCGATTAATAACATTACGTATTCTCAGTGCGGCATTGAAACAGATTGAAATCGATCAACGCATTGATATTACAGATGAAGTTGCTACAAATGAATTGGTTCGTCAGGTTAAGCAACGGCGGGAGTCTGCAAAGCAATTTCGCCAGGCGGATCGTAAGTCTTTGGCCGAGAAAGAAGAGGCTGAAATAGAAATTATTCAGGAGTTTCTGCCAAAAGCCATGAGCGAAGCAGACATGAAAGCATTTGTTGATAAAGTAGTCCAATCTTCTAATTTGCCAAAAGAGATAAAGTCAATGGGGCCGTTAATGGCCAAGCTTAAACCTGAGCTAACAGGCAAGGTTGATATGGCTTTAGTAAGCGCTTATTTGCGTCAAATTCTAAATAGTTAACTTTTTGCGGTAGAGTATATTTGCTTTAATGGCTAAATACATTCCTAAAGAGTTTATCGAACAAATTAACGCCCGAACCAATCTTGTTACTTTGATTGGTGGGCGAGTTCCGTTAAAAAAATCAGGTAATAGCTATAAAGCTTGTTGTCCTTTTCATGATGAGAAAACCCCGTCCTTTGTTGTTTCGGAATCTGGGCAGTTTTATCATTGTTTCGGTTGTGGTGCTGCAGGTGATGCCATCAGATTTTTGATGGATTTTGATAATCTTACTTTTCAGGAATCTGTAGAATCTTTGGCTCAGCTGCATGGGATGAGCATACCTTATGATCATAAGGATAAAGTTGAAGTAGAGAAAGAACATTCTTTATACAATCAGGGGTTGGCCTGTTTGGCAGATGCAGCGCAATTTTTTCACGAGCAACTTTATAATGATGGGGGCCACCTTGCTCGACAGTATTTGCGGGAGCGACGGCTGAAAAAAAATACGCTTAATCACTTTAAGCTCGGTTATGCTCCGCATGGTAATGTTTTATTGAATAAGCTACAGAAAAAATATCCGCTTTCTATTTTGCAGGCGGTTGGTTTAATTGGAGAAAAAGACGGACAACATTATGATTGGTTCCGGCATCGAATCATCTTTCCTATTCATAATGTAAAAGGACAAATAGTTGCTTTTGGGGCACGTGCTTTTGGGGATGAGCAACCGAAATATCTAAACTCTTCGGAGAGCAAGTGGTTTAATAAGCGCTATGAGCTTTATGGGTTACACCAAGCATTGCAAGCTAAAAAATACGGTAAAGTTTTATTAGTGACCGAAGGATATATGGATGTCATAAAATTATGGCAAAGTGGCATTTATAATTCCGTCGCTGCATTGGGCACTGCTATTGGTGAAACCCATATCAGTCAGCTGAAAAAGCGAGCAGATAAAGTTTATTTTTCTTTTGACGGGGATCAGGCTGGTGAAAAAGCAGCCAAAAAAGCCTTAGAAGCTATTTTCAGACAATATGATGAGCAGCACCAATGGCGCTTTATGTTTATGCCTAGTGGAGAAGATCCGGACTCCTTAATCGAGCATCATGGCATCGAAGCTTTTCATCATGTAATGGATGGCGCGCTTCGGCCATCTGGTTTTTTAATCCGTCTGCTGGAAGAAACTTTCGGGAATACCCGTTCGGTGGAGGCAAATGCGCAGCTTGTACAGCAAGCACAAAGCTGGCTGGGCTATCTTTCTGATGATACATATAAATATTTGCTAAGAGACGCCTTAGTGGAATATTTTAAATTGCCTGATATTTCATTAAGCAGGGCAAAACCATCTTACAAAAGCACGAAAGCTAAATATGAATCGTTTGCGCAAGCGCAGAAGCCATTAGCAATGAGTAGCGTAGAAGAAAAATTGATTGCTTATGTCTATACTTATCCATTATGGGCGTTAACACAATTTCCATGGCAGTATGCCGAAGGTGTTTTTGAGGCCTTGCCAATATTTTGGCAATTGTGCTATCACTTGCAATATAGTGAGGCTTCTGTAGAGAAAGCCGGTATTTTTATTAAAGACAAAGGGATGCTTGAGCAAATACAGTCATTAAGTCTCTATTATCAGCAAATACCAGAAAAAAATGGTCTGCAAGAGTTTACGGATATGTTGAGCAAACTTTCTGCTAGAGAAGATGAAAAAAGAAAGAGACTTGAAAAGTTAGGTAGTTGACCTCATTCATTACGATAGGTCAAAATTTTAAGTGGTTTGTTGATTCGAGGTTAAAGTATGAGCGATTTTGAGCGCGGGCACGATGAAGAGGATGTGGTTGATGAAGTCAAAGAACTCATTGAGCGTGGGCGGGAGCAAGGTTTTTTAACCTACGAAGAAATTAATGAAATGATGCCGGAACCTTCTTTGGAAGGGGATAAGTTTGAAGAAATTATTTCATTAATGATTGAAATGGGTATAGATGTTGTCGAAACAGCTCCTGAAGGTGATGACGTTGTTTCTGCAGAAAATAATGAAGAAATACCTAATAGCGTATTATTGAATGATGCAGAAATCGGGCGAACCACTGACCCCGTGCGTATGTATATGCGTGAGATGGGCGCTGTAGATTTGTTAACCCGCGAAGGGGAGATTGCCATTGCCAAACGTATTGAGGCAGGATTAAACGCGGTTCAAGAAACTTTGGCTGAATTTCCTCCAGCTGTTTTAGCTTTAATCGAAGAGTTTGAGCGTAGTGAAAAGGGTGAAAGCCGGTTAGGTGATTTGGTCAATGGTTATGGCGATCCATTTGCAGAAAAAGAAGATGATGCAAGTGCTGAAACTGATAATGAAGATACGACGATAGTTGACGATGATAGTGAAGATAATGATGACTCGACAGCTCCCGTTGCTAATGACGGTATGGCAGAAGCGCGGGAAAAATTACTTGAACTGACCGAAAACTGTAAAAAACTTGAAACCGCTTTGAAAAAAGGTCAAGCGCTTGATAGTAAGAAAAATCAAAAACTTCATAATGACATTAAAGCTTATATGATTGCTTTTTCGTTCCCACAAAGAACTATCGATTTAATGGAAGAGCGTTTAGAGGACCCTATCGAAGAGATTCGTGCAATTGAACGTAAACTAATGCGGATGATTATTGATCGCGCCGGTATGCCGAGAAAACTTTTTGTGACTAACTTTCCCGGTAATGAAACCAATTTAGATTGGGTGGTTCAGCAAAGCAAACAACGACGCAAATTTGCTGAAAAACTGAAAACCATTATTGTAGAAGTACAGACAGAACAAGAAAAATTCTTGGATATTGAAAAACGATATGGTATGAATATCGCAAGGATTAAAGAAATATACAAACATGTCACGATAGGTAAAGCTCAGGCAAAAAGAGCAAAAGAAGAAATGGTTGAAGCAAATCTGCGTTTGGTTATTTCTATTGCCAAAAAATATACTAACCGAGGCTTGCAGTTTTTGGATCTTATTCAGGAAGGTAACATTGGTTTAATGAAAGCGGTTGATAAATTTGAATATCGTCGTGGTTTTAAATTTTCAACTTATGCTACATGGTGGATACGACAAGCAATTACCCGCTCAATTGCTGATCAGGCACGCACTATCCGTATTCCGGTACATATGATTGAAACCATCAACAAGCTCAATCGTATTTCACGAAGTTTGGTGCAAAAAAATGGCCGTGAACCTACCCCTGAAGAATTGGCAGAAGAAATGGATATCCCCGAAGATAAAATTCGAAAAGTATTAAAAATAGCCAAAGAACCAATCTCAATGGAAACTCCAATAGGGGATGATGAAGATTCGCATCTCGGTGATTTTATCGAAGATGGTAATATCCTATCTCCATTGGAAGCCGCAACAACCCGAGGCTTAAGTGAAGCAACAAACGAAGTCTTGGCGTCATTGACACCACGTGAGGAAAGAGTTTTACGTATGCGCTTTGGTATAGACATGAACACAGATCATACTTTAGAAGAGGTTGGACGCCAGTTTGATGTAACACGTGAACGTATTCGCCAAATTGAAGCCAAAGCCTTACGCAAACTCCGGCATCCTAATCGCTCAGAATTATTAAAAAGTTTTCTCAGTGATTAAAGCATATACAGACAAGAAAAAAATAAATTTTATAAAACATCAATAGATAGCAAACTAATTAAATATTTTTTGCTAAAAAAGTTTAAAAGGGGTTGCAAAGGGAGATTAAGTGGCTATAATACGCTACCTCGCTTTGGGGTGAGCGTGTAGCTGACTTTAGGGCAGATCTTTA
>PDWJ01004966.1_pt1 | contig 12701 bp, 16 predicted proteins | sample 1430881 | NCBI WGS metagenome assembly PDWJ01 (sample SAMN01162460, study PRJNA174530) | Oral metagenome, whole genome shotgun sequencing project. | biome: Marine environment; feature: Marine mammal; material: Swab sample of the gingival sulcus; isolation source: swab sample of gingival sulcus... | reverse complement strand
TCAACATCTAGCTTTTCAAAGGTAAATCTAAGTAAATTATCATCAAGTACCAAAGGAGTCAAAACTCTACAAGAAAGTCTATTGGCAAGTTCCATCCAAGACCTATGTGAGCGATGGATATACTGTTTATCATCTAAGTCTACCTTAAAGCCTGAATATTTATGCCTAAATAAATCTGGATTTAAAACTTCAAAGGATACGCTACTTGAATTTAGCAACTCTTTTTTTAAGATTTCATAAATCTCATACATTGAGTGATTTGTAAATTTATATATCATTTCACAAAAGCCATTTTAGAATAAAATCCCACACTTGTAGTATATCCAACTTCACTAAACTTCAATTCCTTATCTTTTCCATAAACAAAAGTTGTAGGAAAAGCTTTTACATTAAATTTATTTGATAAAAAACCATTCTTATCATTTACGACTTTAAAATTTACTTTATTCTCTTTCATATATTTTTTTATATCTTCATTGCTACCTGAATTTACAGCTATGGAAATAAGCTCATAATCTTGGGATATTTTTTGTATAGTTGAAGCTTCAAGCTTACAAATGGCACACCAGGTAGCCCAAAAATGAAGTATGATAGGCTTATCATTTGCCACATTATAAGTGCTACCATCAAGAAGTTTAAAACTTTTTATATCTAGTTTAGAGTCGTTTAAATCAAGTGATTTATAATAGCTTATAGCATTTAAAGCCACAGCTAAAACAATAAAAAACACTAAAGCTTCTTTTATATATTTAAATATTTTTGTTTTCAAAATTTATCCTAAATTCATATCTATTTTTTTATTTATTTTTATCTCTTCGTGATTTATATCCGATTGATATACTAAAACCTCAACTAAACCACTTGAAGTAACTTCTTTAAAAGCTTCGTAATATTTCTTATCAATTTCTTTAGCAATTCTAAAAGAAGCATCATCTGTTCTTTGTATGATATAAAGCATAACTGCGCGATGTCCTTGTTTTGCCATATCTTTTAGCTCATTTAGATGTTTAGTACCCCTTGAAGTTACAGCATCAGGGAAAGCAAGACTATCATCAAGGCGTAAACTAACACTTTTTATCTCAACATAACACTTCTCTTTTTCATTTTCTAATAAAATATCAATACGAGAATTCTGTCCATACTTTTGTTCTGGTTTTATACTACTATAGCCTTGTAACTCTTTTATTTTTCCATCTTTTATAGCTTCTAGGACTATTTTATTTGCCACACCTGTATTTGTACAAATTAGATTATCTTTTATTTGAGTAAGTTCTAAAGTGTATTTTAGTTTTCTTTTTGGATTATCATGGAAACTAACCCACACAGGGCAATTTTCTTCAATACAGCTAGTCATAGCTCCACTATTTGGAACATGGGCAGTTATCTCCTGCCCATCTTCTAAAACAATATCAGCTAAAAATCTTTTATATCTTTTTATTAAATTACCTTTTATAAGTTTGGGAAATTGCATATTTTTACTCCATCAATATATCTTTGTATTGTACTAAACTCTTCTTTTAAAGTGATTAATACTATAACCGGTATTAACTAAATAGATATAGCATAAAATATTAGATATAGTAGTTGTTATAAAAAGATGTAAGTATTTATTTTACTATTCTTTTTTACTTGGCTATTTGCTTTTACATTTTTCATCTAAATTTGTAAAGTTTTCAAAAATATATTCATCTTCTATTTTTTTTATTTTTACTTTTTTTGCAGAGCAAAAAAATTCTTTATCACCTTTTTTTACAATATAGTCAAAATTATAGATAAAATTCGTTTTTGATGTAATATTTTTATTATTTAGCCTCTCATAGGTAAGTTTTAAGATTTTTACATTTTTATCTTTTTCATACTTTTCTTGAAATTTTTTAGGTACTTTTTCTTCCATATCTTCTAAAATATAAGTTCCAGCAATAATTGGAACAATTACAACAACTATTAGAATAACAAATTCTCTTAGCTCAAACTTTTTATTTATTTTATAAATGATAAGTGCTACTACTATGAGTGATACTGCTATTAAAACTAAAATCTGCATTTATATTACCTTTTTATTTTTTATTCAAAATCCATTCTAACTTGTGTCTGACCTGTTGTGCAAAACTCTTCATCTATTTGCTTAGCAATATTAGAAAAATCTACTCCACTAATCTCTTTAAGAGACTTTATAATCTGTTTTTTACCATTTACAAGTTCTTTTGATTTTATTCCATGCGATATGGATAGACTAGCTTCAACAAAAGCTGATAGTTTATCACACTGCTTAAGTGCTTTACCATCTATTGGATTGTATTTGTCCATATTATATTTTGAAATATCTTCAACTTTTTTTATATTTTCGTCAAAAATTCTATTTTCAAACTCATCTTTTGTTCCATCATCAAACATACCTAAAATATAGCAAAATTCATCGTGTAATGATTCTGGAATATTAGGTAAAATATCATCATTTATCTTTTTTATTTCATACTCTGCTATTATCTCTGATAAATCATCTACTGAGTATTTTACAGGTGTTATTATATCTCTAGTTAAAGCTTCAGGTAAGTCATGAAATAGTGAAACAAAAAAGTTGTTTTCCAATCTTTTATCACAAGCTTTTATTTCTATTGAATAAAAATATGAGAAAATAGCAACTGTGAGCATATGTCCTAAAACAGATGTCTCAGGCACTCTTGGGGTTTGAGCCCATCTTTTTTGGAATCTTAATCTTCCACTTAAGTCAACTATTTTTGCTAACTTTTTATTTAAAGCAATTTTTCTAACACCTATTAATTCATAATAATCTTCAATCTCTTCTTCAACACTTTTTTTGACATCTTCTATATCTGAAAGAAAAGCTGAAGTTTGATATACAATAGAAAATTCCCACTTTGTAGATAAATAAGAAGCTGCTTTTAATATAAATCTCTCTTTTTTGTATATATTTGGATTGTTTAAATAGTCTTCAAATTTTTGTAAAAAAAGCCCATTATCGATTGACTCTAGGGATTTCTCTAAATTTTTTATAACCCAAGAATTAATCTCTTTTGCTCTTTTTTGTAAAGCATTTCTAAAAACATCAGGTCTTATATCTGTTACTACTATTCTTCTTAAAAACTCAAATATTGCTGCTTCTATAAGGTGTGTGTAGTTTATATCTTTTTCAAATTTGGCTATGAAATAAGCTATTATTATCTTATGTGCTTGTTTATCTAGTTCAACAAGTTCCACCATTCTTGGATAGTCATTCCATCTTTGAATTGAAGCCGATGAAAAAATATAGTCAATAATTTTTGGGTTAATCATTTTTATCCTTTTTGTTATCATCTGAAAAAAACATAAGTTTTTTACCCAATAACATTGAGCTTACTATAAAAAACATCATAATATAAACTTGCCAATCTTCCATAGTAACTCCTTTAAGTCGCTATTATCCCATAAGATTCATAAATGAGTGCTTATAAATTAATTTACGTCTTACACTAAGATTAGATTTAACATTATTTATTATATATAATGCTATCATGAGAGTATTGAATAAAACTTATTCTAATTTAGAAGAATTAGAATCTAGTTTAGATTTGTGTAATTTTGAAAAAGATAATTCATTTTTAAAAGTATTTGATAACGTGGACATAGCTTCATATAAAGATAAAGAAACAGTTAGAAAAAAAGTTATCTCTTATTACGGAGCTTTAAAAGGATAAAGCTGTAAGAGTTTAAACTCTACAGCTTCCAAAAAGAGAGTTGATTTTTTCAACTCTTCCTTCGTGTCTACCACCTTCAAAAGAAGCTTTATCCCAAGCTTCAACTATACCTTCTATAACGCCATAACCACTTACTCTTTCACCTAAGCAAAGTACATTTGCATCATTGTGCTCTTTTGCCATTTTTGCAGCATATTCATTATGACAAAGGGCGGCTCTAATACCATCAAATTTATTTGCCGCCATAGACATACCAATACCAGAGCCACATATAAGTATTCCTTTAGTTCCTTCTTCTTTTAAAACATTTTGACAAACTTTTGTTGCAAAATCTGGATAGTCAACTCTATCTTTTGTATATGGTCCTAAATCGACAACTTCATGACCTCTTTTTTCAAACAACTCTTTTACATACGCTTTTATAGCTATACCTGCGTGGTCTGCAGCAATAAAATATTTCATTTAATAAATTCCTTTATCGTGGTTTATTTCTAATTCTTTACCCACCATATCTTTTTCTAAACTAGATACTGTTCTAAAGACTCTATCCCATCTGATTTTTTTATTTTTATCCCAAGAAAAATAGATAATCCAAGGCTTACCTACTATATATTTATACTCAACTGTTCCCCAAAATCTTGAATCATTTGAATGGTCTCTATTATCACCCATCATAAAAAACTCACCTTCAGGAATTTTTATAGGTAACATATCAAATAGAGCATAAGGTTGATAACCATCTTTTGTAACACTTGGGTCATTATGAATTCCTGGATATTTATCTTTATATGGATTTACTACAAAAAGTTTATCACCCACTTCTATAATTTTTTCTTTTTTGTAATTTTTTCTTACAAATTCATTACCCTCTTTAGGATGTAATAACAGATTTTTATCTTTTAATGCAATAATATCTCCACCAACAGCCACACATCTTTTTACATAGTGAATTGAATCATTTTTTGGATATCTAAATACCACAATATCTCCCCTTTGAGGTCTATCTCCCTCGATTAGGTGACCATTATCATTAAAATCAGGTAAAACTTGAAGTTCAAGCCAAGGAATTCTAGGTGTTGGGATACCATATGAAAACTTTTTAACAAATAACATATCTCCAATAAGAAGTGTATTTTTCATACTTCCACTAGGAATAACAAAGGCTTGTGCAATAAAAAATATAATAGTAAGTACAATTACAATTGTACCTGTCCATGAACTTGACCAATTATAAACTTTTTTTAACATATATTTATTTTCTCTTCTCTCTTAATTTTGCAGCTTTTAGGGTGTTTTTAAGAAGCATAGCAATAGTCATGGGTCCAACTCCACCTGGTACGGGTGTTATATGGCTACATTTATCTTTGCAGTCTTCAAAATCCACATCTCCTGTTAGCTTACCAGTATCAAGTCTATTTATTCCCACATCAATAACTATTGCATTTTCTTTTATCATATCAGCTTTTAATAAATGAGGGATTCCCACAGCAATCACGATAATATCAGCTTTTTTTGTATAAGAGTTTAAGTCTTTTGTTTTTGAGTGGCATACGCTTACTGTTGCCCCTGCATTTGTAAGAAGCGATGCCATAGGTTTACCTACAATATCAGATCTACCAATAACTACAACATCTTTTCCTTCTAGTTCAATATTATTTTCTTCAAACATTCTCATAATACCAAAAGGAGTTGCTGGTAAAAAGGTATCTAAATTTGAAACCATTCTACCTACATTGTATGGGTGAAAACCGTCTACATCTTTTAGGGGATTTATAGCTTCTAGTACAGTTGTAGTATCTATATGTTTTGGAAGTGGTAGTTGAACTAGTATCCCATCAAGTTTGGGATTATTATTCATTTTTTCTATTAGTTCTAGTAACTCTTCTTGTGTTGTTGATGAAGGTTTTGTATGAACCTCAGAGTAAATACCTACTGCTTCACAAGCTTTATGTTTACTATTTACATATGTAGCACTTGCTGCATCATCTCCAACTAATACAACAGCAAGACCAGGTTTTATATTTTTTTCTTCAACAAGTTTAGATACTTCAACTTTTACTTCTTCCTTTACCTTAGCAGATAAAATTTTTCCATCTAGTAGTACCATTATAATAGCCTCATATATATTTAATTTTAGGTCGATATAATATCTAAATAAGTTTTAATTTAGGATTATGTAAGGTTAAATTTTGAAAGTTGTTGTTTCTATTTTATTTTTTATATCTAGTTTTTTTGCTAAAAACATTGATAATTCTTTTATTACAAAGTTTGAATATGGACAAATGCTCTATGAAAATCCAAGAGGAGTAGGGTGTATAAAATGTCATAAACAAGTAAATGAAGATATTATTATTGCAAGATATAAACAAAAAGATAAAAAAACAAAAAAGCTTGTTGATAAGTCAATAATTGCCCCATCTATTGATAAAGTTTCATACGAAGTTTTTTTAAAAAAAATGACTCAAGGTAAAACAGAATCAAAAGTGATGCCCACATATTTTTTGACAAATGAGGAGTTAGAATCTTTGTACTATTATATAAAAAATAAGAATAAAAGATAAATATATTGTATTAAGCTAAAATATTAGATACTTATAACTACTCAAGGATAGTAGTGATGGTAAAAAAAAACTAAAAGGTTTAATTTGTGATACTAATTTCTATCTCGTAATTAAAGTTTAAACAAACTTTTATAAAAACTTAAGTATCATTCGCCTCTTATAAATAAAATTACACAAGGAGAGTTTATGTTAGAGGGTATCGTAAGAAATAGTATAACAAAACAAGCTACTAAAAGTTTAAGAAGAGATGGTTATTTAGTTGCAAATATATATGGTAAAGGTTTAGAAAATATTCATGCAGCATTTAAGAAAAATGAATTCATTAAATACTTAAGAAATAAAACTACAATTGCTTTTGATATTAAAGTTGGTGATAACACAATGAAAGTTGTTGTTCAAGAATATCAAAAAGATCCTATAACTTCAGATTTATTACATGTTGATTTAATGGTCGCACAAGCGGGAATTAAAACTTTCTATAAAGTTCCTGTTACTGTTGAAGGAACACCAAAAGGTCTTAAAAATAAAGGATTATTTGTTTTCCATAAGAAAAGAGTTCCAGTTAAATGTACAATTGAAAATTTACCTGAAGAGTTTAAATTACAAATTGCTGACCTTGACACAGGTGACTCTATTTTAATTAGAGATTTAGAAATGCCAGAAGGTGTTGATTGTTTCTTAGATCCTAGAGTTCCACTTGTAGGTGTAATCAAAGCTAAATAATTTAGGTTTTAAATGAACTTAATCATAGGTCTTGGAAATATTGGTGAAAAATACCAATTTACAAGGCATAATGTGGGGTTTTTGGTTATTGATAAAATGACTAAAAACCTTTCAACTTCAAATATAAATAAGACAAACTTCAAAGCTGATGTCTTAAAATCAGGATACAATCTTTTTGTTAAACCCAAAACTTATATGAATCTTTCAGGTGAAGCAGTTGTTGCCATAAAAGATTATTATAAAATTGATATGGAAAATATAATTGTAATTCACGATGATTTGGACTTACCTTTTGGAACTGTAAAGTTTAAAATTGGTGGTGGACATGGTGGGCATAATGGTCTAAGGTCAATTGATTCTCATATAGGAAAAGATTATATTAGAGTTAGAATTGGTATAGGTAAGCCAAATGATAAAAAAGATGTATCAAATTATGTATTAAGTAATTTTTCAAAAGAAGAATTAAATAAATTAGAGGATATAATCTCACATACAATTTTAGCAATAGAAGCACTTAAGAGTGAAGATATTGATGTTGTTAAATCAAAATTTACGTTGAAGTGATATGAAGATATTAAGCAAATATATTCTAAAAAAGTACTTGATAAATTTTTTTATAGTTTTAGCTTCTTTGCAACTGTTTTTTGTAGGTATGGATTTTTTACAAAATATTAAAGACTTACCATCTTCTGCAAACTTACAACTTCTATATTTGATGTATAATAGTTTCTTTACACTTACTTTGACACTTCCATTATCTTTAGTTTTTGCTTGGATTGTAACTTTAGTTATTTTTGTTAAAAACAATGAATTAGTTGCATTTATAGCCCTTGGTGCAAAAAAAGCTAGTATATATCTTCCCGTGATACTTATTTCAACTATACTATTATTTAGTCTAATTTTACTTCAAATGACTCCACTTGCTTATTCTTATGGTCAAAAGAAGAAGATTTTAGATGGTAATTATTTTGCAAATACCAAAACAGATATTTTTTTGAAATATGATGATAATTATATCTATTTTAAAAAGCTATTTCCTTTGAAAAAAGAGGCTCAAGATATACATATTTATAAAGTAAAAGATAGTGATATTACAGAAACTATTATTGCTGAAAAAGCTATTTTCCAAAATGATAAGTGGTATATAATAGATGCAAAAATTATTAAAAAACCAAGAAAAATGGATTTTAATACTTCTAAATTAGAAATAAAACATGAAAAATTCTTAAACACCCTTGAGGGATTTAAACCTAAAATTTTAGATAGTGTATATGAAGAAAAATCAAATTTTTCTATTCTAGATGCCGTTTCAGCATTAATTTTACTTTCAAAACAAAATGTTAATACAGATAAAATAAGAGCAGCAATTTACTACGAAATATTTATTCCTTTTTTTATTTTGCCGCTTATTTTGCTTATTTTTGCTTTTACATCATTTAATAAAAGATTTTTTAATACGGGGATTTTTACATCTTTTTCGATTTTTTCAACTTTAGTTGTTTGGGGAGTATTTTTTATGCTCTATAAATTTTCAAATAGTGGAGTTTTAAAACCAGAAATATCCCTTGTCTTACCAATTTTAACTTGGTTTTTGGTTTCTTATTTTACATATAAAAGAGTGGTGAATAATGGATAAAATTAAAGCATATGGAATTTTATTATATAAAATTGAAGAGAAAAATATTAAAATTTTACTTTGTAAGTCTATTAAAAGCCGTGAAAAATGGGGCTGTTTAAAGGGCTTACAATTAAATAATGAAAGTGCAAAGGCCTGTGCTAAAAGAGAGTTTTTGGAAGAGTCTAGTATTGAAGTAAAAACTGAAGTATTTGAAAAATATTTTTCTCAAAAAAATGAAGAAAAAGATATAGGTATTTGGCTTGTTAATACTAAAAATGTTGAAAATATTAATAAATATTTTGATAAAGATGTTTTATATAATAATTATCTATCTTGGGAAAATTCTAAAGTAAAGTTTTTTGATATAAAAAATTTACCTCCAATTAAAAAGAAGCAAAAAAAATTAATAAAAGAGGCTAAGGATTTTTTGCAAAGTAAGAATCAATTCCATTAGCAATACCAATTGCTAATTTTTGTTGGTATTTTTTATTATAAAGTCTTTTACCTTCTTTTGGGTGGGTTATATATCCTATCTCAACCAAGACTGAGGGCATTTGAGCACCAACTAGAACCCAAAAAGGTCCTTCTCTAACTCCCCCGTCAATAACATCTTTATAAAGTGATCTTGCACTAAATAGCATATTTCTTTGTATATCAATTGATAGTTTATGTGAAGCAGTTATTCTTGGTCTATTAAGAGATTCTAAAAATGCTTGCTTTGTAGAGCCACTCATTGAACGTATATCAGATTTATTTTCAAGTGCTGCGACCCTCTTTGCTCTTTTACTTCTTGCTGGGCTTAAGAAAAAGGTTTCAATTCCATTTGCTTTTTTTATTTTTGATTTTGGAGCTGCGTTTGCATGTATGGAAAGAAATATATCTGCTTTCTTTTTATTTGCAAGAATAGTTCTATTTCTTACTTTTATAAATCTATCAGAGTTTCTTGTAAGATATACCTTATATCCTCTTTTTTTAAGTGTATTTTCTAAATATTTAGTCACTTTAAAAACAGCTACTTTTTCATATTTTCTATGACTTCCAACAGCTCCTGAGTCTTTACCTCCATGTCCTGCATCAAGAACTATTATTTTATTTTTATTTAGTTTAATAATTTTAGGCTTTGATGAATTTTTTGATGCTATTACTTTTTTATTTTTTGTCTTTTTCCCTCTTTTTTTGAGATTTAACACTTTTAAAATAATTTTTTTGCCATTTATAAAATATATTGTTTTTAAATTTTTCTTATCTTCAAAAAGAATTTGTAAGGTATTTTTATCTTTTTGTCTTATTACGATTTGTTTAACCCCATTAATTGTAAGTTTTGTTGGATAGGCATCTTTAAAATTTCCTTTGATATTATATATATCTTGATAGGCTTTTTTTACTTTTTTTTCACTAAACTTAACATAATTTTTTGAGATTTTTGTATGAAACTCTATGATAATTCCATTATCTTTTGCTTTAACTGATTTTATTGTATATTTTGAATTATTTGGATTTATTTTTGAGATTTTACTTTTAATTAATTTATTAGTTTTTCTTTTTTTCTTTTTTTCTTCTTTTTTAGGCTTAGTTTTTTTTATATATTTTGAGATATGACCATTGTATTTTTTTAATTCTTTTTCATATCTTGAGACATCTTTTTTTAGTTTTTTACCTGTATAAACAAGTATTTCAAGATTTTTTATTTCTTCTTGTTGTTTATTATTTAATACAGCCTTTAAGTAATTCATCCTAGCACTATTAAATTTCTGTGAATAATCCTGTGCAAAAACAGCTGTATTAAATATAAAAAGGAAACTTAAGAGAATAAATTTTTTAAAAATTCTATTCTCCTTTTGTTAATTTTTCCATTAGTTCTTTTACGGAGATTATTTTATCTATTTTATAACCATTTGAACCAGTAAAAAACAACCCAGTATCAACATCTCCTTGATATGCTGCTCCTAATCTATCTGCGATACAATATCCAACTGCTTTTGCTTCAACACCCCTATGGCAAGGAGCTACACAGTTAGAAATACAAACAACTTTTGGTGCAGTTCCCTCTTCAATTGATTTTTGTAGGTTTGTCATAACTCCCCTTGCAGGAAGACCAACAGGTGATTTCATAAGTTTAATATCATCTTCACTTGAATCTAATAATACCTTTTTTAAAGCAGGATCTGCATCACATTCATAAGTACCAATAAATCTTGTTGCCATTTGTACACCTGCACATCCCATATCTAAGAATTTATCAATATCCTTTTTATCCCAAATACCACCAGCAGCTATTATAGGAGGATTTCCCCAGTTTTTAGCTTCTTCAATTACAGGGGGTACGATATTTTCTAGCTGGAATTCTTCTTTAAAACAATCATCATATTTAAAACCTTGATGACCACCTGATTTTGGACCCTCAACTATAACTGCATCTGGAAGTCTGTCATATCTTTTCCATTTTTTACAAATAAGTTTTAATGCTCTTGCTGAAGATACAATAGGAATTAGTGCCACATTAGGATAGTCTTTTGCAAACTCAGGCATATTTGTGGGAATACCAGCTTCACAGGCATCTTTTACAATTCTACCATAGTCATTACATGCGTATAAAATATTACAAGCAAGTGGTGCAGAACCACAAATTTTTCTTGCATTATTTATGATTGTTTTTAAAGCTTCTTTGCTATAAAAATTTAGCACGTCTAAAGGTTTATCTTTTTTTGTTTTTATATGCAAATTTTCACTTTGATAATACCCCGTACCAACAGCAGAAATTACACCTAATCCACCCTCTAAGCTAACATTTCCTGCTAATCTATCCCAACTAATTCCTACACCCATTCCCCCTTGGATGATTGGATTTTTTATTTCATATTTTCCTATTTTCAAAATATACCTTTTATTTTATTATTATTTTAGCGAAATTTTTTTTACCTTTTTGTAAAACATATTCCCCTGATTCTAAATTTAGTTTCTCATCTTTGACTTTTTCTTGATTTAGTGACACTGCATTTGCTTTTATATCTCTTCTTGCCTGCGAAGTTGAGTTTACAAGTTTTGTATCAACTAAAGCTTGGCAAATCCAAATACCAGAATCTAGTTCAAACTCAGGCATATCAGTAGGAATATCTTTTTTAGCAAATACTTTTTCAAACTCTATTTTTGCTTTTTCTCCCTCACCTTGACCGTGAAATCTATCTACAATCTCTATTGCTAAGTTTTCTTTTACTTTTTTAGGATGTAAAGAGCCATTTTCTACACCTTCTTTTAGCCCTGCTATCTCTTTAAGTGATTTTGAAGAGATTAATTCATAGTATCTCCACATCAGTTCATCAGATATTGATAAAACTTTTCCAAACATATCATTAGTAGCATCAGTAACTCCAATATAGTTATTTAAAGATTTTGACATCTTCTGAACTCCATCAAGTCCTTCTAGAATTGGCATCATTAACACTGCCTGTTGTTTACCTGTATTATAAGCTTTTTGTAGTGTTCTTCCCATTAATAAATTAAATTTTTGGTCAGTCCCACCTAATTCTATATCTGTACCCATAGCAACAGAATCATAACCTTGAAGTAAAGGATAAGTAAATTCACTAACAGCAATAGGAGTATTACTTGCATACCTTTTCGCAAAATCATCTCTTTCTAACATTCTCGCAACTGTTAGATTTGATGCAAGTGATATAAGACCACCAGTTCCCAGCTCCTTTAGCCATTTTGAGTTAAACATAACTTCTGTTTTTTCTGGGTCTAAGATTTTAAAAACTTGATCTTTATAACTTTGAGCATTTTTTATAACTTCTTCTTCACTTAATACTTTTCTTGTCTCACTTTTTCCTGTTGGATCCCCAATTGTTGCCGTAAAATCTCCAATTAAAAACTGAACAATCCCTCCAAATTTTTGAAAAGTTGCTAACTTTTGGATTAATACTGTATGACCTAAATGTAAATCAGGCGCTGTTGGATCAAAACCTGCTTTTACATAGAAATTTTCACCATTTTCATAATAGTTTTTTAATAACTTTTCAATTCTTTCTAAATCTATTATTTCTGCAGTTCCTCTTTGGATTTCAGCTAGTGCTTCTTCTATTTTATTTTCCATTATTCCTCTCT
>PDWJ01004290.1_pt1 | contig 12702 bp, 3 predicted proteins | sample 1430881 | NCBI WGS metagenome assembly PDWJ01 (sample SAMN01162460, study PRJNA174530) | Oral metagenome, whole genome shotgun sequencing project. | biome: Marine environment; feature: Marine mammal; material: Swab sample of the gingival sulcus; isolation source: swab sample of gingival sulcus... | reverse complement strand
ATGTTCCAACAGATGAAGGGCCAGGCGGCGGCGAGGTCGCCGTGGCGGTGCAGGCGCGCGACCCGCAGATCGGCGCGGCGGTCGCCCAGGTACTGCTCCGTCCACAGGCCTCGCTCGGGCCAGTGGCCGCCCTGGCGCGCGGCGATGGGGATCCCGGGGCGGTCACCGAGGACGCGGGTCCAGACCTCCTCGTCGGCGGAGCAGGCGGGGCTGCGGTCGGCCCGGTCGAGCTTGATCGCCAGCGGGTAGTAGCCGCGAAAGCGGGTCTGCACCGTGGCGCGGTAGACCGAGCGCAGCGGGCCCCGCCACACGCGGGCGATCCAGACGCCGCCCGGCGGGATGTCGGACAGGCGCACGCGGACGCCCTCGAAGAGCAGGAAGAGGGTCTCCTCGATGACAGCGGTGTGGCTGATGGCGTCGAGGAGGACGCCGCGCTCGGCGTCGTCGAGGTCCTCGTCGAAGACGACCGCCTCGCGCCAGCCGTACTCGTCGCCGGTCTCGGCGTCCACGGCCAGGTGGGCGGGGGCGCCGAGCCACTGGCGGAAGTGCCCGGCGAGGCAGGCGCGGGCGCGGCGGGCGGCCAGCTGCTCGGGGGTGTCGGGGGCGAAGGCCTCGATGACGGCCAGGTCGCGGCGTAGCGTGCGGTAGCGGGCCGGGTGGGCGGCGCCGTAGGCCAGGAGGAGCTCGATGATGGCGGCGCCGCGGGGGCCGCCGTCGGCGTGAGGCGGCGCCGAGGTGGCCTCGCGGGCGAAGTCGACCAGGGCCGCCAGCGTCTCGTCCGGCAGGCGTCGGGCGGCGAGGGCCGAGCGGGTCTGGCCGTCGAGGAGGCGCTCGACGTCGGGGCGGAAGCTGGCCAGGGTCGAGGCGGCGCGCTCACCGTGCTCGGCCTGGAGCAGCACCATGAGCGCCGCGCGGCGGACCTCGAGGCAGGGCAGGGCGGGGGCCGTGCGGAGGACCGACAGGGCCAGCTCGGCGAACAGGCCCGGGTGCTCGAGGGCAACGCGCTCGAGCATGGCGACGGCGTCCTTGGCCAGGTCCGGCGCGCCCGAGGCGAACAGGCACGCGGCCACCTCGAGCTCGGTGCGGCCTGCCTCGCCGCCGTCGAGCCCCTCGCGAAGCACGCGGCGGTCGCCCTCGGAGGCGCTGCAGACCTCGGCGCGCCCGATGAGGCGCAGGTCTCGCGGCGGGCGCTGGCGGCGGTAGCGGCGGCGCGGGCCGACGTCGATGAAGGCGCGGAGCTCACCGTTGCCGAGCCAGAGGGCGGGCGTATGTAGCAAGATACCCAAGTCGAGGGTGGGGCCGTCGAGGGCGTAGAGGCTGCTGCCGACGCGGACGGTCGCGAGGCCGTCGACCCCGGCGTCGAGGACGTCGAGGTGGAGGCGGCGGTCGGCCACCGGCACGTGCAGGGCGCCGTCTCGCAGGGTGACGCCGCCGGTGGTGACGCCGAGGGCCTGGAACAGGGAGCTCGGCAGCCTCAGGGTGAGCGGCGAGCCGGGGATGGGGACGCGCCGGCCGTGCTGGTAGAGGGCGTCGATCTCGGCGGCGAAGTGGTCCTCGATGGTCGGGCGGCGGAGGGACCCCTTGCGGGTGAGCTCACCGTGCTCCTCGGTGAAGTCGCGGTCGAGGACGGCGAAGTCGACGACGCGCTCGAAGGGGGCGAGGAAGCGGTTGGCGGTGACGACGTGGTTGAGGAAGAACTCGTAGCGCTCCTCGCGGGTCATGGCGGCGATGTCCGGCTCGCCGAGCTCCAAGTTGGGGACGATGAGGCCGGTGTTGTAGGGGCGGTGGTCGCCGATGAGGACGAAGCGGGACACGGCGTCGATCTCGGTGAAGAGGCGCTCGATGCGCTGGGGGGCGATGGTCTCGCCCTTGACGTTCTTGAAGATGTCCTTTTTGCGGTCGACGATGCGGAAGTAGCCGGCGGGGTCGCGCTCCATGATGTCGCCGCTCATGAGCCAGCGATCCTCGGTCCAGGCGGCGGCGTCGTGTTCGGGTGAGACGTAGCCCGGGGTGATGTAGGGGCCGCGGATCTGGAGCTCGCCGTCGGCGGCGAGGCGGGCCTCGACGGCGGGCAGCTCGACGCCGAGGGTGTCCTCGCGGTAGCCGCCCGGGGGTGTCATGAGGATGCCGCCGGTGCCCTCGGTCATGCCAAAGCCGCTCATGAGCTCGACGCCGTGGGCCTGGAAGAAGCGGAAGATGGCCGGGTCCAGGTAGCCGGCGGCGGACAGGCCCACGCGGAGGCGAGCGCCGACGACGTCCCGGACGGCGCGGGCGAGCTGCTCAAAGCAGGCCTCGGCGGGGTCGGCGCGCTGGACGATCTGCTCGTAGAGCTGGACCCACTTGAGCGGGATGCTGATGAAGACGGTGGGCTCGTAGGTGCGAAAGAGCTCGACCATCGAGTCGATGGAGGTGTCCTCGACGAAGACGTACTGGGCGCCCCAGAAGATGGCGCCGAGCATCTCGAGGTAGCGGCCGAAGGTGTGGCACAGGGGGAGGTAGGCCAGCAACAGGCCGCCCTCGTCGATGGTGGGGATGGCGACGCCGCGAGCGAAGCGCTTGGAGACCAGGCAGCGGTGGTCGAACTTGATGCCCTTGGGGCGGCCGGTGCTGCCCGAGGTGTACATGACGGTGGCGAGGTCATCGAGGGTGAGGCCGTCGAGGCGGGCGTCGACGCGGGCCTCGGCAACGGCGTGGCCGGCCTGCTCGACCTCGGCGAGGGTGCGCACCCCGGGGATGCGGGTGGTGGGGCGGTCGATGACGACGACGGTGTGAAGGTCGGGCAGGGTGGACCAGTCGACGCGGCCCAGGTGCTGGGCGTTGGAGACGATGGCGACGGCGGCGCGGCCCTCGCGCAGGATCTGCGCGATGTCCTCGGCGGTGGTGGTCGGCGGGATCATGGCGGCGACGATGCCGCTGGTGAGGCAGGCCAGGTCGGCCAGGGCCAGCTCGTAGCGGTTGCCGGAGATGAGCGCGACGGGGCCGTCGCCGCGGGTGTCGAGGAGCTCGATGAGGCCGCGGGCGATGAGGGAGGAGCGGCGGCCGACCTCGAGCCAGGAGTGCTTGCCCTTGGGGCCGGCCGAGGGGACGGTGAAGAGGGTGCGGGTGCCGTAGACCTCGACGCGCTGGCGGAAGAGGCGGCCGAGGGTGAAGCGCGAGGCCTCGAGGACGCGGATGATGGTGGCGACCCAGGGCTCAACCCGTGGGGTGCCGTGGACGAGGCCGGGGTAGGGGGCGCGGCGGACGAGGTCGAGCCAGTCCCAGGCGGCGCGGCGCAGGGGGGCGCTATCGGGGGCGGCCTCGAGGCGGGCGGCGAGGGCGGCGCCGAGGCGCTGGGCGACCGTCACGTCGAGGCCGTCGCCAGCGAGGCGCTCGAGGCCGCGGTAGCGCAGCTGGAAGAGCGCGTCTTCAAGGCTGGTGAGGGCGTCCCCGGCGCTGTCGGCCAAGGCGTCGAGGACCTCGTCTTCAGCGAGGCGGCTCAAGAGCGCGTCGACGGCGACGGCGACGGCGGTCGACCCCGGCGCGTCGGCGATGGCGGCGCGGAGGTCGGCGAGGGCACGGGCGAAAGGCGTGGTCATTGACGGGGTCCTGGTCCGAACAGCGCTTGTAGGGCGCATTGAAGCCGGGGTGGCGCTCTGTGACGCGTCCGCGCGGTCGGTCGTCCTCGCGGTCGGTCGTCCTCGCGTGGGTCCAGCGCGCCCGCGTCGACGGTAGCGACGGTAAGGCCCTGGTGGGGCGCCCGCTGAGCGCGTGCCGAGGGCTCTACTAGCTAGGCAGGCCCTGACCCGGCGCCGCCCTAGGTGGGAGCTACTCGGTCGACACCGTCACCGTCGTGAGGTTGTCGTCCTCGGCCAGCTGGGCCTCGGTGAAGCGGAGGACCCGCCAGCCGTCCTCGGCGAACATGGCCGTCTGGTCATCGAAGTGCGGCGAGGCCGGGTCGGCGGACTGGGAGTAGGTCAGCAGGCCCTCGGCGTAGGGGCCGTCTTCGCGGAACTCGAGCACGAAGTTGAAGCTCGTGCCGTAGGTGATCATGTAGCCCTCGGTGGTCAGCCCCGTGGCGCTGCTGATGAGGTCGCCGGGGCGCGGCAGCTTCGGCAAGAGCGTCGTCGAGTCGCTCGCGTAGGTGACCATGTTGATGGCGCCCTCGTCGTGGCTGCCGCCGGGGACCGACAGGCGGCGGTCGCCCTTCATCGTGAACTGGGCCTCGCCGAGGGTCACGTCGACGGCGAAGCCCGCCTTCTGGAGGTTCTGGACCGCCATGGCCAGCGCGACCAGGATGGGATCGGGGCCGTCGGTCGGCGGGGGCGCCATCACCGAGGGCGTGGCGACCGGGTCATCGGGATCGAACTCGTCGGAGTAGAGGGCGTCCTGGGCGTCCTGGGCCCGGATGCTGCCCAGGAGCTCGCGCCACAGCGGCGCGCCGGCGCTCGTCACCTTGAGGCGGCCGTCCCACGCGGCCAGCGTCGCGCAGGCGTCGGCGATGGACACCGTGGTGCCGTCGACCTCGACCGAGTCGACCCCGTCACAGCGGGAGACGACGCCGTCGCGGTGGAGCGCCGCGTGGAGGGCCTGGCCGCCCGAGCGCGCCTGCTTGAGCTCGTCGAAGGTGAGCTTGCCGTCCGCGCCGCTCAGGGCGTGCTCGCCCGTGTCGGCCACGGCCAGCAGGTTCATGCGGGTGCGGAAGCTGCGGGCGGTGCGCTCGGGGCCGTAGAGCGGGGAGTAGCCCTCGAGGGGGGCCGCCGGGTTCGACAGCCAGTGGCTGTCGTTGGCGTTGCAGACGAAGTCGGTGCGCTCGAGCTGCGGGGCCTCGGAGAACGGCGTCAGGCCGGGCTCGCGGGCGCCGGCGACCTCGGTCCACTCGTGGGCCGGGTCGCTGCCGTCGAAGCAGAAGGCGCCGAAGCTCGCGGCGATGAGGGCCGACAGGTTCGCGGCCATGCCCGTCTCGTCGCCGGCCTGGGCGCCGGCGAACCAGCCGAGGGCCTCGTCGCTCATGCGCGCGACCGGGGTCGGGTCGACGTAGAAGGCGTTGCCGTCCTTGTCGGCGTAGACCGTGTTGACCCAGGGGATGCCGCTGAAGTCGCTGAAGGCCTGCTTGAACTCCTCGAGGTTGCTGGCGCGGTCCATCCCGAGCCACTGGTCGTAGAAGGTGTAGTTGTTGATGTTGGCGTCGCGGAAGGTCAGGACGTAGGCGCTGCTCCAGGTCAGCGGCGCCACGCTCACGATGGGCCCGTAGTGGGAGTAGTAGTGGGTGCGCTCGACGGTCTCGAGGCTGCCGTCGCCCTGCTTGACCTCGATGGAGACCGTGCGCTGGGCCATGCGGCGCCGCTCGTCGCCGTAGACGTAGACCGTCGGATCCGAGGGGTCGAGGGTCAGCGCGTACATCGTGAACCGCTGGGAGGCGGACACCGTGTGGGTCCAGGCCACGTCCTTGTTGAAGCCGATGAGGACGCCGGGCGCGCCGACGAGCGCGCCGCCGTGGACGTTCAGCTCGCCTGGGATGGTCAGCTGGCACTCGTGGAAGCGCAGCGCGCCTTGCCAGGGGAAGTGCGGGTTGGCGAAGAGCATGCCGTGGCCGCTGGCGCTGCGTTCCTTGCCGATGCCCCAGCCGTTGGAGGCGAGCGGCTCGGTGGGCGCGTCGTCCGTGGTCATCGCGACGCGCGCGGCGTCGAAGCTCATGGGGCCGGCCGCCGTCGCGGTCGGGGGCGCGGCGTCGGCGATGGCGCCGATCAGCGCCTGACCGGAGGCGCGCGTCAGGAGCGCGACGTGCATGGCGGCCACGTCGAGCTCGGTGATGGGCTTGACCCAATCCGCGCCGGCGCAGTCCGCGGGCAGGTTGTCGACGCCCGTGTCCGCCAGGTACTGATTGTAGCCGGCGGCGATGGCGCGCACCGCCTCGCGGGCCTCGGCGCTCATGCGGCCGAGGTTGCACCGCGCCTTGTCGCGCACACCCAGGGAGAGGTTGCCGAAGTCCGTGCGGAGGTTGGCGCCGTCCTCGCCGGGGCCGAAGTACCTCGAGCGCTCGCTGCGCGTCGCCACGACTTGGTCGGCCAGGGTGCAGACGTGGTCCTTGGCCTGAGCGTAGGCCTGGCCGAAGATGACGTCGCCGAGGTCGTCGCCGGTGATGTAGGGGACGCCGTAGGCGTTGTAGCGTAGCTCGGCCTCGTAGGTGCGCGCGGCCAGCGGGGCGGGGTCGTCGCAGGTCTCGATCCAAGGGTCGATGTCGACGATGGGTGGCGGCTCCGTCGTGTCGGCGGTGTCGGCGGTCTCGGCGGTGTCGGCCGTGGCGTCCGCGGCGACGTCGCCCGCGTCCTCGCCGCCGTCGTCGCCACAGGCCACGAGCAGCGACAGGACGGACAGCGTGAGGAGGCCACGCGAAAGCGCGCAGTGGTTGAGCTTCATGTTCCCTCGATGGTGACGATTGCTCACAGCATAGCGGCCGCGCGCCGCCGAAGCCAGCCGCGACGCGCTGAGGTTCGTGGCGGTACCCGCGCCCGTCGCCGCGGCCTCGCTCGCGGCCCTCTTGGTCGCTGGCGCCGCCCTCGCGCCGGGCTGCCCCGACGGCCCCACCACCCAGGGCGTCGACGTCTCCAAGCAACAGGGCCCGTCGACTGGCGCCGGGTCGCCGGTGACGGCGTGAAGCTCGCCATCATCCGCGTCTGCCCCGGCCTCGGCGACGTCGACCCGTCCTCGAGGCGAACCGGGCGGGCGCCAAGGCCAACGGGATCCTGCGCGGCGCCGACCCGCGCTTCGGCGGCGACGGTGGGCCCAATCGCCACCGAGGACGCCAAGCCTCTCGCGGCGCGGTCCGCTGCGGTCCGGGGGCCTGCTCTGAGCTCAGCCGTTGCCCCGCGCGACCTCCAGCGCCTGGCGCTCCCGGGCCTCGTGGACCTCGAGATAGAGGGCGAAGCTCTTGATCTCTCGGAGCTCTTCGGGATCGTCCCGCAGCAGCGGCAGCTTCACCATGATCCGGCGCATCCGCCGGTGGTCGATCTCCAGCCGCTCAAGCACGTCGTCGAGTCGATCGCTGGCCGCACGCATCGCGTCGAAGACGCCGCCCGGGCCCTCCTCCATCGTCAAGTGACCCGGCAGCAGCTCGGTGATCGACTCGAGGTCCTTTCGGGCCTGGGCCAGATCCTCGGTCTCTTTGATGGAGCTAACATACTGCCACAGCGCTTGGTGCTCGTCGACGAACCGCTTGGTCTCGGGGTGCTCGTCGATGTGCGCGGTCTTGGCGGTCTCGTAGGTGTCGTCGGACATGGTTGGCTCCTCGCCGCAACCTTCATGTAATCCGTCCCTTGGCCGCCGCGCCAGCAGAACTTTCGAGCGCCTGCGTGATTCGACGCCGCGGATCGTCTACCCTCGCTTGACTCACGCGACCCGAGACACACCGGCTGCCCCGTCCCCGACGGGCCCGAGGCAGCCCTGACATTGGGGGGAAAGGACATGCGATCGACTCACGCGCTCCTCGCGCTCGCGGCGCTCTGGGCCACGCTCCTGCTCGCCGCCTGCCCCGACGACTCGGGGCCGCCGCTGGGCGCCAGCTGCACCAGCGACTCCGAGTGCGACTCCGGCCTGTGTGAGGCCGACCGCTGCCTCGATCCTTCGGGCGACTTCGACAACGACGGGCTGATCAACAGCTACGAGGTCTTCATCGACAGCGATCCCCGCGACGCGGACAGCGACGGCGATGGCGTCGCCGACGGCGCCGAGCTCGGCGACCTCGATGACCCCACCGACGCTGACGGTGACGGCCGCCCCGACATCCTCGAGAGCGCCACCGAGGACGCCGACCGCGACTGCACCGCCGATCAATTCGACCCCGTCGACGACGACCCGGGCGCCTACCGCAGCCCCCTCGTCCCCGAGGTCTGCGGTCTCACCGGCGTCTGCGCCGAGCTCGCCGGCGACCTCGACGTCGCCTGCCCCGCGGCCGACGACCCGGAGGGCCAGCCCGCCTGCGTCTACGACGCCATCACCGGCTACGTCGCGGACGAGGCGGCCGGCGACTGCAACGGCGTCGACGACGACTGCGACGGCGAGACCGACGAGGGCTCCGAAGACACCAACGACGACGGCGAGGCCGACTGCGTCGACGACGACGATGACGGCGACGGCCACCTCGACGGCGACGACAACTGCCCCCTCATCGTCAACATCGACCAGGCCGACGCCGACGAGGACGGCATCGGCGACGCCTGCGACCTCACGGCGGGCGGCGTCCTGCTGTCCTTCACGGCCAGCCCCTCCACGGTCACCGCCGGTCTCTCCTTCAGCGTCTCGATCGCGGTCACCGACCGCGCCGGCAACGTCGCCCAGGACGCCCCCGCCGTGGTCACCCTCACCGCGACCGACGCCGCCGGTCAGGCCGTCCCGCTCACCGGCACGCTCTCCGGCACGACCGACGCCGGCACCCTGACCCTCGACGACGTCGCCCTCGAGCGCGCGGGCGGCCCCTTCACCCTCGTCGCCTCGGCCGACGGCCTCGAGCCCGGCTTCAGCCCCCCCATCAGCGTCGCCGCCGCCGCCGCCGCCAGCTACACGCTCGGCGGGATGCCGGATACGGTCACCGCCGGCGCCCCCCTGAGCCTCACCGTCACCGCCCTCGACGCCTTCGGCAACGTCGCCGCGGGCCACGCGGATAGCCTCACGGTGACCTCCAATGATCCCGCGGCCGTCCTCCCCACGGCGCCCGCCTTCACCGCCTCGGACGCGGGCGCGCTGACGCTCCCGATCACCCTCGCCACGGCCAGCGACAGCGCCAGCGTCACCGTGACCAGCGCCACCGACGCCACCCTCACCGCCACCGCCGAGGCGCCCGTCGTCCACGGCCCCGCCGCCGTCCTCGCCGTGGTCGCCGAGCCCGCCGTCGCCGTCGCCGGCCAGCCCATCACGGTCACCGTCACCGCCCTTGACGCCTACGGAAACGTCGCCACCGGCTACGCAGGAACCCTGACCCTGACGACGACCGATCCCGCGGGCCCTCCCCCGGCCATTCATGCGATGGACCCCGCGACCGACGCGGGCGTCTACACCTTCTCGGGGTTGGTCTTCGAGGCCACCGGCAGCCGAACCGTCACCGTCACCGGCGACGATGGGATCACCGGCGCCGTGGTGGTCGAGGTGGCCTACGGCGCAGACCTCGCGCTGCAGCTCACGGGGCTGCCCGCGGCGGTCACGGCCGGCGTACAGACGAGCGTGACCCTCACGGTCCTGGACGCCTTCGGTAACCCGGTCACCGACTTCGAGGGCACGGTCGCCCTGACCTCGACGGACCCCGCGGCGACCTTTCCGGCGTCGCTGACCTTCAGCGCGGCCGACAGCGGTCGCGTCGACATCGCGCCCACCTTCTTCAGCAGCGGGTCTCGCCAGCTCACCGCGACCCTGGCCGGCGATGACAGCGTCTCCGACACGGTCGAGACCGACGTCACGCCAGGCGACCCCGCCGCCGTGGCCATCAGCGGGCTGCCCCCCAGCGTCGTGGCCGGCGCCACCTCGTCGATCACGGTCACCATGCGCGACGACTGGGACAACCTCGTCGACACCTTCTCCGGCGTCGTCAGCGTCGACGTGGCCGGCGATGAGCAGGCGAGCTACCCGACCGCCGTGGACGTCGCGGCGGGCATGGGGAGCTTCGATCTGACCCTGCGCACCGCCGGCGCGCAGACCGTCGTCGTCACCGAGCCCCAGGTCACCGGCACCAGCGCCACCGGGACCAGCGTCGTGGTGCCGGCGAGCGCGAGCGGGCTCATCTTCGAGTCGCTGACCACCGAGCTTGTCGCTGGAGACGATCTCGTCGCGACCCTCGTGGTGGTCGACGCCTACGGCAACCGCGCGACCGGCTTCACGGGCAGCGCCGACTTGGTGCTCGACCCGGTCGAGCCGCAGTTCCCGACCACCGCGCTCTTCGACGCCTCGGGCAGCGGGGGAGCGGTCGTCTCCGGGCGGGTCGTCCATGCGGGCCTTCACATCCTCACGGCGACGATCACGGCCCTGCCCAACCCCCAGGCGGTCGAGGCCATCACCGTCGCGCCAGGTCAGGGCGAGGCTATCGCGCTCCTGGGGATGCCGGGGACGGTGACCGCGGGCACGGCGGTCGACCTGCAGGTGCAGATCCGCGATCTCTACGGCAACGACACCGACGACTATGTGGGGACGGTGGCCTTCAGCTGCACCGACCAGGGCTGCCCCGCGGCCGTCGACCTCAGCGACGTAGGCACCGCCGAGGTGGTCGCCACGTTCTACGCGGCCGGCACCCAGTCGGTGACGGCCACCGGCAGCGGCCTGACCACGGCCAGCGCCACGGCCACGACCACGGTGGACGCGGGCGCGGCGGCGTCGTTCGACGTCACGGGCCTCGCCCCGAGCGTCACTGCCGGTGATCAGGAGGGCTTCACGGTGACGGTCTTCGACACCTGGGGCAACCGGGTGCGTGGCTACGTCGGCAGTGTCGACTTCTTCAGCAGCGACGCGGCGGCGGTCCTGCCGGGGCCCTACACCTTCACCGAGGCGGATCAGGGCCGACGCGACTTCGTCGTCACCCTCGCGACGGCCGGCGACCAGACCGTCGAAGTCCGCGACGACGCGATGTCTGGGGTGGCCACAACGGCTGTTGGCCACGCGGCGCTGTCGCGCTTGTTGGTGGCGCCGTCGAGCACCATGGTCACCGCTGGCGTCGGCTTCGACATGGTCGTCACCCCGCTGGATGCGTTCGACAACGTGGTCGACAGCGTCGATGTGGCCGTCGTCGTCAGCACGACCGATCCTCGCATCGGCGACCTCGGCGCGACGCTGGTCGGTCCGACGACGATCGGCGGCTACCTCCTCGAGACGGCGGGCCCGCAGACGGTCACGGTCAGCCAGGACGCTCCGTCCACGACGGCGAGCGGTGTGAGCCCTGAGATCACGGTGGTCGGGGCCGGGCCGGTGTCCGTGGCCTGGCTCATAGCGCCCTCCGGCGGCCTAGCCGGCGCGGCGCTGGCTGGTTTCTCGCTGCAGCTCCTTGACGCCTACGGCAACGCCTCGCCGACGCCGGGGGTGACGATGAGCCTCGCTCTGGCCCGCAACCCCAACCAGGGGCGGCTGACCGCGGGGGTCTCGGGCACGACCGACGCCAGCGGGGTGGCCGCCTTCGGCGCGACGGTCATCGACCGCGCCGGCCAGGGCTACGTGCTCCGGGCGACGTCGGGCGGCTCGCTCGGCGCGGTCGACAGCGGGCGCTTCGACGTGGCGTGGCAGCGGCCCGTGGTGACGTCCGGCCCGACCGTGACCGAGGTGAGCCGTGGCTGCTACCGCGTCGACTACGCCGTGAGTCACCCTACGCGCGAGCCCGTGGACGTCGAGGTCAGCGTCGAGGTGAGCGAGGGCGTCTTCGCCGCCTCCGGGGCGCGTTCGAGCTCCGAGCAGGGCCTCATCGGCCTGCCGACGAGCCCCGGTGGGATCAACCACAGCTTCCTGTGGGACGCCAAGCTGGACCTGGGCGAGCTTGACGGGGGTGCGGGGCTGCACCTTCGGGCGGTCGTGGAGGATGTGACGTCCAGCTGGGCGTCGACAGAGGTCGGCCTTGCGATGGCGCCGGCGATGGATCCTGGGCCCATGAAGGTGCCGCTGCTCGGGACCCCGCGGGCGATGGCGGTCGCGGACGCAAACGGTGACGGCCTCAGCGACGTCTACTACGCCTTCGACGATGGGAGTGTCTTCGGGGTGGGCGTGATGCTGCGCCGCCCGGACGGCAGCTTCGACGCCTCCCTCGCCGAGATCATCGATGGCGAGGGGGTCGCTGTCACGTCGCCCTTCCAGGCGATCGCTGCGGGCGACCTCAACGGCGACGGCTACGCGGACGCCGTGGTGGCCGGTGACGTCCTCGTGCCGGTGTACGTCCAAGTCGAGGGCTCGACGCTCAGCCTCGTCGAGGGCCCCCCCATCCAGAAGGATGAAGGTGTCACCACCTCGGTGTTGCTGCTCGACGTCGATCTCGACGGTGACCGGGATGTTGTGGCCTCCATCGCCACTGAGAGCGGTGCCGGCATCTACACCATCGAAAACGTCGACACATACTACACGACGGCTTCGGTCATCAGGTTGGATGTGCCCATCGACAGGCTCGTCGTCGGCGACATCAACCAGGATGGTCGCGCCGACGTGGTCGCGGGCGCGAGCGGCATGGGCGTCAGCGCCCTGTTGCCGATGTATGGCACGGGCGAGCAGCTCGTCGAGGGCGAGCTCCTCGACGTCGAGCCCTTCAGCGATGTGGCGCTCGGGGACCTCGATCGCGACGGGGTCCCGGAGCTGTTGACGTCGGATCCTGACAAGGCCGAGATCCTAGTGCGGCACATCGAAGATGGCGCGATCAAGCCCGAGCCCGTCCACCTGGTGTCGATGGAGGCACCGGCTGCGCGCATCGCCTTGAACAGCGCGCCCAGCTTTTCATAGCTGGCCGCCACATGCGTCAGACCGTCAGGCACTGAAACCTCGACCCCCTTGATCGTGACAAACAAAGCATCTGGGTTCGCCGCCGCGATTTGCAGCGGCAACTCACCTGTTCCAGCGATGATGGCAAGGCGATCCGACATGGTGGCTTACTTCGGCGTCAGGAAGCCGCGGTCGCTGTCGCCGGTGATGAAGGTAACCATTTCGCGGACATAATCGCTGTCACTTTCATCGCCCAACCGCGCGGCGCGTTCCTGAAACGAGCCTTCGCCCTGTTTC
>PDWJ01004289.1_pt1 | contig 12702 bp, 10 predicted proteins | sample 1430881 | NCBI WGS metagenome assembly PDWJ01 (sample SAMN01162460, study PRJNA174530) | Oral metagenome, whole genome shotgun sequencing project. | biome: Marine environment; feature: Marine mammal; material: Swab sample of the gingival sulcus; isolation source: swab sample of gingival sulcus... | reverse complement strand
ATAAATTTGCCCTGCATTGGGATAACCGAGCTGACCACCAACCCATGTCAATTGCCCATCGACCTTATCAAACCCTGATGACTTATTAAAATCTAAACGAACATTATTGACTTGTATTGGTGCATCAGGTAGTTGCCAATTCACAAAACTTGCTAAGGTCTCTTGATGAATACGTCCAGACAAGTCTTGTAACTGCCATGAGTTCAAGCCAACATTCAACTCTCCCGTTAAGTGAGTCTTGCCTGTATTGACTTTGATATCTAAAGAAACCTTACCCAAAAATAACTTTAAAGGTTGCCATTGCCAAACGACATCGCCATTTAGGCTAGGTTTATTAGTTGGAGCAGATTGTTTAGTTGATTGACTAGTTGCTTGCGGTAGTTGCCATGTAGCGGATCCTTGCCATAAATTACCAGACACCCATTGTAAATACGGACTGTCAGGCATTACCCGTTGAGTTACCCATAACATCGGTAGTTGAATTAATACGCACACTACTAAGACAATATTAGCCAATAACCACCATAATTTACTGGGGCGTTTTGTACTATCTATACTCAGAGACGACTTGCTACGCAGAGATGATTTTGTACTCGAAGATGATTGGGATATTGACATAAGTACAACTCTTTTTTATAAACGACTCTTTTTTACAAGCAACTTTTACAGATAACTATATTAATTACAGACAACTATATTTAAAGGGAACGCTCGTTTATTTTAAACGCTCTTTTATTTATAGGGAACGCCCATTTCGCAAACCAGAGATGAACCTACTCAACACAAGTCATCTAGTATATCAACTTTATGAGTGTTTAGGCAAAAAAAATAGAATATTATTTAAGTAATAATAACTTTTATTTACTTTTACTTTCACAGACTTTATTGGTATCAATAATCGCTTGTTCAATCAATTCTTCATTAACACCTTTTTCACGTAATTTCTCTAAAAACACATTATCATGAATTAGCGTGTAATTATCATTATCTCTATCTAACCCTTCTCGGATATACAGACGAATTAAGCCATGTATGGTTTTAAAGTTATGCTTCTCGGCAGTTTCTTCCAGCCAACCAATCATTTCTTCGGATAATTTAAAATGTACCGGCACCATTATTTTATGAGGGTGTTCAGAGAATTTATTACGCATGCGTACAGGAATCATAAGATGTGTCCTTGTTAAAATCAAAAGTCGTATTCGGCTATAAAATTCGCCCTATTCTACCCCATATACACTAAGCTTGACAAATCTAGTCGTTGACTATATTAACCAGCGTTGATTCGTTAGGATTATTAACCCTTACCAACCAGTTGGATCAATATCCAAGCTTAAACGCAATGACTTTACCGAAGGCAGTTGTAAGGCAGAATGCCAACAGTCATCTAACAATCGGTGGAGATGCGAACGCTGTCTTGCTAGTAATAACAACTGACTATGATAACGTCCATTCTTTTTTGCCATTGGAGCATCAATAACCGCAGATATTGCAACTTGCTTGTCATGTTGAAGATTATATTGAGTAAACAGAGCCGAAATCTGTTCTAAACTCTGATGGGTTTGTTCTAATGTTTTGCTTTCACAACGAATCAAACACGCATGCACATAAGGAGGTAACCCCATCAGATAGCGTTCTTTCATTAATTGGCTGGCAAATACTTGATATCCATCGCTTACCAAACTGAGCAATAAGGGATTCTGTGGTTGTAAAGTTTGAATCAGTACCCTACCCGCCTTTTTACTTCGTCCTGCTCGCCCTGCCACTTGCATAATCAACTGAGCGGTATGTTCAGGAGAACGAAAATCTGCTGATAAAAAACCTAAGTCTGCATTGGGCATTACCACCAAAGTAACATTAGGGAAGTGATGTCCTTTGGCAATCATCTGTGTACCAACTAAGATAGTCGGTTTGCCTGTATTAATTTGTCGATAAATGTTTTCCCAACTGCCTTTATTGCGAGTGGTATCTCTATCAATTTGAATAATCGGATAGCTATCTTTACTCTTTTGAGGATTAGCAAAAATTGCATGTAAGCTATCGGTTAATTGACTCGTCCCCATACCCAAAGTATCAAGGTTACTACTTTGACAATCTGGACAATGCTGAGGCATTTGCGTTCGCCAACCACAATGATGACATTGCAAATAATGAGCTAAATATCGTCCTTTATGCATGCTACTCTGATTGGACTTATGAACGGTCAAGTGGGCATCACAATGAGGGCAATCTGCCTGCCAACCGCAAGCATGACAAAGCAACACAGGGGCATAACCACGGCGATTTAAAAATACCAAAACTTGCTCGCCCATCTCTAAAGTCTCTGTCATCGCTGTGATAACTTCGGTAGTCAGACCTGTATCCTGCCAGTCACCGTTGGTTTGTTGGCTATGCACGGTGCGAGTATGCTTGCCATCAGGATCGCAAGCATTGATTAATTGAAAAACAGGCGGTTTGGCCCCACCTGCTCGCTTGGTTAAATTTAATTGAGTCAGCTTACCTAATTGCACTAGGTTAAGTTGCTCAAGTGTTGGCGTTGCTGTCCCCAAAATTACAGGAATCCCTAGCTGAAAACCTCGATACAACGCCACATCAGAGGCATGATAACGCAAACTATCTTGTTGTTTATAAGAGCCCCCATGAGCTTCATCAACAATAATCAAACCTAAATCTGCAAATGGATATAACAGTGCAGAACGAGTACCAATAATAATCTGAGCACGCCCCTGCTGACAATCTTCCCAACCTTGCATGCGTGAAGAGTCGCTCAACCCAGAATGTAACAACAAAATATTGGCGATAAAACGCTGGCTAAATCGGGCTTTTGTCTGTGGTGTTAAACCAATCTCAGGCACGAGAATGAGTACCTGTTTATTGTCTTTTAATACAGGGTACATTGCCTGTAGATACACTTCTGTTTTACCACTGCCTGTCACCCCATTGAGCAAAAATCCCTGATAAACAGCTTTACTCTTGCTATTTTTATAAGCTTGATACAGACTATCAACTACTTGTTGTTGTTCAGAATTTAAAGTCAAAGGAAGCTTGGCTAGGTTCACGGGCTTAGGTGGCTGTTGGCGTTGTAGAAATGATTCAATTAACCCCTTATCTGCCAGTTTTTTTAGATAGTGTCGCTCAACCCCTTCTAATAAAAGCACATCTTCGCTTGCCCCTTGCTCACCATTGAGTTGAATCAAAGCAAATTGCTCACGTTGTCTATGAGCAGATTTGGATAACTGTTCAATCGTGCTATTTTTACTTACTTTCCAATGGCGGATAAAAATATCCAAAGCTTTCCCTTGACGGATAAAGCTCGGTAACATCACCATAAATACTTCACCCAAAGGGTAATGATAATAATGAGCAAGCCATTTCGCCAATTGTAGTAATGTCTCATCAATAATGGGCTTATCATCTAATACTTGTTTGATAGGTTTGAGTTGTTTTAGGGTTAAATGACCCTTAGCAAGGGTATCGGCAAGAGATTGATAACCCACCACGATACCAATCAGTGTCTGTCGTCCGAATGGTACTCGAACTCGCACGCCGATTGGTGGTAACTCGTCTGATGGTAGGTTTTGTATGGCATTGCTGGGAAAATCAATAGGAGTAGAATCAGTAAGGCTAAAATCAGCAGAAATTTGTTGTTTCACTTTCTGCTTAGACAGCACCTTGTTAGGCAACAGATAAGTAAACTGTTGATAGAGAGGGACAGGTAAAGCGACAGATACCAGCATACAGTCTAAAAAAACCTAATAAGTAAATAGGAACCATGGGTTTTACAACATTGCTCTTTTTTCAATTTTGCTCTTGCTTCAAGACAGTCACTACTCTTCAATTACCAAAATCGTCTCAATTTCTACCACAGCTCCTTTAGGTAAGGCACTTACTTGTACAGCCGCCCTTGCAGGATAAGGCTCAGACAATCTTGCAACAAAAAGTTCATTTAATGCATTAAAGTCTGCCAAGTCAGTCAAAGAGACATTAAACTTTACCACATCAGCCAACGAACCACCACTCGCTTCACAAATCGCACTAATATTATCCATGACTTGTTCTGCTTGTGCTTGAAAGCCTGTTTTTAATTCCATTGTCTGTGGATCAAGCCCAATCTGCCCTGAGATATAGACTGTACTGGTAAGCCCCGTAGTGATTTTTACCGCTTGTGAATAGGTACCGACCGCCTTTGGTGCGTTATCTGTATGAATAATTTGACGTGGCATAACAATATTCCTTATTTAATACTTTATAAATAATTGGTTTAATACCTGATAAATAATACCATTTTTACAAATTAACATATCGAGGAAAACGAACGAAGATGTATAAGTAATACTTCGAGTGAGTTTGACAAAGATAGGTTATTTTGTAGAATTGGTATAAATAAAAAAACTTCAATTCGTTCACACATAATAGTTACAATAGTCTTAACCGTTACCATGAACACCTAAAACAATAAGGGATTGGTGAATTGCGTAAGTCACATAAGTTACACGTAAGTCACATAAGTTACACGTAAGTCATATAAGTTATAAATGATACATACGTTGAATATTGGTAAATCCTAATAAATTACGCAATTCATCAATGCCTTGTTGGACATGACTACGACTACGAACAATAACATGTAGAATGGTTGTTTTGCTCAGCGTATCAACCTTTTGAATACCAATGTTCAACGCTTTTAAATGAGCAACTGCTAAACTCAACTGCTCATCAGTAATCAGCATATTAAGATTCAAATAGGCAGGAAAATGGGCATGCTCCCCCGCTTGATGATAATTTAACTTGTCATCTTTCCGCCAATTAATATGGAAAATTCGTTCAGGATAGCGACCACGAACCTCTTGTAACTCATAGCACTTATGCCTATGCACGACCAATCCTTGCGTTTTGGAGTTATAACCCATAATTGGATCTCCATATAAAGGATTGCAACATTTAGGAAAGCTGATTTCTATCCCTGGTAAGGTTGCTAAAAGATTTTTTGGTTTTTGTGGACTGTTTGAATTTTGAAGCTTATCTGTTATTTCATCACTAAAGAGACGAGCAACCACCAGTTGAGGTAGTAGGTCAGCAGAAGTGATTTGCTCATAAAGAGCTTCTTTACTATCTAGCTTCCGCCATAACAATAAGTTTTTCCAGTCATTTTCGCTTAAATCTTCTAGTTTTTTATCATAGGTCTGTAAAGCCCTTGCCAATGCTTGCTTCCCATGGGCTTGTTTTTCTGCAACTGATAAGTCTTTTAACCAGCGACTAATCAGATCTCTAGCCTTAACCGTCGCAACAAAGCCCAACCATTCTGCCTTTGGTACAGAGTCTGGATTGGTAACAATCTCTACATGTTGCCCATTAGCAATAACCGTTGCTAAATCAACTTCTTTACCATCAATAATCGCAAAAATTGCCACATGCCCAACAAAAGGACCTACCGCATAAGCAAAATCAAGAGCGGTCGCCCCTCGTGGCAATTCATAAGCTTTGCCTTGCGGACTATAACAAAGAATTTTTCTCTCGTGTAGATAGCCCAGCAAATCATCAATGATATCCTCAACTTCATCAAAGTCAGGTTCATCAATATGTAAGTTCACTTCACCACTATCAATCTCATCAGCATTCCCATGACCGTGGAGCAAAACGCCTTTCATATTGCGTAATGAAGCCTGAATCACCGATTGACTAACATCAGAAGCATTATCCGCTCCTATCACGCCCAAGCGTGCGATTCTTTTCATTGAACGGGTTAAAATCGTAACCTTGATACGGTCATATTGATGCTTATAGGTAAGAGTCAAGGACTGATTACCACCAGGCAAGGGGTTGCGTATGTTATCAGAGATTTGTGATGCAGGAATGTTATAGCTTTCAATAATATGATTAGCAAATAATTTACAAGAGGCAATGTCTTCTAACTCCACCTCAAAATCATAATAACGAATAAGCTCATCTAGATCACCCCGATTACGGAAAAATTGTCGATACATCACCACCCTATTATCAAGGACTTTCACATGCCCTTGTAACTGTTGCCGATGCAACAACTTTTGTAAATAACCCTGAATGATATCTTGTCTTAACTTACGCCCCAAACCGTGCTGTAATAATTTATCAGACAACTTAGTGTACATTGAATAATCCAAATTGCGATAACAAAGTATCTCAATATGGTCAGCAATGTCATTCATTCCCATCACTCGAGCAAAGGGAATGTAAAAGTTTAGCGTCTCTCGCGCAGTGGACTGTTGTTTTTCTTTTCGAACTGCTCCTAAGGTGGACATATTATGCAAGCGATCAGACAGCTTAATAATTAATACCCGTGGATCATCAAGGGTAGATAAGAGAATTTTATGAAAAGTGGCAGCTTTATTTTGTTGTTTGTTATGTTGGGAAGATTTAAGTTTGGTCACCCCATCAACCAATTGAGCAACCTTTGTCCCATATTTATGAACGATTTCTTCTAAAGTAACATGCGTATCTTCAACCGTATCATGTAAGATAGCAGCAATGACAGTGTCTCTGTCTAAACGAAAGCCTGCAATAATCTCCGCCACGGCAATCGGGTGAGTAATATAAGGCTCACCTGATTTACGTTTATCTTTGATATGGGCGACATCAGCAAAGTGACAAGCCTCTGTGACTTCTTCTTGCTCTTGTTCGCTTAAATAACCAATGGCAATTTTTAGTGACTGAAAAGCCTCTTCAACCAAGGGATGAGTGAACCCTCCATTGGCTAACTGTTGTCCTTGAACCAAGGACTGCCCCCCAGCCAACTGCTGAGTTTGCTCAGTTGTATTTATTGAAGAGCTATGCGTGTCACTAAATTCTGATGTCATGGTATTTTATCACTTAAAAGCCGTGACCTGAAGATAAGGCTAAATCCAAACGATTTGTCATAAATTCGTGATGGTCAGTTTGGTTAAGAATATCAGCATTAATATGCCCTTCTGCGATTTCACGTAAAGCCAACACAGTCGGCTTATCATTTTCTGCTTCAACGGTAGGCTCAACGATACCTTTCGCTAGTTGACGAGCACGCTTACTAGCAACTAAGATTAACTCAAAACGGTTATCGACATTTTTTAAACAGTCTTCAATTGTAATACGTGCCATAATAGCAATACCTTTGTATATAAATAAGTAATAAAACAAAATTAATAGATAATAAAGTGTGTTACTTTCATTATAGCAAATGATTTGTTGATAAACAATAAAAATGCTACTTAGCACGTCAGTGATTCTCTCATGAATTATATAACAAAGTTTAGTTAGCACGCTTATTTTATGTTTTCAGTTCATTCACGATACTTTAAATTTATGCCACACCCCTATTTGCTCACTGGTCAATTTTGGCACATCACCCAGTTTTCGCCACGGCATATTCGCACCATGAAAGTCACTACCCACAGAGACTACCAGCTGATTATCAGCGATAACTTTATCGACCATACGCCGTTTACTCAGTGGCTCTCGATTGGCAGGCAGTTCCGAACCATTGCCACCCAATTCAGCAAACTCATTAATCAGTTTTCGCACTCGAGTTGCTGATAGATTATAGCCTGTTGGGTGAGCAAGCACCGCCTGTCCGCCACAGTCTTGAATCAGCTTAATACCTTCTGCCATACTCAAAGTATCAATCTTCACATAGGCAGGTTTATTATCGCCCAAATATTTATCAAAGGCTTGTGACATGCTGTGCACCACCCCCAACTCACATAAGGTTTTGGCAATATGTGGTCTGCCAACCGACTCTGGATTACCGCCTGCTTTCGCTAATACCGATTGCCACAGACTGTCTTCACTCAGAGCATTTTCATTCAGAACTTCCTCATTCAGAGTCTTTTTACTCAAGGAACATTTGCTAAGCTTATGATTCACTTTTGGATCATGAGTTAAAATCTCAGCCAGTTTGCTTACCATAGCTCGTCCTCGGTTAGCTCGGCTGGCTTGCACTTGTTGCAAACGCTCATTCATGGTATCCAAATCAGCAAAGTCCAAACCCAATACATGAATGATTTTAGTAACCGATTTATTTTTACCATAACCTCCTGTCAAGCTATGTTCACAGCTTAACTCAATGCCATTAATAAACCTTATATCCAGACTTTCTGCCATTTGCCTTGCCTCAGCCAAACCATTTGTCGTATCGTGGTCAGTTAAAGCCAGTACATCAATGCTTGCTTGCTGAGCTTTTTGCACCACTTCACTCGGGCTAAAGGTACCATCAGAACAGGTACTGTGGCAATGTAAATCATATTTTTGATAAGTCATTTTCTTACTCGTTTTGCTTTTAATTTGTTACTCGTCTTGCTTTTAAAATTGGTCTGCACGGCACCATTATGCCAAAAATTAACAAACTTTGCTTTAAATTCCTTGCATTCAAGTGTAAAATTAGGGGCTATTAACTATTTGGTAAACCTAATTTATTATGAAAGCCTTTTTAGATTTTATTCCATTAATCGCCTTTTTTGTAGCAGTAAAAATGTATGGTGTGGTAGCTGGTGCAGGGGCATTATTGATTGCAACTGTCATCGTTTATGCGTTACATTTTTTTATGCAAGGCAAAAAACTCGATAAACAACAATGGATTGTCTTAACTTTGACCATTGTCTTTTGTGGCATCACTGTTGCTCTAAACGACGACTATTATATCAAAATTAAGTCACCGATTATCAACGCCATCTTTAGCACTGCCTTAATTGTCAGCGTATTGATTAACAAACCAATTATGAAGCTGGCATTGCAACAAATGTTTGTTTTATCTGATAGAGGTTGGAAGAGGCTTACCCTTGTTTGGGCAGGATTTTTTGCCTTTATGGGTGTTGCTCATTATTATACTGCCTTTCATATGTCAAATGAAGTTTGGACAAACTTTAAGGCATGGGGCTGGATACCCATTATGCTGATTTTTATGATTGGACAATTTTCTCTATTAAAAAAACACATTAATCCTGAGTTACTAGACAAAACAAAGCAACCTTAAATTTAGTGACAAATACGAAATACAAGTACATCATAAAATCATATCAAACTTAAAAAGTAAATTAACCCACAAGTGATAAATAAATGAAAGCAACAACTCAACTACTTTCTGCTCAACTACTTTCTGCAAGTGTCAGCCTATTATTCATAGCGATGCCTGCCCATGCTGATAAAACTACTATTATTAGCCCATCAACTCAAGTAAATAATGCAGACTCAAGCAATCAGGCAAATGGACAGCCACAAAATTTGGCAAACAACAACACAGCGGGGATTTTTAACAAGGATTCTCTAGCAATGGTACGCATGCCAAAACCGTCCACTTTTGCAACCGCCAACCAAAAGCTACTCACCGAAAATGCCAAACTTGAGCGAGAAGTCAATGATTTACAAACACAAGTCAATGTGTTAGTTAATGAACGCAGTGGACAACTGTTTTTGTATGGGGTATTTACTGCCTTTGCCAGCTTCTTTTTAGGTGGATTCTTGTCGTGGTTGTTCTTCTCTCGTCGTAAGCGTTGGTAAGTGAGTCTTAAACATGACACATTCAGCCAGCAACAGTAATGCTAGCAAAACTTATGCTACCGACACAAATGTTATTACCCCTGCTCAGATTGAGTGGCGGTGTGATGATAATGGGCATACTGTGCCAGTGTCTCGTCAGTTTGGTGATGTCTATTATTCGTTGGTCGATGGACTGGCGGAGTCTCGCTATGTATTTGTTGAGCATAATCAGTTAGCGGAGCGTTTTCAGCATTGCGTTGAAAAAGAAGAAAACTTTACCATTGCTGAGTTGGGCTTTGGCACTGGGCTAAATTTTTTGGCAACTTGGCAATTGTGGCAACAGACGCTTCAATCAACAGAACCCTCATCAACAGAACTTCAAACAAAAAGGAATAAAGCTCAGCTACATTTTGTTAGTTTTGAAAAATATCCACTAAATAAGGCAGATTTTGCTCGCTCGTTAAGCCCTTGGAAAGAGAGTGAGCCTGCTTTAGCAAAACTGATTGAACGATTAATTGACCACTACCCTACCCTTGTCGCTGGCTGTCATCGCTTAAGTTTTTTTGAGGATAATCTTACCTTAGATTTATGGCTCGGTGATGCCTGTGACAACCTTGCAAAATTAAACCCTTTAGCAAAAGTTGATGCATGGTTTTTAGACGGTTTTGCTCCCTCTTGCAATGAAAGTCTGTGGGCAGAACAGATTTTTGCTCAAATCAATAGACTCTCAGGGCTGGGTACAACAGTTTCCACCTTTAGCTGTGCTGGTGTGGTAAAACGTGGACTCAAGGATATTGGTTTTCAGATTGCTAAAGTAAAAGGCTTTGGTCGTAAACGAGAGATGCTAACGGCAATTAATTCCTCTAAGTCTCTTACAAAAGAAGACCCTAAAAAACAACCTAAAGAACAATTTAAACCCCAACAAGTTAAACCCTCAGACAAATCAGCCAAAATAGCGGTGGTTGGGGCTGGGATATCCGGATTAATGACTGCATGGTCTCTTGCCAACCGTGGTTATCAAGTGTGCTTGATGGATAAAATTGCCCCTTTGGCTGGTGCATCTGGTAATCCTCGAGGCTTACTCGCTCCTAAGATGACGCCTATTCATCACGTTGATGAACATCTACATAGCATTGGTTATCTGTATAGTAGTCGCTTGTTTAGACAGATGTCACATGGTTCTTCTTTGCAAGTTTCAAAAACACAAACTTTAGAAGCACAAACCTTAGAAACACCAATTTTGGAAAAAACAGGAGCGATGGATTTACTGCTAAAAGCCAATATTACTGCCGAAAAAATTAATGCCTATCCAGCTGATTTTGCTTGTGTCTTGGATAACAATACAGCAAGAGAAATGACAGGGTTAGACAAACAAGATTTAGCAGAAAACCAATTTCTACCACAAGCTGGACTGATCAATCCACAAGCCTTAGCAAAGCGAGTGTTGCAACACCCTAATATTGACTTTCAACAAGCTCATGTTGTTAAAGTAACCGAACAGGCTGATAAGGTTCAGTTAATGACGGTTGATAATAAACAACTTGAGTTTGCACATCTGGTGATTTGTCTTGCTTATGAAAGTTGTCAGTTGGATAAACGAATCTTTAATTTTCGTAAGATACGAGGGCAATTATCGTGGTTTACCCCCACTACTGAGCAACTTACTCAATTACCAAAGTTACCGTTAAAATATGGGGGCTATTGTGCAGTTTTTACTAATAACCGCACAGACAAGCAAACAACTCAGTTTTTATTAGGGGCAAGTTTTGTCCGTAATGATACAGATAGTACCATTCGTGACACGGAACATCAGGATAACCGTCACAAATTAGTAACAGCAATCCCTCAATTAGACACGGTTATCCCAACCGATAGCTCACAATGGCAAGCTCGTGTTGGCATCCGCTCGCAAACGCCTGATTATCACCCATTAGTCGGACAAGTTGGTGATAGTCAGCGGACATGGACACTAAGTGGCATGGGGGCAAAAGGTTATGCGTTTGCTCCAATTTGTGCTGAAGTGTTGGCAGATATGATGACAGAAACAATACCACCTGTCTCAAGTTCAATGTTAGAGAAGTTATCGGTTAATCGTAAACGCTTACAGGTCAAATTAACGCCCTAACTTCATGTTTTAAATATTCTTTTATCATAAAAAACCTTTTGTCATAAAAATAGCACCTAATATCTGATAGCTGTTTTAGAATGGTGCTTATCATTTTAATTCGATAGACTTAGCACAAATCTATTTAGTATAATAAACACGTTCGGTATATTTATATAATATACATTTTTTTCTTTTATTTAAGTTCATTTCACCTTGTTAAAAACGGAGCAAAAACATGAAAGCTTTTAGATTCGCTACATTAGCAGTAATGACAGCCATAGCAACTGTAACAACCACAGCCAACGCTGGCATGAGTGAGATGTTGCATAGTGATACTAATCCTGTTGCCATTAGTGCCGAGGTTGGTTCTCTCGGTTATGGTGCGAATGTCGCATGGGGTGTCAATGAATACACTGAGCTACAAGTTGGTTGGGCTGGTGGTGATGTCGTTGATTTGGTGGGACAGTCTGATTTTGATGTGAATGATGTTGATTTTGAAGCTGAGACTGATTTTAGCACGCCTTATGTTGGTGTGCAGATGCGTCCAATGAAAAACTGGTTTACTGTTGGTGCAGGTGTTATGTACATGGGCAACAATTCTGTTAATGCAGTTGCAACACCAAAAGTAGGTACTACCGTTACTTTTGAGGGTAATGACTATGAAGTTACCTCCAACGATGCAAAAGTTGATGCCAAAATTGAATTTAAGAATGCGATGGCTCCCTACCTTAGCTTAGGCTTCCGCCCAAACATTAACAACCGCTTTGGCTTATTTGGTGAAATTGGTGCAGCCTATGTTGGTGGCACAGATGTTGATGTTCAAGCTGATGGTTCTTTTACCCTCAATGGCACTCCAGTTGATAAACAGACTTCTTCTGATGAATTTGCTAAATTAGAAAATAATGCTCGTCAAGAAATTGAAGATAAAGTTGATGGCAATGATAACTGGTATCCAATCGTAAAAGTTGGTGCAACCGTTCGTTTTTAAGTTTATGAGATAGCTTGTAAACATATAATGAATATTTGATATTTTAAACAAGGGAGCAATCGCTCCCTTGTTTTTACTGTATGGTATAAATATTATATGGTACAAATATAGTTGTTTAGCTATAAAC
>PDWJ01010440.1_pt1 | contig 12703 bp, 7 predicted proteins | sample 1430881 | NCBI WGS metagenome assembly PDWJ01 (sample SAMN01162460, study PRJNA174530) | Oral metagenome, whole genome shotgun sequencing project. | biome: Marine environment; feature: Marine mammal; material: Swab sample of the gingival sulcus; isolation source: swab sample of gingival sulcus... | reverse complement strand
TGCGTCATATCTTTAATATTCATGTACTGATCGAATTCAGCCGCGCTGAGCAGTTCCATTTCCAAGGCGACTTGCTTTAATGTCTTGCCCTCTTTGAGCGCCGTCTTGGCAATTGTCGCCGCATTGTCATAGCCGATATAGGGCGTTAACGCCGTGACCAACATTAAAGACTTGTCGAGCAGTTCATCTATTTTTTGTCGATTTGGCTTTAAGCCGCTCAAACACTTTTCATTAAACGAGTTCATGCCCTTGGCGAGCAATCCGACCGATTCCAAGAAGTCGGCAATCATCGACGGCATATAGACGTTGAGCTGAAAATTGCCCTGCGAAGCCGCCATTGCAAGCGCCGTGTTGTTGCCCATCACCTTGGTGACGATCATCGTCAGCGCCTCTGCCTGCGTCGGATTGATTTTGCCCGGCATAATTGAGCTGCCCGGTTCGTTGGCGGGTATTTCCAGTTCGCCAATACCACAACGCGGTCCGCTCGCCAACCAGCGAATATCGTTGGCAATCTTCATTAAATTAGCAGCTAATGCCGTCAATGCGCCGTGTGCAAAGACCAAAGCGTCTTTACTGGTAAGCGAATAAAACTTGTTGTCGGACTCGACAAAATCAGCGCCCAGCATGGCGTTAATCTGCTCGACCACTCCAGCGGCAAATTCCGGGTGTGCATTGAGTCCAGTGCCGACAGCCGTACCGCCAATCGCCAATATTTTTAAATACTGCATGGCATCGACGACCATGGCGCGGTTGATCTCGAGCATTTTGCGCCAAGCGCTAATCTCCTGCCCCAATGTCAACGGCGTGGCATCTTGCAAGTGCGTGCGCCCGGTCTTGATGACATCTTTATTTTCTACTTCGAGCCGCTTTAACACGGCGATAAAATCGTCTATCGCGACTAACAGTTCGCCCTCAAGCGCCAAATGCGCCGAAATGTGCATTGCCGTCGGAAACACGTCGTTAGTACTCTGCGACTTGTTGACGTGGTCGTTGGGGTGTACTTTAACTGGTGCGTCGCCCTGATTGGCGAGGTGCGCAATGACCTCGTTGACATTCATATTGGTCTGCGTACCACTGCCGGTTTGCCAAACCAATAGCGGAAACTCGTCCTGGTAGTCGCCCTCTAAAATTTTATCGCAACTGGCGACGACGCGGTCGGCAATTACGGTGTCGAGTACAGCTAGCTTTTTATTGGTCAATGCAGCTGACTTTTTAACCATCACCAGCGACCGGATCATGGCATAGGGAATGCGACGCGAACCGATTTTAAAGTTTTCAATACTGCGCTGCGTTTGCGCACCCCACAAAGCGTCTGCCGGCACTTTCAGTTCACCCAGTGAATCCTTTTCTATTCTATACTTCATTTCGACCTCCTTTGCCCTTGAGCCAGAATATTTACTACATATATTATACCACCATAAATAATGATTTTGCAGCTACAAAATATTTTTTCTCTGCAGCGGTTGAAAATAGCGATTTTGACGCACTGACATGAGTACCGTCGGTAGTCTTTCATGAAAATTCTCTAAAAAAAATGACACATCGCAAGATGCATCATTTTTCGATTTTAAAAACCCTTTCGCTATCGCTCTAAATAGCGATGAATAATTTCAGCGACTTCTGCTCTACTCACTGCCTTGTTGACATTTAATTCGCCTTTGCCATTTGCTTTGATAAGTGAATTGTCTAGTGCCCAGCCAATCGCCGCGCGCGCGTAGCCGGAAACCGTGGCGCCATCGGCGTAAATCGCAAAGTCGTATTTTTTGTCTAATGCCGTTTGCTTCCTCATTTCATAGCGGTATAAAAAGGTGATAAACTGCTCTTTATTGAGCGTCGCAAGTGGTGCAAACTCGGTTTTACTGTAGCCCTTTGCAATACCCGCTTTAGCCGCCCACTGCAGCGCTTGATCGTACCAACTCCCCAAATTAACATCTGCAAATTCAAGTGCGCTATCCTCTTGCGGATTGCCGGTCAAATTGTGCAATATTTTGATGATCGTGGCGCGGTTTAAAGTGCCTGCCGGATCGAACAATGTCTTGCTGACGCCAATCATTATTTTTTCGGCAACTAAGTGCTCTATTGCCAACGCATTGGGATGCGTAAGTGGCACGTCGTTAAAAGTCGGGCGCTCGGGTAATATAAAGGCAAACTTTACATTGACTGACAATTTGCCCAGTGGAATTAAAAAGTTAAACAAGCCGTCTTCGTCGATGATATAGTTTATCCTGTCGCCGTCATCGTCGTAGAGCTCTAGCTCCGCCACCTTATAACCCTTTTTGGGCTTTAACTCTAGTTTGGCGCTTTTACCGACTTCTGGTTTTTCCACTATCAGATTGACGACGCCATTATTCAAATTTACTGATTGGTCAATCGCTTCAGTTGATTGACTCACATCGCTGGCGATGTCGAAATTCGCCGTTTCGACCAATGCGATTTTTGCGGTCGCTGCAGTTTGTGCGCGATCGCGTTGCTCGACTTTGTTCGACGCGATCACTTTTTGGAGCTCATTATTGGCAATGAATCCAGCTTGCGAGCGAGGCTTTGGCAATGCCCGATTGCCCTTTTCGACGACGTGTACGACTTCAGTTTTTTCGTCGTCTATGCCATCGGCGTCGCGAGTATCTGCGTAATCATCGTCTTCGTCGTCTTCGTCATCCGGTTGACTGTCTTCGGGAATCGTCGCGTTGTTATCTGTTTCAGCGTCATCTTCGGTACTTTCTGGCACTGTTTCATCTTCAGTACTTTCTGGCACCGCGGCGTCTTCAGTGCTTTCTGGCACCGCGGCGTCTTCAGTGCTTTCTGGCACAGCATCGTCTTCAGTGCTCTCTGGCACTGTTTCATCTTCAGTGCTCTTTGGCACAGCGGCATCTTCAGTACTTTTTGGCACAGCGGCGTCTTCAGTGCTGTCAGGTACAGTATCATCTTCAGTGCTCTTTGGCACAGCGGCATCTTCAGTACTTTTTGGCGCAGCAGCGTCTTCAGTGCTGTCAGGTACAGTGTCATCTTCAGTGCTCTCCGGCACGGCGGCATCTTCAGTACTTTCTGGCAAAGCATCGTCTTCGCTGCTGTCTGGTACAATGTCATCTTCAGTACCGTCTTCGTTAGCACTCTCATCAGAACCATTTGATGCATCTGTTTCCGCTTTGGAGACTAAAATCACCACGTCTATTTCTACTCTACTATAATTATCATTATTTGGTATAAAATAAAGTTTTACAGTATTGCTCCCAATCTGATTTAAAATCGCGCTGCCATCGGCAAACTGCCATATTCCGTCCGCCGCAGTAGGTAATTCAACACTATCCAATCTGTCGCCATAGCGCGCCGTTAGATTTGTCGGCACCGTATAAGCAGGTGCATTTTTGGCAATCGTGCCAGTTAGCGCTTGCGGATAGACTATGCTGTAATTAGCTGCCTTTGCGCCGACCAGTTCAATGGCAGTGACGATGACATTTTTAGCCTCGCCAGCTACCGCATTTTCGAAGTGCGCTGAAATACTAGCAACGCGAACATCACTCGGCGCATCGCCATCTACTAAACCAACTAAACCGCCGTAGCTAATCGCCGCTGCCGTCGTATTGTCGTACAGCTTTGGAGCAACTATGGGATCGCGCAGCGTCAGCGCCTTCTTTGCTACTTTAAGCGTCGTAATTGCCGACTTTGTCGTATAATGCACTGTGTCCGCCGGCGTAAAAACTACTGTTTTTCGATGACTGCCGACCCTTCCGACAGCGCTATCTAAATCGCCTTCAAACTGCCAAGTGCCCGCACCGCTCCCCACGACGTCAACATCGCTTAAAGTATCGCCGTACACCGCATCTAACTGTGCCTCTACAGCTGCCGTCGGCGTTGCCTTTTTGATTTCGCCGGGTACATTATTCGGCACTGCTAAGCTGTAATTGGCATTGTCGAGCGCACCGCCGCTCAGCGAGACAATTTTGTCGCCGCCGACCTCTGCCGTATCATAGGTTCCGACAATCGGTGCAATGTTTACGCGATCACCGGCGATGACATCTGCCATAACGGCATTCACATCGTAATTAACTGTCGCCGCGGTTGTGCCATCCCACGCTTTGCTTATAATCAACGCCGGCAGCGTCAACGGCTTTGCATTTATCACAACGCGCACTGCAAATGTCTGCTGGTTGAAGTAGTCGCCATTGTCCGGCTTAAAAGTGACGTTTAACGTGTAATCACCGACGTCTCGTATATTGTCATTTTGCAATTGCCATTCGCCCGAAATATTAGCGGGGTTGACGACGCTGTACTCACTTAAATACTGCGCCGTAATGGCTTTGCCATCGTATGTCTTTTCGATGTCGTTTAATGTAATATTGGCTTCAATTGGCAACTTTTGCAATTCGTACCTGGCACCGCTGTCGAAAGTGTATGTACTGCCCGCCATCTGATATTCAGTCGTCTGACTGCCGACATCACCCTTTTTTATTTGATAGTTTGCCGGTAGTTGCCAAGAAAATGACGCTAATTTATCGAATTTTATCACATTTGGCGACGTGCCATAAAATATGCCCAGTGCAGTAGGCGTCTGACTAGCCGACGCGCGATTCGATAAATCAATTTGTTTTAGCGCCGTCGCATTTTCAAACATATTACTCATGTTCATTACATTGCCGGTCTGCCAAGCGCTGATGTCGCCGTTAAACTGTACAGCGCCAGCAAACATATAATCCATGTATATGACTTTGGAGACATCCCAACTCAGGCTACCGTCTGGTTTTTGCACGGTATTGATATTTTGATTAAACGTCGCGGCGCCTTTAAACATATACGCCATGTTGACAACTTTAGACGTATTCCAAGCTGAAATGTCCTGATTAAAGGCGCTTGCCCCCATAAACATCTTAAACATATTGTCGACGTTATGCGTGTTCCAAGCGCTAATATCGCCGTTAAAACGCTTGGCACCGTTAAACATATTGATGACATTGCGTGCGCTTTCGGTATTCCAGTGCGCGATATTACCGTTAAAATTGACGGCGTCCTTAAACATATATTCCATATACCAAACTTTAGAGACATCCCAGCTCGCGCTGTCGTCGGGATTTACTTTATAATCGATATTTTGATTAAAGTTGCTCGCGCCATCAAACATATGGGCGAGTACTATTACATTAGAGGTGTCCCAGTCCGAAATGTCGTCATTAAATAGCGCTGCCCGTTGGAACATAAAGGACACATATCGCCCTTGATTTCACGCGCCAAACGCTTCCAGTTTTCTTCTAGAATAGTGCCTTCGCCAGAAATTGTTATCCGCTTTGTGGCTTCATCGTAGTTGGCTAACACGCTGTCATCAACTGTGCCGCTGGCAAGTTGCATTGGAAAGATGAGCTGATAATCATCGGGCACTTTAACTACTTCATATTTGGTATTTTTATCAAATGTATATTTTGTGCCAGCTTCTACGAGAACAGTGACCTGACTGCCAATTTCGCCCTTTGTTATCTTATACTTCGCCGGCAATTTCCACTTAAATGAGTTGAGCTTATGAAACTTCACTACATCTGGCACCGCACCTTTTAGCATCGACGAGGACGCAGCAGCATATGAAAGGCTTGCGCGCTTTGATAAATCTATATTTTTGATGGCGCTTGCACCTTCGAAAATATAACTCATTGACACTAACTTTTCCGTCCGCCAGTTGTCGATTGGTTGGTTAAACGCCAAATTATCGCTAAACATATACGACATATCTTTAACTTGTCGAACGTCAAAATGATTGACCGGTTGATTGAAAACGCCATCCTCAAACAAGCTTTGCATGTCCGTACATTTCGACGTGTCCCACCCCGCCAAGCTGCCATTAAATGCTTTCGCACCTTTGAACATTGCAATCATATGCGTCACTTCTGATACATTCCAATAGTTTAAAGTCGGATTGGCTTCTAAGGGTTGATTAAACGATTCGGCGTCGCGGAACATTCTACTCATACTCCTGACATTTGACGTGTTCCAATGTGAAATGCTGGGGTCGTTAAACAATTTTGTCCGCTCAAACATATTGGACATATTGGTTAGATTAGAAGTGTCGACGGCATCGTTAAATGCAATTGTGCCCTTAAAATCCTGAAACCAACCGTATTTTTTACTAGCTGCGCTATTAAAACCGCGCACATCAAATTGTATATTTGCGCTTGGGTCAAAGACCATACTGATATCTTGCATATCGCCCTTGATTTCACGCGCCAAACGCTTCCAGTTTTCTTCTAGAATAGTGCCTTCGCCAGAAATTGTTATCCGCTTTGTGGCTTCATCGTAGTTTGCAGTCACACCATTGTCGCTCGACAAATATACCATAAAACGACGCCCATTGTCGGCATAGCAACCAATATCTGCAATGTTAATCAGCACAATAAGCACCAGTGTGATTGAAATAATCTTCTTCGTAACTGTTTTCATAAGAACCTCTTGAATATCCAATTTTTGTTTAGGCTTTTCTAACTAGAATATCGTCAGTTCGATTAAAATCTATAGCGATTAAAGGCAATATAAACGAATTGTAGCGATATAGTAACCAAAGATAAAAACGGTTAACTGCTTGCTATAGGACCGTCTAATTAGTAATTGAATTTAGACAAAAAACGGGTATACTATAAGCAAGCAGCATATAATGGAGGTGTGCAATGAAACTAAAAAAATTTTATAAAGACGATTTGCCGGCTAATATATTGGAGCGACTCGATGCCGAATACGCCAAGCACCTAAGTGCCATGCGCGATGCGGTCAGCACTGATGCGTGGTCGGCTGACCAACAGAAAATTCAAAAGCAGATGATCATTCCGCTACTTGCAAAATACCGCACCCTTTTATACTTTGGTATGCCAGAGGACAAAGCCAAAGCGCTGACTGAAAAATACTCCAATAACAGTGCAAATCAGTTCAACAAATTGTTAAGACTGTTTAGCTACTTGCCCAACTTTAGAAAACTGTTTTCCAAAATCTTTAAAAAGCAAATGGCGGTGCCCGGCATATGGGATCACGAATTCAAAAAAGACGACGAAGATATGATGGTCTTCGACGTTACCAAATGCCTTTGGAAAGAAACCTGCAACTTTTTCGACTATCCGGAAATCTGTGAAATTTTTTGCAACAACGACTGGATAGTGTTTGGCAATATAAAAAAATTCCACCTCGAAAGAGCCTGCACACTTGGTCTGGGCGATGAAAAATGCGACTTTAGATTTGTCTTTGACGATAAAAATAAATAATTCTTAATTTTAATAATCTATTCCCCCTTCAAGCGCCGCACAAATCCGCAATTTTTTTCCACTCTATAGAAATTTTAGTTAATGATTTACATATTTTGCCGATATTACTATCGAATGCTTAACCAACTATATTCAATTATGACGCGAACGACTTAGGTCTATCTATAACTGCAACTACATTTACAAAACTATTCAGTCAAGAACTGTCATTTAACTTGTTCATTTTATGTGTAGAGGAGGAGGCAAACAGCTTGTTTAATAGGAAAAATGCAAATTTGCAAGGCAAATTAAAAGCGCTTTTGGAGTCCAGTATTGAGCGCTATGATGAAAGCGAAAGTACAGCACTTATTGATACTGCTGCGCTTAGCGGAGAAGAAAAAGAACTTGCCGATTTAATGAATACGATTATTGGCAATCTCAAAAGTGAAAATGAAAACAAAGACTTAAAAATTAAGACGATTAACGATGCCATTTCGGCGGGATTATGGCAAATAAAACTTAACGAAGATTTGGGTGTTGATAAGGTCATATGGTCTGATGAGCTCAGAAAAATGTTGGGCTATAAAGATGAAAACGATTTCCCAAATACGCTTGATGCCTGGTCTAAAATACTGCATCCCGACGACGTCAAAAAAAATCAAGAGGCTTTTAAAGCTTGTCTTACCGATTTTAGTGGAAAGACGGCTTACGACGTAAATAATAGGTATAAATTAAAAGACAATTCCTACAGATGGTTTAGATCTGCCGGGCATACGATAAGAAATAAAGATGGCAGACCTACCGAGTTTTTGGGTGTGTTTATAGATGTCGACGACAAGGTAAATAAAGACCAAGAACTCAGCTATACAATTAGTAGATATGAACTGATTGACTCCATCTTAACAGAAGGTTCTTGGAATATGCGCGTAATCGAAGGTAATCCTATGGATCCCGAAAACGAGCTGTGGTACTCCAGCCAGTTGAGAAGACTACTCGGCTACAAAGACGAAAAAGATTTTCCGAACTTGTTTAGTTCTTGGGCAAATAGCATACACCCCGAAGACGCCGAAATGGTCGTGGACGTCTTTGGCAAACACCTTATGGACCCCACCGGAAAAACGCCTTACGACGTAGAAAATAGAATGGTAAAAAAAGACGGCTCTAGCATTTGGGTAAGGGTAAAGGGCGAGACCATTAGAGGCGAAGGCGGCGTTCCCATTTTAGTCGCAGGGGCGGTCGAAGACATTACCCTAAGAAAACAAAAAGAAGAACTCGATATGAAGCTAAACAATATGATAAAAAGTTTAGCTGTAAACATAGCAGAAATCAGTAAAAACATTAAGAAGACGACAGAAAAAACTTCGATGATTCTAAAAGAACAAGAAGTCATGACAGAGGCAACGGCAGTCAGTAAAGAGAAGACTAAAGAAACACTTAAAATTACAGACTACATCATGAGTATCTCAAATCAGACAAATCTGCTAGCTCTGAATGCCAGCATAGAGGCTGCCAGAGCGGGCGAAGCCGGTAGAGGTTTTGCCGTAGTCGCAGAAGAAGTAAGAAAACTGGCTACGACCAGTACCGAAGCCGTTGAAAAAATCACCAACATGCTCGGCGGCATGGACATGTCAATCGGCAATATCACCGAAAGGATTTCCGTAATAAATGATTTATTAGAGAATCAGGCGCTAGACATAGAAGAAATCAATAAGACGATTATAGAAATCAACTCCGATGCAAGTAATTTGTCAAAATTGAGCAAATAATACCTTTTGACTAACAATTGCGATTATTTTTGATTTTTCACAAAAAACCGACAAAAAACCGACAGAACACTTTTGGCGTTTTGTCGGTTTTTGTTTACTTTGTATATAGTACTACAGATTTGTCGACTGCGCTCAAAATGACAATCGCCTATTTGTCATTTCGATGTTACCGGAATTATCCGGACGCGACTTTAGGAAGCGGTGTTTACGAAGTAAACATAATTACATAAGTGCCAGCGAAATGGAGAGATCTCGCTTTTAACCCGAGATTTCTTGATGCTGCTCGAACGGCATATCTACAAGCGCGACTACAAAGCACTTGAAGTGTCCGCCAAGCACGGCTACCTTAAATGGGAAGATTTAGACGATATCAACTATATGATCATGTTGATGTATCAGGGTTTTTTAGTACGGGCAAAAGATGGCTTGCTGGAATATTCAAGAGAAAAATCGCTTGCCATGTTGATGAAGTATATTGGCGTAGTGATAGATAGTTATCGGCTTGATAAGGGTGGGAAATGATTATAGTTTTCACTCATTCGGGATTTCCCAATTTCCTGTACAATTGCCCACTCATTTGATTCGTCCATACACTCATTTGGTACACCAGTGGAAAGCCGAAGGAAAACCTTCAAATTCAAAAGGCAAAATCAAAGGCGAGATCCCTCGACTACGCTCGGGATGACAAAACGCCTTACAAAAGCGTGCCTGGCACCAAGCTGTAAGAAAAGCATGCGCAAAAGCGTGCCTGGCACCGAGAAAGAAAAAGCGTGATGTCTCCACGTTGGTCGAAAAGACACTGGCAGGGTGTTTTTCTTCCACCGCCTAGCGGCTGAGTTAGGTTGCATTGCCGAGCAGTAAATGCAAAACATTTACGACCAGGCGATTGGCGCAGCCAAAATCACGGGAGATCGGCCAACATAATAGTTCACCAGCCGAAAAAGTAATTCAATTATTTTATCTACTAAAAACTTCGGCAATCAAAAAAGGACAAATCACAATGAAGTGTCCTTTCTTAGAAATTTTATCCTATCTTCATATCACTTTAGTAATATCAGTTAACAGTTTAATAACGCTGTTTACAGTATCTGCAAAGCTAATACCGTCTGTGTAGCTATAATCTTTTGCATAGTTTCGCCATCGTTCAATCATTACCTTATCGCTTTGAATATATTCTAAACTATTGCGCCAATCCACTAATAAATTTAAGCGTCCCCTATGTTCCATCGTATTGTTTAAAGCTTGTCCCAATAAATCGAAATCGATCTGATTAGCATACATATTTAGTAGCAAATGAATGTCGTAAAAATCTCTTAAGCGCGTGTTTTGATTTCCTCTCGAAAGTATTGTTTCAAGTTTTTCTGCCAATATCGTTTCTAGATTATACGACAACAGTTTCAAGCCCACCTTTTCAAACATAAGAGAAAATGCATATGCTATTGCGCCGGGAGTAATTTTATCGCCAGTAGAAATATCAATCTTAACGGGAATTTTCATACCATCAAAACTTGCCATTAAGACGACTCTAAAGCCTCCATACTGATCATCTTGTCTTATACGCTGAATGCTTTCAAATGTAAACTGTACACCATCGTCAACATCGATATTTGATATTTCTAATATCATTCGCTTTGCATTATCTTCTGTCAATGGATAGCTTTGTATTGTAGCATCAATATCCATTGTCGCGCGCATATCTAGACCCGTCATATGTGCAATCAATAGACCGCCTTTTAAAATAAAATTGTCCTTATACGACGAGAACGATAGACGTTTTAAAAAGCGCTCCATCATATAATTTTGTAATAGAAGTTGCGGCGCTATCTGCTTAACCTGCGACTCGTTTTTAATTTTCGCTTTTAATTGCATTGAATTTTTCATAGCAAAACCTCTAAATAATTTCTAACTTTATCAGCGACGTTCGCCTTTTCTGCATATGCCGACAGCAACGCGTACTTCGTATCTTTTAGCTTCACATATGACTTAAAAGCATCTGTAATTATTTGAACATCAGTTTGATAACGCGGCTTTAAAATATCACACAGCACCTTCTCTATTAAATAGCCCCTTACTAAATTGCCAAGCGGTGTACGATAGCTGGTTATACCATCATTATAATAGGCTCTTTTCTCCTGAAAGCACTTAACTCCTAACGCCTTTAAATCTTTTAAATTATAATTTGTTGGAAATACCATCGTTTGTCGATGTGGCGTTCTGTCGGTAAGCCCACATAAATACAGTACCGTCTCACCTGAGTAAATCCCCCTTTTAAACTGCGCTTGTAAATTAAAAAATTGATCTTCCCACGTTTCAGGTAATGTATATACGCCACGTGCAACCCGTACGATTAACCCCTTATTACACAAATGCTTTAAATGTGCACGGGCAATGCCGCGCTGATCCAGCATTTTAGACGTAATCACACCATTGTTCTTTTTAATTTCTTCTATAATGTGCTTTTGAACAGACATCGGATCCCCTCTTTTATAACTTTTACACTTGTATTATATATTAAACAAGTTTAAAAGTAAATGCATACACTCAAATAAATCAATATTATTTCAGCCTAGTTCAATGCTGTTAATGGTTTTATGTCTTTTCATATGCCGAAGGCATATCATATTGCACAGCAATATTTCACGACGCGCAGCGTCATTTCATGCAGCGAAGCTGTAACATCGAAAAGCACAACGTGCTTTTCTGGTGGCCGGGTTAAATAATACACGGCAATTTGTGAACAAAAATGCATAAACGCGCTTTTTTAAGATATGCAATGATGCATAAATCGGAAAATAATTATTTAAATTATCTGATAAAATATACAATTCTTATAAGCCCTGTAATAAAATTTATTGATAGCGATATTAACAATTCAATAAATGTATTATAATTAACATTATTATATCTTATATTTAATCATTATGCATAAAACTGCTAAAATCGCCGATTTTTGTCCAAAAAACTCCATACAACGGCTTATATTTGTAGAAATAATTTTCATAATAGACAGAATTCGACGACATTTATGTCAAAGCATTGCAAAGTCTATAAAGCAGCTTAAATTATCAGATAATTATTTTTCGGAAAAATCGCAAAAAAACGTTGATTTTGGGCAAAATTCTGCTGTAATAAAACAAAGAACGTGCATTTTACTTGCGTGTTCAATTATCTCTAAGATATTAACGCATCACAGCCACATTCTCTTTTAGAAGTATTTATTCTGTGTGTTCAATTATCTCTAAGATATTAACGCTTCATAAAAATCAACTTTTTTCTCAAGTATGTAAAAGTGTTCAATTATCTCTAAGATATTAACGCTTTGATCAAGGTATTCGGCTCTTTCTTTAAGAACTGTGTTCAATTATCTCTAAGATATTAACCGGTACGAAGTGGTTTTCTTCGTACGGCCTTAGCGGCCCAGTGTTTTGGCGCAGCCAAAATCACGAGAGAGCGACCCTCGCTCATTGATTCGCTCTATTGAAAAGATGGTTAGATTGTCTTATTAACACATCTATTGATTTGTGATATAATCAGCAGAAGAAGAAATGTTGCCTCTAAGGTATTAACCGGTACGAAGTGGTTTTCTTCGTACGACCCTAGCGGCCCAGTGTTTTGGCGCAGCCAAAATCACGGGAGAGCGACCCTGAGAAAAACGCAGGCGTTTTTCAATGAAATGTGCAATTTGCTGCTCACCCAAGCAGCCCGGCACATGAAATACTTCCTTCGTCAGCA
>PDWJ01004285.1_pt1 | contig 12709 bp, 8 predicted proteins | sample 1430881 | NCBI WGS metagenome assembly PDWJ01 (sample SAMN01162460, study PRJNA174530) | Oral metagenome, whole genome shotgun sequencing project. | biome: Marine environment; feature: Marine mammal; material: Swab sample of the gingival sulcus; isolation source: swab sample of gingival sulcus... | reverse complement strand
TAGGTATTCGTTATTAGGCTTGTAGCTTTTATGCTCATAGAGAATGCTTATCTTAACTTTTGTATTACCCTTGTATGTGCAGTTATAAACTATGTCGGAATAGAACTCCTTAAGTTTGTTATCGATATAGTTATTTGTATCAAGCTCCAGGGCGTCAAGATTTAGTTTTAAAAGCAATTCTTTTGGAAAGGTTGATTCTACAAGATCTCTGAAGTTTTCCTTATCTCTTGCAATCTTTTTAAAAAGCCTGTCATGGGCCTTTGTTACTTCTGCTTTCATACTTATTACATACCGCAGAAAGTTTGTGGTGCTTCAGTTTTTGAGGGAGTTTTTGGAGATTTTTTTAATTTATTGGATTATTTTATGGGTTCTACCCGCCGCAAACCACATAGCATAAGGTTGGCCCCGTAATTTAGAGCAGCAAAAGATAAAAATCCAAAAACTTACACGGCTTTTTATACATAAGGTTTCCGAAGCCATCTTTACAATAAATTACAGCAGATAAAGCACCTTCTTTTAAGCTTGAATCTTTGTTCTGCTGCTGTTAATATATTCCAGAATATGGATAGTAAAATTAATAAGATTTATTTTGCAATACCCGTTGTTTACGCGGTAGTAATAATTTTTCTGTTATACATGCAGTTTTCAGGCTCAAGATCTTTTACAGTTGATGTAGCCGGTATTTCAATGTCAGGAAAAACTCATAAGAGTGCCCCCGGTAATGATGAAGGCATCTCTGATCTTTCTGTCATTTGTAATGGAATAGAATTTACATTTGATAAAGAAAACCCGCTTCTTGTTTTTACCTATGACGGCCTGACCCATAAGACAAAGGCTCTTGATTACAGTGTAACAGCAAACGGAATAAGCATAAGCCTTACTAAAAAGATTACCCTGGGATTTTTCTACAATGAAAACAATGAGGATCTTATTCATATATCAGTTACAGCAGCGGATCCTGAATCAATTCGGTTTATTAAGCTTCCGATAAAAGGAATAGAAACTGAAATCAATGCTATAGAAGATGTTCCCGCTGTTTCAATCTTTTCTGAAACATCAGGCACATCCTTCCTTTCACTTCCGGCAACAGGCAGATATGATTCTGACTCCGGAATGATTGTTATATACCCCGAAGAAACCGGAGCTTCCAAACTAACATTTGAAAAAGCTGCGGCATCAGGGGTTGAGGCCTATGCATATTGGCTTAGAAGCAACAACGAACCTATTTCAGAAGAAAGGCTCAAAAAAGTTGTATCAGACTACATTTCATCAGCAGCAAAGGTTTTAACCGAAAGAAGGTTTAATCCCATACGCGGCAACTGGACTAATGAAGCCGGAGAGTCCATATTTACAGAAGAAGCCCTTGTAATGTCTGCAACAGAAAGAATTGGAAGCCCGTCTTATAAGACCTTTAAAGAACAGCTGGATAAAAGCTCTGAAAACAAAAACAAACAACTAAGTAAATTAAGCTCATCCCTGTTTGGAAACATAGTAAACTCTGTATGGGTTTATAATGAAGTACTCCTAAAAAAACCTGATATTATTAAGAATAAAGCCATTAATTCTGATCTTACTCTTTTTGATGATCAGGATCTGATTCCCGTAGTCATGAATGCCGGAGCAGGAGCACTTACAGATTCACTGGTAAAACTTATTGAAAAATCCGAAAAAAAAGATCTCTCTATAGAAAGGGCTGTTTCGGTTCTGTCATTTTATGCAAAACTTCAGGAAATAAATCCCTCACTTGCTCTGAAATTCAGCGATATCGAAACCATCCTTGAAGATAAAATTCTTCCCTCAGTCAAAGTCTTTGCTGACAATCTGTTTATAGTTGATGAAGAGAATGTTTCAAATGCCGAGTTATCTCTTAAAACCGGAAGTCTTCTTCTGAAAATCTCGGAGAACGGCTCATCTGATAATGATGAAACCTATGAGGCAATAGGAAGAGAACTGATTAATTCTGTGCTCAAGATGAGCAGTGACTCAGGCTTTCTGCCGGAAACAATTACAGTTAATGATGCCGGAGAAATGATAACAGAAGGCAGCATTGCCCCGGAAGAGGTTTACCCATTCTTAACTGATAATACCTATTATCCATCAGAAGATTATTTTTACGAAGAAACAGGAGAAAAAATAAGCGTTATAAATCAGGCTGATAATTTCAAGATGGAAAAGACCGAAAATGGTTATAAAATGTCCTTCAGCTTTCCTGTCGGCCGAACCCATATGTTTGCTATCAGAAATATAAAACCGTTCTATCAGCTGAACCTTCTTGGTTATAAATGGAACCCGGATCACCGCTTTCTTAACTATTCAAGCGGATGGTGGTACGACAGGCAGCATAATACCCTCTTCTTAAAGGTAAGGCACAGGGATAAAACAGAAGAAATAACTATACTAACAAATAAGCCCTCATCTAATGAAAATCAGTCAGGTTCTTCTGATTAATAGAGCCTGTTTCAAGCTTTTTCTATGAGTTTCTTCAAATCAGCTGCTGTAAAACCAAGGTGTTCGGCAACCTTTGCGGCCGGCCCGGATTCACCGAAACGGTCTATACTGAAGATATCTTCGGTTGAGCTTGCCAGTTTTTCCCAGCCGTAAGAGACCCCTGCCTCTGCTGTTATTACACGCACCCCGGCCGGAAAGAGCCCTTCTCTAAAGGACTTATCCTGAACAAGGAATGTATTCAAATCAGCTATAGAGACTACCCTGACCTTTTTAGAGCTGTCCTCAGCAGCATCAAGGGCCAGAGTCACCTCAGAGCCTGTTGCAGCGACAATAACATCCGGCCGGCCCTCACAGTCCTTAACAATATAAGCACCCCGCCTCATATTGGCCTTCCAGTCTTTGTCGGCCTTCCTGAATACATGCAGGCCCTGGCGTGTAAGCGCTATAGCAGTCGGCCTGTCAGTGGTTTCGGCAGCAATCTGCCAGGCAGCATTTGTCTCTTCAGCATCGGCCGGCCGAAGCACCTGCATATTGGGAATTATACGCAGAGACATCATCTGCTCAACAGGCTGATGTGTAGGGCCGTCTTCACCCACATAGATTGAGTCATGGGTAAAAACCCATATTGAAGGTATTCTCATAAGGGCGGAAAGCCTCAATGCCGGCCGCATATAGTCGGCAAAAACAAGAAAGGTCGCCCCGTAGGCACGGAGACCGCCATGAAGAACCATACCGTTAACAATGCCGCCCATGGCGTGTTCGCGTATACCAAAATGCAGATTGCGTCCGGCACGGTTGTTTTTTGAAAAGTCTGAACCGCCCTTTATAAGGGTTTTATTTGACGGGGCAAGATCTGCGGAGCCCCCAAAGAGGTTGGGCATCATCCCCGCAACGGCATTAAGTGATTTTTCACCTGCTGCACGGGTCGCGAGACTGTCGCCTTCCGCATAGGACGGCATTTCTGAGTCATCCAGCTTTATATCACCTGAAAACCACCTGTCCCACTCTGCCTTAAGCCCGGGGTTTGCCGCGGCCCAGGCGCCAAAGGCGGCCTTCCAGTCATCATGGGTTTTGACACACCTCTTTTTTACAGCAGAAAAGTATTCAACCGCCGCGGGATCAACATAAAAATCTTCACCGGCAGGAATACCCAGCTTCATTCTTGTTGCCTTGATCTCATCCGGGCCGAGCGGCGCGCCATGAACAGTACTTGTGCCTTCCATGTTTGCCGAACCCTTTCCTATAATCCCCTCAAGAATAACTATCGAGGGCCGGGAGGTATCAGCCTTGGCCTCGGCAATAAGTTTTTCAAGTCCGGAAGCATCAAAGGCGTCACCGCCCAAAACCTGCCAGCCGTATGCATCAAAGCGCTTTGCAACATCTTCCGAAAAAGCAATATCAGTACTGCCTTCAATTGTAATTCTGTTTGAATCATAAAAAAGGAGCAGCTTGCCGAGACCGAGATGGCCGGCAAGAGAGGCCGCTTCGGAAGAAAGGCCCTCCATAAGACAACCATCACCATTAATCACATATGTATAGTGATCTATTATCTTATGCTCAGGTGTATTGAACTTTTCGGCAAGGATTGTTTCAGCCAAAGCCATTCCAACAGCGTTGCTGATACCCGCGCTGAGCGGGCCTGTGGTTGTATCTACACCGGCAGTAAGACCCAATTCAGGATGACCGGGTGTTATTGAACCAAGCTGTCTGAAATTTTTAATATCCTCAAGACCAATATCATATCCGGCCAGATGAAGGATGGAATAAAGCAGCATTGAGCCGTGCCCGGCAGACAGCACAAACCTGTCGCGGTCTATCCACAGCGGATCCTCCGGATTATGCTTCATAACTTCTCCGTAAAGAACCGATGCAAGTTCGGCATTACCCATCGGCATCCCCGGATGCCCTGAATTGGCCTTCTGGACGGCATCCATTGAAAGCGCCCTTATGGTTTTAGCTGCAGCTTCTATTCCTCTAATATTCATTCTAACCTCAATTACACAGATACAGGATCTGGTTTCTTTTTCATTATTACCGCGGCAGTCGGGCAAACCTTGACGCACTCACCGCAGCCGTCACAATTTGTATCAACAAGTGCTTTTCCAAAGGGCGCCCGCATTCTGGTAACAAAGCCCCGGTTTACATAGGTAAGGACATCAAAGCCCTTTATCTCAGCACAGGCTCTAACACAGTTTCCGCAGTTGATACATTTACCAAATTCCATCTTAATCAGTTCATGGCTGATGTCAAGCTCGAAACCCCTTCTTTCTCCGCCAAAATATTTTTGATCAGCACCGTACCTGGTTGAATACTCTCTCAGTTTACAATCTTCAGCAGCATCACAGCCGCACTTCAGACAACGGGCGGCCTCTTTACGTGCCTCTTCAATTGAAAAACCTGTTTCTACCTCATCAAAGGTTGAAACCCTTTTTTTATCACTTATTATCGGCATTTCAACCCTCGGACTCTTTGAGATACCGCTAAACAGCTTATTACTTACATTATCAAGAGCACCCATTCTTGAGTTAAACCTGACAAGCTCGCCGGTTACATCCTGACCGTTGAGATACTGATCAATTGAAACAGCCGCTTTACGGCCCGCGCCAACAGCCCTTACCACAATATCAGCGCCGGTCTGACAGTCGCCGCAGGCAAAGATTCCGGGGCGGTTTGTCATAAAGGTCTTCTCATCAGAGAAAATGGTTCCCCATCTGGTAAGCTCTACACCGATTTCGGAGACAAAATCAGCTGCAACCTTCTGTCCTATAGCCCCTATTACGGAAGAAGCCCTAAGCTCATATTCAGAGCCCTCTATCGGCACGGGCTTTCGGCGGCCGCTTCCGTCTGCAGGGCCGAGTTCCATCTTCTGAACCTTGATAACAAGATCACCGCCGTCTTTTTCTATTGAAAGCGGTGCTGAAAGAAACTCTATATCAGCACCCTCTTCAATAGCCTCATCAACCTCCCATGGACTTGCAGGCATCTCATTTCGTGTTCTTCGGTATAAAATTGTAACATCAGCACCCCTTCTGATTGCAGAGCGGGCACAGTCCATAGCGGTGTTGCCTCCGCCTATTACAACAACCCTATCACCTATATCAGCCTCTTCCTCTTCACCCACAGAACCGAGATATTCAATGCCGGTGTAAACACCCTCAAGATCTTCACCCTTAACACGTGCCGAGGCAGCAACCTGCGCACCTACAGCTATAAGAAGAGAATCATAAGACATCTCAAGATCCTTAATCGGAAGATCTTTTCCGACCTCGGTTTCATATTTAACCTCTACCCCCATCTTTTCTATATAATCAAATTGATCGTTAAGAACAACATCAGGCAGCCGGTAGTATGGAATTCCGTATCTAAGCATTCCCCCTGATTTTTTATGAGACTCAAAAACCGTAACCGCGTGCCCTTTCTGTCTTAAGAAATAGGCTGCTGTCATTCCGGCAGGTCCGGCGCCGATAACAGCAACCCTTTTACCGGTATCTTCACCGGCAGCAGGATAGTCCCGTTTACCCTGCAGTTCACGGTACTCGGCATCAGACAGATAACGTTTCATTGCGCATATGGCCATCGGCTCGTCAACACGGGTTCTGCGGCATGCATCCTCACAGGGTCTTGGGCATACCCGGCCTAAAACTCCGCCAATGGGAACCTTTTCTCTAATCAAGTTCTCAGCATCAAGCTCACGGGCCTCGGCAACCAAGGTCATAAATCCTCTGATATCAATTGAGGCAGGGCATGCATCCTCACAGGGAGGAAGACAATCACCGCAGTGATCAGAGAGCATCAGATTCAGCGCCATCCGCCTTGCCGCATCAATCTCTTCCGATTCGACTGTAACAGACATACCGTCACGGACCCTGGTTGAACATGAAGGAACAAGGTTGCCCTTTCCGCCCTCAATTTTAACCGCGCAGATGAAGCAGCTTGTAAACGGCTTTAAACCATCAGCATTGCAGAAGGTGGGAATATCGAAACCCGCCTTTCGGGCCGCCTCAAGTATTGTTGAACCGGCTTCAATCCGTACATCTATATTATTTATCTTTACTGTAACCTCAGACATATTATTCCTCTAATCAATATCTATAGCTTCGAACTTACACGTATCACGGCAGATACCGCATCTTACACATTGGCTCTGGTCAATAAGATGAACCTTTTTACGTTCTCCGCTGATACACTTTACAGGGCAGGCCCTTGCACATGCCGTACAGCCTATACAGTTTTCAGAATTAACCTTAAATGTTATAAGCGGTTTACAAACCCCTGCGGGGCATTTCTTGTCAATAATGTGTGCCCTATATTCATCCCGGAAATACTTCAGCGTGGTCAAAACCGGGTTGGGAGCAAGCTGCCCAAGACCGCAAAGTGATGTTTTACTTACATGGATGGCAAGCTCTTCAAGAAGAGATATATCAGACTCAACCCCGTTTCCCTCTGTTATACGTGTAAGGATCTCAAGCATCCTCTTGGTTCCGATTCGGCAGAATGTACACTTACCGCAGCTTTCCCGCTGTGTAAAATTGAGAAAATACCGGGCAACATCAACCATACAGGTTTGATCATCCATAACAACCATACCGCCGGAACCCATAATTGCACCGGTTGCATTAATTGCGTCATAATCAATCGGAGTATCAAATAGCCTCTCCGGAATACAGCCGCCGGCAGGCCCGCCCATCTGAACAGCCTTCAAGGGACGTCCGCTTGAGCTTCCTCCGCCTATTTCTTCAATAACCTCACGAAGCGTAAGCCCCATTGGAACCTCTACAAGACCAACCCGTTTGATTTTTCCGGCAAGCGCGAAGACCTTTGTACCCACGCTGCTGCCGTAGCTGTACTTGTTGAAAGATTCAGGACCTTTGCGCATTATATACGGCACATTAGCGTATGTTTCAACATTATTGATATTTGTCGGTTTTCTGTTTATACCGGCTTCGGCAGGAAATGGCGGCCTCAATGCCGGCATTCCCCGGCGGCCTTCGATTGATGCCATAAGGGCGGTTTCTTCACCGCAGACAAAGGCTCCCGCGCCCTCTTTTACTTTCAGATGAAAGGAGAAATCAGAACCCTGAATATTATCACCAAGAAGGTTCATTTCGGAAGCATCCTCTATCGCCTTTTTGAGCCGCTTAATTGCAAGCGGATACTCGGCACGGCAGTATACATAACCGAAGGCCGCACCGGTTGCATAGGCCGCGGTAAGCATTCCCTCTATAACAGAATGAGGATCACCTTCGAGTATCGCCCTGTCCATAAAGGCGCCCGGATCACCCTCATCCGCGTTGCATACAAGATATTTGGGACTATTCTTTGCCCCCGCAAGAAAGGACCATTTTATTCCGGTAGTAAAACCGCCTCCGCCGCGGCCTCTGAGACCTGAGGCTTTTACGGCCTCAATAACCTCATTCGGAGTCATTGAGCTTATTACCTTTTTAATGCCCTCATATCCTTCATGGGCAATGTATTCATCAATACTTTCCGGATCAATTACACCGCAGTTTTTAAGCGCGATCTTTACCTGACGTCCTATATATTCCCTTCCGGCTTCATCTTCCTTGATCCGGTTTTCTGAAGGAAGCTCGCCGCCGGACTTAACAGCCTCAATCAGTTTTTTTGTAAACTTTGCATCCACATTGCCGAACATTATCCGCCCGGCTTCAGACTCTATCTCTACAATGGGTTCAGCATAACACATTCCAACACAGGAGGTCATGCATAGCTCTAAACCAAGCTTCGCGTTTTCAAGCTCCTCATATACAGCCTTGGCACCGGCGGCAATACCGCAGGAGCCCATTCCAACTATTACTCTGCTATTTGTCATCCGCATATTCCTTCAAGATATCTGTCATCCTGGCCGGGCTGAGTTTCCCGTAAATATTGTCATCAATCATTACTACCGGTGCAAGCGAACAGCAGCCCAGACAGGCAACCGACTCAAGCGTGAAAAGACCGTCAGCGGTTGTTCCGCCCTCATCAACATTAAGCTCTTCTGAAAGAATCGAATAAACCTTTTCCGCGCCGGCTACATGGCATGCAGTGCCCTTACAAACCCTTATCAAATGCTTACCAATCGGTTCAAATCTGAATTGAGAATAGAATGTAGCAACCCCGTACAGCCTTGAGGCAGGCACATTAATTTCTTCGGCAACTGCCTCAACAAGCTCCTGAGACAGATAACCATGGCGGTTTTGAATTTCCTGAAGCAAGGGAATAACCTTTTCCGGCTCGGAACCTACGGCAGCAACGATATTACAGGCCTCTTTTGCGGCCGGGTTTCCACATTTTTCACAAGACATATCTCCCTCCTAAAGGAATACTATACCAAAATTGTAAGCATTATTCCATACTGGCGGAAAATACTCAGTTTACATTCAAAAACTAAAGAAAAACGGTATATCAAAATTACAAACTTTGTTCTATACTGTCATATATGAAAGAATCAATCGCAATCCTTTGGGATATTGAAAACGTAACGCCCCGTTCTGACTCATTGTTTGTAACAGGGCTTATAGAATACGCAAATGAGATCGGTAAGGTTTCGGTAGCCACAGCCTACGGAGACTGGGCAAGGGGCTCAATAAGAAAAACCTCTGAGGCCCTTGCTGAAAATTCATTTGAAATGGTACATGTCCCTTATAATAAAAAGCAGAAAAATAGTGCGGATATGGCATTAAGCACCCATGCCGTTGAACTGATCTACCAGTACCCTCATATAAAGAAGCTGATCCTTGTAACGGGAGACGCAGATTTCAGGCCGCTGCTTCAAAGCCTCAGAAAACACGGAATCGAAACAACAATTATCTGTGACTCGCAGAGTGCTAGCGAGGATCTGCTTCTGCTGGCTGACGATTACAAGGATTTCCGTGATCTTATCCCGGATACTGAGGATGAAGATCCCGGTGACAGCAAAGACGGTACAAAACGAGAGAAGATAAGCCTGCCTGAGGCGATGGATCTGCTTAAAGAAGCAATTGAGGTCATGAACAGGCGGAAGAAGCTTACAACACTCGGCGCGGTTAAGGTCAGGATGAAACTTCTGAACGACACCTTTAATGAAAACACTCTGGGCTTCCGCAGCTGGAAAAAATTTATCCTCCATGCTGAACGGGAGGGGGTAATTGAGCTGGATCATACCGAAAAAGATCAGATCATACGGCTGCCGGAATCAGAAGAAAAGTCAGCCGACCGCGCCTTTGTAAGACTGCCCAATATTATGTACAGCATGCTCAAGGCCACCCGTGACTGCGCCGAAAAATCGGGAAAACCCCAGGTTCCGTTTTCACAGGTTAACAACCGTATGCTTGAACAGAATTACGATATCAAGCAGTCACAGTATTCACAAATGAAGCGGCTGGTAAAGGATGCCGAAAAGCGCGGTCTTGTCCGCAGTTCAAACAAGGGTAAATACTGGTTTGTTGAGATAACAGAATACGGCAGCGAGTATTTTATGAAATAGATACTACAATGAATCAATTTACCTGCTCTGTAAGGGCACACAGCAAACATCATCTTGAACTCAAATCAGAATATCCGCTTATACGGGAGTCTCAAAAAACCTCCTACCAGATGGATCTATACTATTTTATACCCGCTCAGCTTAACGTAACCGGCAAGCGCATAGGTGTTAAAAGGCTAATAGAAGACATAAAAATCTACACCCGCTTCACAACCCCAAGAATGTCGCTTCCCGCGCTTTGCGATCAAAACAACAACCTAAGCCCCATATACAGGCTCAGGCAATTAACAGAAAAACAGGGAACCAATACATCGGACAAACGTGATGCAATCCTCTACGAGCTTCAGGTACTCTCAAACATCTTCCGATCAGAGATTGAGCGGACAGTAGAACTTACAGGTTCTGAAATAGGAAGGCTGGATCAGCATAAAATGTGCAGAAAAAAGACTGAAACCTTTCTTTCAGAAATCCGCATGTTCTTAAAAGAGTTCAGAAAACTCCATGAATATTTCATCTCTCCACGGATAACCGAATTTCAGAGAACAGCCTTTGCATGGGCGGATGAATCAATAAGTATAATTACCGAACGTTCCATGAATCAACTGTTTTCATTTGTTTCAAAAATCAAAAACCCTGAACCCCTTCAGATAGAAATAGAAAAAATCGTTAACAAAGAGAACGAGTACCGAAAGTCAATGGGTTACCAGTATCTATATGATGAAAAAATCCCGCATATAGGTGAACATCTTGCGTACAGAGAAAACATACTGAAAAAATGGTCTCAATCAGCAATGTATATGACCAGAGAAGAAAGCAGAAACTACAGAAGAGTCGGACATATTATAGCAGGAATTGCCGCAGGCCTTGCAATGCTCTTTGCCGTATTTGTTACGATCTTTGCCGGCAGGATATTCATGCCCAACACGACGCCATGGATCCTTGCAATAATATTATCCTACATATTCAAAGACCGGATAAAAGAAATCCTGAAAGATTCCTTTAAAAAATACCTCCCGCGGCTGACATCTGACCAGCTTACCCTTCTGTATGATACATCCGTAAATAAAAAAGTCGGAACAGCCAAATCCTTTGTTGACTTCTCAACAGCCAATATGGCGCCGGCTAATATTATACAGATACGTAATGCCGACAGTAACCCCTTTTATTCGATACTCCCTGAACAGGATCTGATTCATTACAGAAGGGTAATCCAGATGGATTCAAAAAAACTTGATGAAAGCCACACCAGACTCGACAGCACAACCGAGATAATAAGGTTTCAGATTGCCGACTGGCTCAGGGAGATGGATGATCCAAAAGATGTGCTTTACCGGCTTGAAAATATGAAAAAAGTAGAGATCAAGGGAAAACGTGTATACAGGGTTCACATGATTATGAGCCTGAAAAAAACCCGTGATCCGGCCTCTGAAAAGCTTTACCATTATTGTATTACCCTTAATAAATCAGGTATTATCAGGGTAGAAAAAGTCTGACAAAAAAGGAGCCCCCCATGACAGATAAAAAAACCGTAAACGCGATAAATGCAAGATACTCCGAGCTGGCAGAAAAAAGCTGCTGCCTTTCATGCGGCTGCTCCTTCAACTACAGCAAACCGGCAAAAGGAGAAGTCTGCGTTGATCTTGGCAGCGGACGCGGAGCTGATGCGGCAAAACTTGCTGAAAAGGTCGGTCCGGAAGGCTTTGTTTACGGGCTTGATTTATCCGACGGCATGATCCGGAAAGCCCAGCAGACCGCGGATGAATTGAATATAAAGAACCTGCGCTTTATTCAGACAAACCTCGAGACAATGCCGCTTAAAGATTCCGAGGCCGATCTTGTGATCTCAAACTGCGTTATTAACCACGCCGAAAACAAACAGAAGGTATGGAACGAGGTGCACAGAATCCTGAAAACAGGCGGCCGGTTTGTAGTAAGCGACATCTATTCCAGCAAAACCGTGCCGGAAGAATACAGAAACGACCCTGATGCTGTATCCGAATGCTGGGGCGGTGCGGTAACCCGTGAAGTCTACCTGAAACAGCTTGAGAATGCAGGTTTTAAGGATATCGAAATACTTGAAGAAAGCGAACCATACCCCAAAGGGCAAATAGAGGTCAGCAGCTGGACAATACTCGGCAAAAAGGCTTAATCAGAAACCTTTTTCTCAGCGGAAATCATCATAATCACAAAAATAACCGCACCGAATGTAACCGAGAGATCCGCGACATTCAAAATACCTGTTCTAAGACTGCCTATACCGAAATTCATAAAATCTATCACAATACCGTCATTAAAAATACGATCATAGAGATTGCCTATTCCACCGCCGATAACACATGAAAGACAAACCAGCTGAACAGGCGGAATATTCCCGCTGAAAGCCGTGTAAAATATCGCTATTCCCACAACCAGAGAAGGAAACAAAATCAGCAAGATCTTCTTTAAAGGCTGCGGCATATTACCCCCAAACCCCAGAAAAGCGCCATCATTCTCGGCATAATGCATTATAAAAAAATCACCAACAACATTGGTTGTTCCATGCCCCTTTATATTCTCAACAGCCCATATCTTGGTTACCCTGTCTACGGCAAAATTGGCTGCTGAAATAAGAATAACCACTATTAACAGAAAAAATCCCTTTTTCAGACTCATAAAAACACTATAGCAATCATGCCGTTTTTTCTCAAGCTTGAAGAGAAAATGAGGCATTTGCGCTGCGCGCTTTTTTTGCGCGAATAGCGAGCAGATTAGCTCTTTGACCACTATTTTGCTGGGATTATAACCGCAAAGATATGA
>PDWJ01017917.1_pt1 | contig 12714 bp, 13 predicted proteins | sample 1430881 | NCBI WGS metagenome assembly PDWJ01 (sample SAMN01162460, study PRJNA174530) | Oral metagenome, whole genome shotgun sequencing project. | biome: Marine environment; feature: Marine mammal; material: Swab sample of the gingival sulcus; isolation source: swab sample of gingival sulcus... | reverse complement strand
GGAATGGGTGTTGGCTTGCAACTTACGGGGAATGGTATATTGTTGCGATTTCTGTTTGCAGTCTGTAATTATCTGGAGGAAAATCAAACGACGGGAAGGGTATGTCTGATTCTCTCATAGAGATCAAAGATCTCTGCGTTACCAGTAAGGGACAGGATATATTGCACGATATTAATCTTGTGGTGAATCCTGGAGATTTTGTTTCGATTATCGGGCCTAACGGCGGCGGTAAAACAACCCTGCTGAAGGTGATACTCGGCTTGTTAAGTCCCTCGCGGGGGACTGTTTTTATACGGGGGAAGGCTCCTGGAGCCCATGACTCCTCTATCGGCTATGTCCCTCAATATGTAAATAATAACCTGAGTTTTCCTGCTACGGTTCTGGATGTTGTCCTGATGGGGCTTTATGCTCCTGGTCGGCGTCTACAGTTTTTCGGAAGCAAGGAAGATAAGGAAGCTGCCTTGAGAGCCCTTGAAAAAATGGGGGTTGAGCAATATGCATACCGCAGGATAGATGCCCTTTCCGGGGGGGAGAGACAACGGGTGCTGATAGCCCGGGCTCTGGTTTCCTCTCCTGAACTTCTGGTGCTGGATGAACCCACTGCTTCCATTGACACCAGGGGGCAGACTGATTTTTATAAGCTGCTGCAAAAATTAAACGAGGAGTTGACCATCATAATGGTCAGCCATGATCTTATGGTGATCTCTTCCTATGTGAAGTCTGTTGTTTGTCTTAATAAGAGGATGCATTATCATCAGCCTTTTTCCTCTTCAGGTGAACTATTGGACGCCTTTTATTCCTGTACTGTTGAGCAGACTTGTCCTGTTCAGATGGTGAGAAAACTGGGACAGACATCTGACCGTAACCGTTTCAATTCCTCTGAGGGAGGCAAGGATGCTTGAAGCCCTGCAATTTGAATTTATGCGCAACGCCTTGATAACAGGGGTGTTGACCGCAGTTATCTGTGGAGTAATAGGTACCCTGGTTGTTGTAAACCGCCTCTCCTTTCTTGCTGGGGGGATTGCTCATAGTGCCTATGGCGGGATTGGTCTGGCGACCCTGGCTGGCTGGCCCTATATGCTGGGAGCCACCCTGTTTGCCCTGTTTTCCGGTGGGTTAATGGCGGCAGTCAGTCTCCATGCAAGGGAGAGAGCTGATACCATCATAGGGGTTATGTGGGCTGTTGGCATGGCCTCCGGGATTGTCATGCTTGATATGAGTCCTGGATACAATGTTGATCTGATGAGCTATCTTTTTGGAAGTATTCTCACCGTTCCCATGGGAGATGTGCTTGGCATTGCCATACTTGGTGCAGTTCTTGTCCTGCTGGTGGTTTATTTTTATCAGGATTTCCTCATTATGTCCTATGATGAGGAGTTTGCCCGGGTGCGAGGGGTTCCTGTCAGAAAACTGTATTTTTTATTGATCGGGATGGTTGCGGTGACCGTTGTCATGGTTGTTCAGGTGGTGGGGTTGATTCTGGTAATTGCAATGCTCACTATTCCGCCCTTCATCGCCGAAAAATACACTATATCCCTGGCGAGGATGATGTTTATGTCCTCTTGTCTGGGAGTTTTGTTTATCGGGGTTGGACTCTGGTTTTCCTATAATTTTGATATTACTTCTGGAGCGGCGATTATTCTGGCGGCTGGCTCAGGGTTTGGATTATCGCTGATTATAGATAAGGCGGTTGAACTCAGGCAGCGTCAAATATGGTTGAAACTGCATGAACGCCACTGATGTCAATCACAGACTGTACCGTTTGCTGCAAATGACTGTCGATTCCGGGATAACAGAGAGTTTCAGGGCATTTTCTACCAGATATTTTCATAGGCCGCTGTCTTTTTCATACGATCTATCATCTTGTTTTCTCATTACTCTATGGGAAAAAAGTTGACTTCATGAATTTTCGCTCTAAAATGGAGGTTTTTTACAATTTCATTGAAGTGAGGAGGTAGAGAAAGTGCGTAATCATTGGAGTGGAAGGTTAGGCTTTATCCTTGCAGCTGTTGGTTCTGCTGTAGGGCTTGGAAATATCTGGAAGTTTCCGTTCATTACCGGAATGAATGGCGGTGGGGCCTTTGTTCTGATTTATTTGCTGGCCATTCTGGTGTGTGGTCTGCCTATCCTTATGGCAGAGTTTACCATCGGTCGTCATGCCCAGAAGGATGTTGTCGGCTCTTTCAGGGAACTGACTCCCAAGTCAACATTCTGGAAAAATATCGGCTGGCTTAACCTGATTGTTTCCTTTGTCATCTTGTCTTATTACGGCGTTGTTGCTGGATGGACACTGGATTATCTGGCAAAATCCCTGACAAACTCATTTGCTGGTCGTAGTTCTGATGAGATTGTCGGTATGTTTGGCGCTCTGGTAACCAATCCTGGCGAGCAGGTTCTTTGGCTGACCGTGTTCATGGGACTTTGTCTGATTGCCGTTATCAGCGGGGTAAAAAATGGTCTGGAGCGCTGGAACAAGATTCTTATGCCGACCCTGTTTGTGATTCTGGCCTTCATGGCCGTCTATGCCATGACCACAAGCGGTGCAGGTGCCGGTATTAAGTTCATGCTCTATCCTGATTTTTCCAAACTGGGTGCTAATGGTGTACTGGAAGCAATTGGACACTCCTTTTTTACCCTGAGTCTTGCCATGGGTGCGATGATTACCTATGCAAGTTATATGGATAAAAATGAGCCTATTTTTCCGGTCGCTGTCCGGATTGTGTTTCTTGATACCGTGGTTGCCATTGTGGCGGGGCTTGCAATCTTCCCGATTGTATTCTCTGTTGATGGTATGAAACCCGGTGCCGGCCCTGGTCTTATATTCAAAACCCTGCCTCAGGTTTTTGCCACTATCCCGATGGGTGGATTCCTGGCCGTTCTGTTTTTTATTCTGCTCGCCTTTGCAGCCCTTTCTTCTGCAATTTCTCTTCTTGAAGTGCTGACAGCGTTTATGATTGATGAGAAAAAAATGGATAGAAAGAAGGCGACAGCCTTGATGACTGTTCTGGTGTATCTTGCGGGAATTCCATCTGCACTTTCCTATTCACTGCTTGCCGATGTGAAGCTGTTTAACGGAAAGGCGGTTCTTGATTCTCTTGATTATCTGGCGAGTAATATCGGGCTGCCTGTAGGTGGTTTGCTGATTGCTATCTACACCGGTTATATTCTGGATAAAAAGATCTCCCGGGCAGAAATCACCGAGGAGGGCAGGAGTGCTATTGCGGTCTTCAACATCTGGTTTTTCACCATCAGGTACATAGCTCCTCTTGCTGTACTTATTGTATTCCTTAACAAAATTGGAATTATCAAGGCGTAGATTTTTTGTTTTTAGCGATGTCCTTGCAAAAAGCCCCTTGAATCTGATGGTTCAGGGGGCTTTTTTGCATTATCTGCGTTATCATGAAAAGTTTTGGAGAACGATATGACAGAAGCAGATACCAGTAACGACAGCCTGCATGGCAAGCCTGGCAGAGCCGGTCTGAAGCGAATCTTCTGGGCAGGGTATTATTCCTGGCGCGGATTGGCTGCCGCCTGTAAGGAAGAGGCTGCATTTCGTCAGGAGTTGTTTTTAACGGTGTTTTTGATACCCTTTGCCTTTTGGCTTGGAGAGAATATTGTCCACTATATTCTGCTTGTCGGTTCCTGTCTGCTGGTGTTGATTGTTGAGCTGCTCAACTCCGCAATTGAGGCGGTGGTGGACCGTATTGGTGCCGAGCGCCATGAACTGTCGGGGCGGGCAAAGGATATGGGATCTGCGGCGGTGTTATGCGCTCTGCTTCTGGTTGTTTTTTGTTGGGGCGGGATTGCGCTGGATCGCTGGTTTTAGGAGTCGTGATAATCAGGGCTATATAAATGAAGGAAAGTACAGGTCAGTCTATAGTAAAGGAGGAATTATCCCGGCAGCTCCATAGCAGCGGAAACGCCTTCAGCAGATACAAAAATAAGGTACTTGGAGCGAATAAAGGGATCGGGAGCCTTATCCTGTTTGAGCTTTGCCAGCTTCTGTTCTGTAATCTTGGTGGGGCTCCCGGAAATGGCATACAAATCTCTGTTCAGGGAATGTGCCGGCGGGGTTATCTGGGGGAAGGGAATAGTTCTTCGGGCTCCAGGGAATATTACCATCGGTGAAAGAGTCGCTATAGATGACCTGACCCAGCTTGATGGTGGGACAGCGGAGGCATGTTCCACGGTTATCGGCAAGGGGTCGGTAATCTGTAAAGGCTGTGTTATTCAGAGCAAATTGGGTCCTCTGACAATGGTTCAGGTGATATGAGCGCAATACGATGAAATTGAAATCATTGCGAAAATTACGAAAACGACATTTTTTCTTTTTGGGTCTTGTGGTCTTGGTCTTGCTCATGACGACGTATTTTGTAATGAGAGCACGGGTTGTTGTCTGTTTTGGGGACTCAATTACATCTGGATTTAACCTGGCGGCACCGGAGAGAGAGAGTTATCCAGCGCAGTTGCAGGAGCTTGCCGGTTCGAGGCTGAAAGTCCTTAATTTCAGTACTCCCGGGGCAACTGTTCAAAAAAAAGGGGACTATCCCATCTGGCAGCAGGAATCGTATCAGCAGGTAATGGCTTCTTCCCCTGATGTTATTATTTTGCTTCTCGGTACAAACGATACCAAGGATAATAATTGGGCAAATCATGAGGCGTTTGCACGCGATTATGATCAGTTGGTAACCTTGCTGAAAAATCTACCGTCAAAACCACAGATATTCCTTGGCGGGCTCCCACCAGTAACGGCTCCTCACAGCACGGGTATAGCGAATCGGCGTTTGTCTGAATTATCTGTTTTTATAAAAAAATATGCGGCAAAAACTGGAGTTGGCTTTGTTGATTTTAATTCTGCGCTAGGCAGAGATCCCGAGTTGTTTATTGATGGTTTGCACCCCAATTCCCGGGGGGCATCCCTCATTGCCCGCAAGGTTCTGGATGTTCTCTGATCAGGCTGTCAGAGTAAGTAGCTGTTGAACATTTGCCGTGGTTGCTTCAGCAACCTGTTCTGTGGTTATTCCCTTTAGTTGTGCGATGCAGGTTGCTGTTTGATATATGTATTGGGGGATATTGGTTTCGGTTGCACATTTATATGGAGTCATATAGGGTGCATCACTCTCCAGAACCAGTGACTCCAATGGGAGTGAGCGTATTGTCTTGTGCAGCTTTGCGGCCCGTGGAAACGTCGCTGCTCCTCCAACGCCGATATAAAAACCACAATCGAGATATTTTTCAGCCTGCTGCAAACTTCCCGAAAAGGCGTGGACAATCCCCCCGGGCGTAAACTGCATCTTCCGGAGCCTTGAGATCACATGATCGTGGGCTTTTCGCACATGAAGAAGAATCGGGTTTTTGTATTTTTGTGCCAGCAGGAGTTGTTGTTCGAGATAAAACAGCTGCTGTTTTTTGTCGTGTTCTCCGTGGTAGTAGTCCAGTCCGATTTCCCCAATGGCAATAACTTTTTCGTGGTTAAGCAGCGCTTCCAGTCTGGTCAGTTGCTCCGGTTCGTGCTGCTCCGTAAAAAGCGGGTGAAGTCCTGGGGCGGCATACGCACCCTCATAACGTTCAGCTATACTGATGAGCTGCTGCCAGCTTTTTGCTGTAATTCCCGGAATTATATATTGTTTGACACCGTATTGTATCGCTTCAGCGACAATCTCGTCTCTGTTTTTCGCAAATTGCGGTGCATCAAGATGACAGTGAGTATCAATTAGCAGGATTTCCTGGGAAAGCGGCTGGGAAAACATTTTTCGGGTAATTTTTACAGCGTTGAAGCGGAGAAGAGTTCACAACGATTTTTTCCATTTTTCTTGGCAAGATACATAGCCATATCCGCATTACGAATAAGGAGATCCGGTTCTTTGGCATGAAGGGGAGCGATAGCAATGCCGATACTGATACTGACCTTGTAATTCAGGGGGTGAGATTCTATATATTTCACCACCGTTTCCCGTAACTTTTCTGCAACACCGACAATCCCCGTCTTATCCTGGCATGATGGCAGGGCGATGATAAATTCGTCCCCGCCCCATCTACAGAGAATGTCGGAATCCCTGAGAGTAGTTTCAAGAACCTGGCCGACATTTCTGAGCAGGGTATCTCCTTCTGCGTGGCCCAGGGTATCATTAACCGATTTGAAATTGTCTATATCAAGAAAGAGAACTCCAACCAGTAAATTATCACGCAAGGCCTGTTTCAGGCTTTGTTCCAACAGGTCGTGGAACAGCCGGCGGTTTGGAAGTCCGGTCAGGGCATCGTGATACGCTATATGGAGCAGTTTTTCCTGCATAAAGCGCAGGTCGGTTATTTCATGAAGAGAGATAATGCCGCCCTGAATGTTATCTTCCTTGTCATGGATGGCCTGACCGCTGAGAAGTACCGTCCTCCTGTCTTCAGGGCCGTGTATCTCCATTTCCAGATTCTGGAATGTTTGACCATAAAGTACCTGGGCCAGGAGATCGGGCTGGCGGGAGTCGGTTTGGGTGTTCTGGACGGTAAAATGGTCAACATGTTTAAGCGAGGTGGGTAGTGGCTGGTCTTGCCTGATGTTGTAGAGATCCCGCGCTTGTTGGTTCATCAGGGTTATTCTTCCATCCGAACCAAAGGTGATTATTCCCGTCTGGACATTTTCCAGTACGGTCTGGAGAATGCTCTGCTGTTTCTCAAGTGCGGAGTGGGCCTGCTTGAGCTGGGTGATGTCGAGGAAATACCAGACCCGACCCAGATACGTGTTTTGACTGTCATAGATGGGATAGGTATGTCTGAGAAAGGTTCGCTGGTCTTTAAGCCTGATTTCGTCGGTGGAACGGTGTTGCTGGTTTTGGTACAGCTCGTTTACCTTGGTAATAAAGTCCTGGGGGTTTTCCAGTTTATCAAGAATATACTGTCGGTTTTTTTCGTCATCCCTTGAATTCTGGAGTTCAGGCGGTATTCCCCACATGGCTATAAACTCCTTGTTAAACGAGATCATTTTCATCTCTTTGTTAACAAGTAATATGCCGCCGGGATTGCTCTGGTATTGTGCCTTCAGGAGTTCCAGTTCACAGGAGATATTTTCCTCTGCCGGGGTGGAGGTAAGATGTCTTTGCTTCTCTTTGGTACTCATTATTGTTTCTGAATAATGCTAAGTATTTTCAAGTACAAAAGTTGGCAGGGGGAATTTTAAAAATGTTTCATAGAGAACGTCTTGTTCATTGAAAACATTTTCTATTCACAAACCGGATAGCGATTGATTTTTGAAATATAAATGTTTTTACCCTGTCAATACAAGAGGAATTTTTATGTAAAAACGTCAAGGCAGGCTGGTTACCAGAGATAATCCAGAGAATAGGAAGAGAATTTCTGACAAAAAAAACTGCCGTCGAGAAACCGGTTGTTGCAGTCCAGGGAAGTAATTGCATCAATTTGCTGCCGGGACAGGGAAATATTCATAGCTCCTAAATTCTCTTTAAGTCGTGACGGGTTTACCGACTTCGGGATGACGGCGCATTGTCTTGCCAGTCCCCAGGCGAGCACTACCTGAGCGGGAGAGGCTTTGATTTCTTTACTTATCTTGATAATTACTGGGTGATCGAGTAGCTCGGGGGCATTGCCTTTTCTTATTTTATCCGGTCTGCCTGGGGATCCTAATGGGGAGTAGGCTGTCAGCAGGACGTGGTGTTTTGCGGCAAATTCCAGCATATCCTGCTGCCGCAGATAGGGGTGGAGTTCTATTTGATTTACAGCGGGTGGAATTTTACAATGAGAGAGCAGGTTATTCAGCCGGGACAGTCGAAAGTTGCACACCCCAATAGAGCGGCAAAGCCCCTTTTTAACCATTTTTTCCATGGCTTTCCAGGTGTCAAGAAGCCTCTCTTCATCAGGGGGGAGATAGTGTTCGCTTTTCCTTGGGAATTCAATATCCTGCCTGAAACGTACTGGCCAGTGGATAAGAAAGAGATCCAGATAATCCAGTTGCAGTTCCCGCAGTGACCGTTCAACAGCGGGGCGGACATGCCTGGGGGCGTGGGCGTTGTTCCAGAGTTTGGAGCTGATAAAGAGTTCCCGGCGGTTAATACCATATTTCTGCAGGGCATCGTGTATAGCCAGGCCCACAAGCTTCTGATTTTTGTAGACTGGAGCACAATCTATGTGTCTGTAGCCGATCTTTAGCGCAGAGAGGACTGCATTGTAAACAGAATTTCCTCTGGATTGCCAGGTACCAAGACCAATTGCCGGAATTGTGCGGGAATTATTGAGCTGGTATTCTTTCAAGATAATCCCTGTATCGTAGAGCTTTTTACATCTTCATGAAATATCCGGGTAGTCTCTTCAGATTATGATTTTACAGCATGACAGGTAACATAGGTGCCGTCACCACATTCCATCGCAGCAGGATAATCCTTCTTGCAGATATCAAGAATATCAGGGCAGCGGGGGTGAAAAGTACAACCATCCGGTGGGTTGAGTGGGGATGGTAATTCACCCTGCAATATAATTCTTTTCTTCTCTCTCAGAGGATCAGCCACCGGTGTCGCAGACAATAGAACCCGCGTGTAAGGATGTCTTGGCTGCTTGAAAATTGTCTCTCTGCTACCGGCTTCAATCGGCACACCAAGGTACATAACCAGTACATCATCAGCAATATGTTCAACTACAGAAAGATCGTGACTGATGAAAAGATAGGCTAGATTCAGTCGTTCCTGCAAGTCGATCAGAAGGTTAAGAATCTGGGCCTGAATAGAAACATCAAGTGCTGAAACAGGTTCATCAAGCACCAAAATTTCCGGGTCAAGCATAAGAGCGCGAGCAATAGCAATACGCTGGCGCTGACCACCAGAGAACATGTGGGGATAACGATCATAGTGTCCAGGACGAAGCCCAACAAAATCGATCATTTCACGAGCCTTTTTTTCCCGTTCCGTCTTGCTCATATCAGTATTAACCAGAAGCGGTTCCTCAAGAGCTGCGCCTATCTTTTGTCTTGGATTCAGAGAACCGTAAGGGTCCTGAAAAACAATCTGCACCTTTTTGCGTAGTTTGCGAACGTCCTTTCTCGGTACCCTCGTTATATCAACTCCCTTGATATTCAACTCACCGGAAGTTGGGTGTTCTATCAGAGTTACAAGGCGGGCAAGGGTGGACTTTCCACAACCAGACTCTCCAACGACAGCAAGGGTCTTTCCCTTTTCCAAAGTAAAGGATGCTCCATTTAAGGCCTTTACCACAGCCGGTTTCTTAAAGGTACCACGAGGCACCTCATAATAACGGGTCAGGTTCTTGGCCTGTAATATTACTTCGCTCATCTATTGCCCTCCTGACTACCTGGATGATTATTCATGGGTTGCCCCATATCCAAAGGATAATGGCAGAGTGCCCGCCCAAGATCAGGTCCGGCCTCCTCTGGTTTCTTCTTGGTACACATGTCAGTTACAAAATTACAACGAGGCGAAAAAAGGCATCCTTCAGGACGATCAAACTGGCCGGGAACAACACCGGCAATAGAGGGCAATTTCTTTGAAGTCGCTCTCTCGGGTAAGGCAGCCAGTAGCGCCGATGTGTATGGATGATGAGGGTTGGTAAACAGATCCTGCACATCCTGCTTTTCAACCTGCTGCCCTGCATACTGTACAACAACCCGTTTTGCTGTCTCGGCAACAACACCCATATCGTGGGTAATGAGAACCAGGGACATCTTGTTTTCATCCTGAAGCTTTAAAAGCAGATCAAGGATCTGCGCCTGGATTGTTACATCAAGTGCTGTGGTCGGTTCATCTGCAATTAGAAGACGAGGATTGCAGGCAATAGCCATGGCAATCATCACACGCTGATTCATCCCCCCGGACATTTGGTGCGGAAATACCGAAAGTCTTTTACGAGGTTCAGGGATACCCACAAGATTGAGCAACTCCTCTGCCCGCTCTTGGCATTCTTTTTTGCTCATATTCAGATGAATCTTGAGTGCTTCCTTAATCTGAAAGCCAACGGTAAAGCATGGATTCAGGGACGTCATCGGCTCCTGGAATATCATGGATATTTCCTTGCCGATAATTTGCCTGCGCTCTTTTTTGCTGATGGTCAGTAAGTCCCTGCCATCAAAATTCAGCACATCGGCTGTAACCTTCGCTGTCCAGGGAAGCAAGCCCATGAGGGCAAGCATTGAGACAGATTTACCGGAACCTGACTCGCCAACAATCGAGACAATGTCTCCGGCTTCAATATTTAATGAAACCTTGTCAACAGCGGTAAACAGCCCACGAGTAGTTCTGAAGGCTACTGACAGGTTTTTTATTTCAAGAAGTGGCATTTTATCTTTTCTATCTATCAGGGGTTCTCATTTATAACAGGCATTATGATCGTTTTAATTTCGGATCAAGAGCATCACGCAGGCCATCACCCATCAGGTTAATTGCCAGCACCGTAGTCAGGATTGCCACACCCGGGAAAGTAACAACCCACCAGGCGCGAAGAATAAACTCACGGGCTTCAGCAAGCATCGTCCCCCATTCCGGAGTTGGAGGCTGCGCTCCCATCCCCAGAAAGCCAAGAGCCGCCGCATCAAGGATCGCTGTGGAAAAACTGAGTGCGGCCTGAACGATGAGCGGTGCCATACAGTTTGGCAGCACGGTTACAACAAGAACGAGCGCAAGAAGAAGACTTGGGAAGGCGAGAACAATATCCATCACACGCATGATTGTTGTATCCACACGTCCCCTGAAAAAACCTGCAACAAGGCCAAGAATAACGCCAACGGCAAGAGACACTGAAACAACAATACAACCAATAAAAAGAGAATATTGGGAACCATAAATCAGACGTGAGAGAATATCACGCCCTACAGCGTCTGTCCCCAAAGGAAAACGAATACTCCCCCCTTCCTGCCAAAAAGGTGGAAGTAAAAAAGCTTCACGATACTGTTCATTGGGTAAATGTGGTGCCAGAAAATCAGCAAAAAGTGCCACTAATACCACAAAAATAAAGAAGATAAGCCCGATAACAGCTCCTTTATTCTCACTAAAATACTTCCAGAATTCGGCGAGCAGAGCCATTCGCCCCGCAGGACGATTATCCGCCACATCCACAAGGTCAATTTGTTCGGTCATGGCTCTACTCCGTATGTCTTATTTGCGGGTTGATCAAACCATACATAAGATCAACACAGAGGTTTACAATCATTACTATACTCGCAATTAAAAGAAGCCCCCCTTGTACCGAAGGGTAATCGCGGCGGAAAATGGCGTCCACCATCCACTTACCAATTCCCGGCCAGGAGAAAATGGTTTCAGTCAGAATAGCACCGGCAAAAAGGACACCTATTTGTAAACCAATAACGGTCACAACAGGAATAAGCGCGTTACGAAGGGCGTGCAATCCGATAACTCTGCCAGGTCCAAGGCCTTTTGCCCTGGCTGTTCGCACATAATCTTCGCCCAGAACTTCCAGCATTGCCGAACGAGTCTGGCGGGCAATTACAGCCAATGGTATGGTTCCAAGTACAATAGAAGGAAGAATAAGATGTGACAGGGCAGATTTAAAGGCTCCGGGCTCACCGGAAAGAAAACTGTCTATAAGCATAAAACCGGTTACAGGCTCGAAAAAGTAGAGTAATGAAATACGCCCGGAAACCGGAGTCCAGCCAAGAATCCCTGAGAAGAAGATAATGAGAAGAAGTCCCCACCAGAATATAGGCATTGAATATCCGGCCAGAGCCCCAGTCATTACTGTATGGTCAAAAAAAGATCCCCTTCGCACCGCAGCAATTATTCCAGCGGGCAAACCAATCATAACAGCAAGAAACATAGCACATAACGAGAGCTCCATCGTAGCTGGGAAAAGAGTAAAAAATTCTTCCAGAACCGGTTTCTTGGTGATAATTGAAGTACCAAAATCACCATTGGCAAGAGCTTTAAGGTATACACCATACTGAACAAGAATCGACCGATCATAGCCGAATTCTTTCATCAAGGCAGCATGCCTCTCCTCGCTTATGCCACGTTCTCCAGCCATAACCAGCACAGGGTCTCCCGGCAGTAAACGAATAAACACAAACGCAATCAGCGTCACACCAAGGAAAGTTGGGATCAGGACGCCTAATTTCTTTAGAAAATAAGTAAACATGGATAACGACTTGGCAGGAATATGGAAAAGGTCGAGAATATAAAAAATCCTCGACCTTTCATTAGTACAACTACAGTATGATTACTTCAGGTCAACACCATAGAAAATATGGCCACCGAATGGGTCAATACGATAATCCACAACTTCATTACGAACCGGCTCGTAAACAACAGAGTGAGCAATAGTAGCCCATGGAGCCTGCTCTTTAAAGAGAACCTGAGCCTGCTCATACAATCTGGTTCGCTCTGCAGGATCAGCAACAATTTTTGCCTGCTGGATTAATTTTTCGAAAGGCTCGTAACAGAATTGAGCCCGGTTTGAACCACCAACGGCATCGCAGCCAAGTAAGACAGCAAGAAAGTTGTCAGGATCTCCATTATCTCCAGTCCATCCCAAAAGCACGGCACCTTTACGATCCTTTGCCTTGGAACGCTTGAGATACTCACCCCATTCGTAGGATACGATTTTCACATCAACACCCACCTTGGCAAAATCTGCCTGAATGAGTTCAGCCATACGACGAGCGTTTGGATTGTAAGGACGCTGAACAGGCATAGCCCATACTTCCATCTTGAGATCTTTTACCCCAGCTTCTTCAAGCATCTTTTTTGCTGC
>PDWJ01004281.1_pt1 | contig 12718 bp, 11 predicted proteins | sample 1430881 | NCBI WGS metagenome assembly PDWJ01 (sample SAMN01162460, study PRJNA174530) | Oral metagenome, whole genome shotgun sequencing project. | biome: Marine environment; feature: Marine mammal; material: Swab sample of the gingival sulcus; isolation source: swab sample of gingival sulcus... | reverse complement strand
ACCGAGATTCTCATTTTTCAGATAAGTCAGGCTGATAATCTCTCCCTGTTCCTCTTTTAACAGTTCATTAAGAAAATCAAGCAGCAAATCCTTGTTGGGTTCTTCGCCAAAGAGTTTCTTGAAACCGTAGTCGGTAAACGGGTTGATATATTTTTCGCGGAATTCAGTCATGATGTGCTCGCAATCCAAAAGAGACATTTCGAAGCAGCTGTTGACAACACCTTTATAATACGACAATATGCTAATTATACGGCTTTTTTTGTCTTCCTACAAGGAGAAATGTTTGCCGTTTTATTTTTACCAGTTTCTCGGCTATGCTAAAATACGTACAACAACAGATTACTCATTTTTTAGTCGTTTTCTGAACATTAGCTGGTTGGGGCAGTCATAATGCTGGCGGCTTGCCCACCTTGAAGGAATTTGAAGCCCTTGCCGACCACGGTAGATAGTATCTGGCTGCTATACGCACGTTGAACACATATATTTTTGTATATTTTTCTTGCTGTCATCGACTATTTTTTTTAAGGAGTATACTACTCTTTTTCGTACGTTGGAGGCTGAACTATTCGCCTTTGTATTACGGGGAAAAAAGAATGGAGAAAAACGTCAAGATGTTATAATGTATAAAGATATGTTTGATTTTAAACCAGTTACCTGTGTCTAACGTGTTGTCGCGCATTCAATATAAGCGTATATGGAACCGTTTACCCTGATAGCTCTTGCTTCAGCAGCCGGTTTTGTTTTTAAGAAAATGACCGGTAACGAAGGCGGGCGAAAAAAAAACAAGCTTACGGAGATTGTTCCGCGAAGATCAAAAATTGTTGCCGGTCAGCTTACAGGCAATCGGGATGCTATTGATATTGGGGAAATTGAGGAACTTCCTGAATATCGTTTTGTAAGAAAACTGGTGGATGTAAGTTTTCCCATTGTTTTTGTAACTGGAGGCGCGGGTACAGGAAAAACCACCTTTATCAACTGGCTTGTCCATCACTATGCTGGAGATGTTTTACTGGCTGCGCCGACAGCAATAGCAGCTGCAAATATCGAAGGAAAAACACTGCATTCGCTCTTTCAACTTCCTTTGCAGTGGATTACCCAAAGTGGCATAAGAGAGGTGCCATACCGGCAGGATATAAAAAAGGCCAAATTAATTGTCATTGACGAGATCTCGATGGTCAATGCCAATCTTCTTGATGGTGTCAGCGGTTTTTTACGAAAAAACAGAGGTGTTGATAAACCATTTGGAGGCATCCCTTTGGTCATGGTGGGTGATCTTTTTCAATTACCACCGGTTGTCAAGCCTGCACTGATGGCATTTTTTGATCGAACTTACGGAGGAAAAACAAAATTTTTTGTTGCCAGGTCACTTACTGAGACGTCTATTACCTATTACGGGTTGGAACTGACACGGACTTTTCGGCAATCTGACAAGTTGTTTATTGATACACTTGCAGATATAAGAGAAGGCCGTAACCTTGAAGAGGCGCTGCATGTTATAAACTCTCATTGTGAAATTACCTCTTCACCGCCTCAGGGAGCAGTATGGCTCGCACCTCGTCGAGCTGATGTCGAACGTATTAACCGAATTATGCTGCAAAAGATACACAGCAGGCTTTTTTCATATGATGGCTATCTCGAAGGTGATTTTACTGCATCTGAGGAAAATTTTCCCTCTCCCCTTCGCCTGGATCTCAAGGTGGGAGCGCAGGTGATGTTTACTCAGGATGATCCCATGAAAAAATGGAGAAATGGGAGTGTTGGAATTGTTACAGCGCTTGGAAAAGAGCATATCGAAGTGAAAATAACCAGGAATGATACTGTGGTTACGGTGAGTCGGGCTGTCTGGATAAACTTTAACTACAGGTGGAATAGGGGGGCTGGAAAAATAGAAAAACAGCGGGTAGGAAGTTATCGTCAATATCCCCTTGAATTGGCCTGGGCTGTCACAATTCACAAGAGCCAGGGGAAGACAATTGAGAAGGTACATCTTGATCTTGGTAGAGGAGTTTTCGCCTTTGGCCAGACCTATGTCGCTCTGAGCCGGTGTCGGGAGTTACGTGGTTTGACTCTTTCCCGACCATTGACCGTAAATGATATAAAAGTGGATGTCGATTCACAGGTTTTTAATGACCATCTCCATGATTTAATGGAAAAATTGCCACCAGAAAGAATGCTCCGGGCATTGGCGAGAAGCAGAAGGCGATCATCCTCTGTGGCAGAAAAAAAGGTGGACGAAGACATATAGTGTTTGAGTATCAAATCTTCTTTTTTATATCGAGAATAGGTGTGCCATCCAGTATGTCAACACCTTTGACATAAATTGTATTCTCTTCTACTGTTAGAACTTCCAATTCAGAGATTGCAATTGGGTTTGGCCTTGTGGGACTCCTTGTTACAAAAACACCATGGAGTCCTCTTGATTTATCACCTCTGGGATAGACCTTGAGCACATCTCTTTTTGCCTTATGGAGCCAGAATAATACAACAATGGTTGTGCCTGCTTTCATTTTACTAAGTCCCTCGGCAAAATGTGGGTAGATTGTAAGTGTACCGTATTTGTCAGATTCACTGTAGTTTTTGGGAGCGTCGCTGAGAGTTTTGATCTCATTGTGAATAATGCCAATATATTGAATATCTGCCGGTTCCATGATGTTTTCCTTGTTTGGTAATAGATTCAATATGCGTACTCGCTAAAAATACACCTGACATCCTGGTTCCATTTGCTGTTATATAGCTGAAGGTGTTCTTCTGCTGGGGTTTTCCCCTTATCGACAATGTTCCAGAGACGTTGGAGAAAAATAGTCTCATCAAGTCCCTTACTGCTGTAAACACCACGCCTTGACAAACCTCTTTCGGCTATTTCCAGGATGGTGGGGGCAATCTCAAGGAGTGTTCCAGAAGGTGTTTTTGCCTGTAAACCAAGACGAGGTGCATCAATACGTAACTGATTCCTGGCTTCCTGACTCCAATGACGCACAACGTCCCAGGCTGCATCAAGACAGTCAGCATCGTAGAGCAGGCCTACCCAGAAGGCAGGGAGTGCACAGATGTTACACCAGGGGCCGCCATCAGCACCACGCATTTCAAGAATACGTTTGAGTCGTACTTCAGGAAATGCTGTGCTCAGGTGTTCCTCAAAGTCTTTAATCGTGGGAAGTTCTCCAGGCAGTGCTGGTAATTTCCCTGCAAGGAAATCACGAAAAGACTGACCTGCTGTCGAGATCATCTGGCCATTTCGCTGTATGTAATACATAGGGACGTCAAGTATGTATTCTGTATATCGTTCAAATCCCATTCCCTTTTCAAAGACAAAGGGAAGCATACCGCATCTGTCCGGGTCGGTATCGTTCCAGACTGCCGAGCGAAAACTGAGATACCCATTTGGTTTGCCGTCGGTAAAGGGGGAGTTGGCAAAAAGCGCTGTTGCCAAGGGTTGCAGGGCAAGAGATGTCCTGAATTTTTTTACCATATCTGCTTCACTGCCAAAATCGAGATTCACCTGAACAGTGGCTGTTCTGAGCATCATATCAAGTCCCAGGGAACCGACTTTTGGCATATAGTCACGCATTATTGTATAGCGCTGCTTTGGCATCCACGATATTTGTTTTTTCTCCCAGAGGGGGGTGAACCCCATGCCAAGAAAGCCAATTCTTAGAGGTTTTGCAACCTCTTTGACCTGGTGTAGGTGACGGTGAACCTCATCGCAGGTCTGGTGGAGGTTGGTCAGTGTTGCCCCTGAGAGTTCCAGCTGGCCGCCAGGTTCCAGTGTGACCGATGCCCCGTCTTCTCCTTTTAGGGCAATGATATTGTCATTCTCAAAAACAGGCTGCCAGGCAAAGATGCGTCCCATTTCAGTGAGCACTTGCTTTATACCTGGAGTATCTTCGTATTTGAGCGGAAGCAGGGTGTCCTGGTGAAAACAGAACTTCTCATGTTCTGTGCCTATTCGCCAGTTTTCTTTCGCTTTACATCCAGCTTCAAGATAACTGATAAGGTCAGTTTTACTCTCTATATATTCGTTGGACATGGTAATTGGTATAGTATAATTATGATACTGCTTAAAAACACAAGCGTGAGTCACAACTATAATCACGTACTGTGTAGATTAAACTACAGTATTAAAGGAAAGTTGGAAAAGATGATTAAAAGGAATATATGTATTGGCTTAAGCAAAGTAGAAGAAAAGAAAAAGAAGAGTCCGTCTGATTGCAGCAACAAATCAGACGGACAAATGAACGGATACTGCCTGTGAGAAGAACATACTCAACGCATGCGGGGTATCCAGCCGTCAGTATGTCGTTAGAGTGCAGAAAGATCTGGGTTAATTTCCCCCTTCATTGAGTAAATCATCATACATCTTTTCAAAGAAAAGTTTATGCTGGGCCTCTTCCTGGGCAAAGAGTTGAAAAAGTTTGCGCGTATCATCAGTTGTGGCAAGTTCTGCCAGATCGAGATACAGTTTTGTGGCCTTTTCTTCCCGTTTCATGGCAAGTGTCAGGATATCTTCTATCAGCATGCCCTCATAGTATTCAACATCCAGCATATAGTCGCTGATCTTCAGGTTACTGACCTCTTTTTGTTCATACGATTCGATGATACTCGTATCTTTTTTGAGGTCGTTGATCATTTTTATATGTTGTTCCTCTTCCTTGGCGAGATCCCTGAACGTCTGTTTTAATGAAGGAACATTTTCTTTTTTACTCAAGGCCAGATAGAAGGCTACAGCATTTTTTTCTCGCTGGATTGCAAAGTCTAAAATATCTTCAATGGTTTCAAAATTCATATTTCCTCCATTATATAGTATTGGGACTCTTCCTGAACGAGTCCCGGTTTTTAACATATTTTCTGTGACCCTGCGCTGGTTTTTGCAATGTGTTGATGAATCTTATCACGTGAAACATTTGTGGTTAGTGTAACCTCTTTTCTGTAAATTCAAAAAAGTAGTTGGCAAAAGTAGGCCATCGCTTATCCTTTCGCTTTTATTTTTGCGAAATCAAAGAAGAAAGGAGAAAACGATCCCAGTATACACAATATGACTTAACAATGGAACTTTTGATTGAACATGGATTTGAGGGAATTGCTGAAAGCATAGCGATCCTGATGAACCCAGCGATGCAATTTGAGCAATCTCGTCATCTGAACGCAGCTCCCTATGAAAGAAGTGAATTAAGAAAAGGTTATGTCAACGAATACAAACCAAAAACAATGGTCAAATAATAAACATAGGCTAAAGTGGAAAAAAGTTGTAATAATAAAGGTTAACTGTTTGAGCCATCTTTCTTTTTTTACAACAGGTTTGTATTTTTTGTGTAAAGAAATGATACAAATTATGAGTATTCTGAAAAAGATAGCCTGTTTTTCTGTACAGTCTATTTTTTTTGCAAGAATATACCCTAAAACAGGTTATGTGCAATTGTTCGTCACACCTAAAAGGTCCTTCTATTATTTATGATAGGAAATCAGAAGATAATCATTTCCTGTCTCTGAGAAAAAAATGTGTACAGAGGGCGATACAATGTGAATGGTGTTTGTGTATTGTTACAGCCAGAAGCTGTTAGTTCCGGTATTTGGTGAATATGGGATTTTCTAACAGGTCAAAATGGTTGAAATGCTTACCAAGGTAAGGTAGTATTCTTTCGATGTTGTTATCATCACCACAAGTAGTTAAAGAGAAAATGAAACGGTAGGTTATGCTGCTTTTTTTGTGCAACAAAGAAGGCGGGCTGCTTACGCATTCTTTGTTCACCTGTGTGTAAAACAATAAAACATTGCAAGAGGAATGATAATGAAACAAAAAATTGTGTTACTTAGTGCATTGCTTTTTGCCGCAGTTCTGATAGCTTTGTCTCCAGTATTTGCTGAAGATGTTACTCCATATGCTCTTGTGCAGAAAGCGGAAGCTATGGGCGGTAGTCTCCGTGTTATTGTCCGTTTGAAGATGGATTATGTTCCCGAAGCAGAACTGGCATCGGCTGCTGCAGTCGATGCCCAGCAAGCCAATATTCGAACAGCTCAAAACGACCTGCTGGCTATACTTGGTAGTGATGGTGTTGATAATGTACGCACCTTTACCACCATCCCCTTTATGGCAATGAGTGTGAATACCGATGTTTTGCAATCACTGTTGCAAAATGAGAATGTACTCAGTGTCGAGGAGGATATCCCTGTCCCCCCTAGCCTTCGTGAAAGTATTCCCTTTATTAATGCAAATGATGCGCATAGAAAAAGAATCAAGAAAAATGGTGTTACCTCCAGAATAAAAGGAAAGGGCATTACTGTGGCAATCCTGGATACAGGTGTCCGCAAGACTCATCAATTCCTTGATTCAGGCAAGGTCGTTTCAGAGGCCTGCTATTCAACAAATAATAGTTATTATGGTTCAACTACTCTCTGTCCAAATGGTAGAAAATCGCAGGTTGGTCCTGGTGCTGGAGTAAACTGTTATAGATATCTTAATGGCTGTTCGCATGGTACTCATGTGGCTGGTATTGCGGCTGGTACAGGAGGACCTCCAGGTGTTGGTGTGGCTCCTGAAGCAAAGGTAATTGCCATCCAGGTCTTTTCAAAATTCAATAATGCTTCTATCTGTGGTTCTTCCAATCCTTGTGTGCTTAGCTATACTTCAGATCAGATTGCCGGCCTTGAACGGGTGTATGCTCTTAGAAAAAAATATACAATTGCGGCAGCAAATATGAGTCTTGGGGGGGGGCAATACGGAGGCTACTGCAATAATTCTGCCATGAAGTCTGTTATTGATAATCTCAGGACAGTGGGTATTGCTACGGTTATTGCATCAGGCAATAATGGGTATAATGGCTATGTGAATGCTCCAGGATGTATTTCTTCAGCGGTAACAGTTGGTGCCACTCATGATAATTCAAATACTGTCTCCTATTATTCCAATCATTCACATATTGTTGATCTGATGGCACCAGGATCGAATATAACCTCTTCGGTGGCGATAAGTAATACTGCCTATGAATCGTATAATGGTACTTCAATGGCGACGCCGCATGTAACGGGTGCCTTTGCCCTGTTAAAGCAGAGATATCCCGGATGGAGCGTAAATAAGATTGAAACCTGGCTTAAAAATCATGGGAAACCTGTGAGCAGGGCAGGGATAACCAAGCCCCGTATTGACCTGTATGATATTTCATCGTTTCCTGAAGCTGTAAATATTGCTCCAATCCAGTTACTGCTTTCAGACAGCTGAAAATGGTTGCTACTGCTCTGGCAGAGTCTGGATGGATTTCCTCTGTCCACCAGGCTCTAGGCTGCCTATATAGCGGAAATGGAGACGAACGTGGGGATTTTTCCGGCTCTGATTTAGCAGGAGGGAGAGCCTCTTCTTTGCGGGTACCAGTTATCGGTTTTTGAGGGTATGAAGATTGTATTTACAGATAGATATCTAATTGAGCCTCTGGGAGGAGTATACGTTTCATAAAAGTGAGACCTGTATACATGTTGAGGCTCTACGTCCCGGACAGGCTATACAGCCTGTTGTCTTTTATGAGTCTCTATGATTGCGTTTTTTTATCGTTATTGTATGAAACTACTGTCGTTGTAACAGAGGAGAACCAATGAAAGTTATAGTTGATTTATGTCTTGTTCCCATGGGGGTAGGTGTTTCTGTGTCAAAATATGTGGCCGCCTGTCATAAAGTATTACAGGAAGAGGGACTTGAAATAACCCTTCATGCCTATGGTACAAATATTGAGGGTGAATGGGACGTGGTTATGGATGCTGTGAAAAAATGTCATGAACGAATTCATGATATGGGAGCTCCCAGAATTACCACCACTATGAAGATGGGAACGCGAATTGATCGCAGCCAGTCTATGGCGGATAAGGTGGATAGTGTATTATCCCGTCTTGCTGATGAAGTATAATATGTTGCTCTTCTGAAAACGGATATTTCATTGTGCAGTTGACCGGATGGAAATATGGCTTGAAACAAACGGGAAGTCTGTGATCAGAGCGGGGATAGTCAAGTCCCGTATCGCCTTCTCCCATATCTTACATTTCCTTGAAAATGTAGTGTGAATATTGCTCCCTCTGTCGAGTTGCCACTTTTAGACCATTGGAAGAAGGTGATTACTGTTATCAGTCTGCAGGGTCGCCTGGATCTATAATCTTGGTGTTAAACCAGCAGGTATTCGTTTAAATGATGTCTGCATTACGGCTGATTTTTTCTGTGGAGAAGAAACCTTAAAAAGACTCAATGCCTTTGTTATTAAGAAAATGAATGAGAGCATGAACAAGCTGTTTTTGGCAGGGGATGTAGGCGGTACAAAGACAGATATTGCTCTTTTTGCTGCCTGTGATAATGTTCTTGACAAGAAACCTTTGTGCACATCCCGCTTTCGTTCTGGGGATTATGACAGCCTTGAAGAGATGGTAAATGGTTTTATCACAGATTTGCCTGAGATGTTATCTCTGCGGCTGCCAAAAGACCTTCTGGCGGCAGCTTTTGGCGTTGCTGGTCCTGTCAAAGAAAATAGCGCGCAGGTGACCAACCTCCCATGGCATATTGATGCAAAACGTGTTGCAAGGATTTGCGGTATTCCCAAAATAGTTCTCTGTAATGATCTGGAAGTCTTGGCCTTAAGTGTTCCTTATCTGGATGAGCATGAAAAATCTGTTATCTGGCAGGGTGAATATAGACAGGATGGGGGCGATATTGCTGTTGTTGCCCCGGGGACAGGGCTTGGAGTGGCTTTTGGGGTTAAATGTGGCGATACCTACAGGGCTATTGCCAGTGAAGGCGGTCATACTTCATTTGCGCCTGTAAATGAACTTGAAATAGAGCTTCTCAGGTATATGCTTCTCAGGTATGATCATGTCAGTTTTGAAAAAGTTTGCTCCGGTTTGTTTTTCAATAATATCTGCGCTTTTATTCGTGATGTTAAAGGGGTGCCGGAGCCTAAGTGGTTGCTGGAAGAGCTTCAGACCGCTTCTGATAAAAATGCAGTATATTTCCAGGCTGCCATAGATGAAAAGGCAGAGCTGTGTGTGCAGGCACTCCAGATTTTTCTTTCCATCCTTTCCACAAAGGTGGGAGATGTCATGGTTACTCTTCTCCCGTCGAGAGGTGTGTTTTTAGGGGGAGGGCTTTCCGTCAGACTCTTGCCATATTTAAAAAAGTCTTCGTTTATGCAATCTGTTCTACGCAGAGGACGTTTTTCTTCACTTTGTGAAACAATTCCGGTTTCAGTCATTACAGCAGAGCAGCCGTCATTGTATGGATCTGCCTTGTTTGCAATGCAATCTCTGGCGCCGAAACTCTGAGAGCAGGGTAGCTTTTCCTTGAGTTATTTCTTTTTAGGTGGCTTCTTTTTTAGTTCCAGTCGGTGAATTCCCGCATCCCGGCAGGCTTTTCCCTGTTCTTCATTTGTCCAGAGACTGTAAAAAAGTACAGTACCTGTTTTATGCCAGCTGAAATGACTGAGTTGAGCGCCAAAATCACTGGCCACCTGTTTTTCCTGCCTGTCCAGATTATATGTTGTTAGCCGCTGTTTGTTGGCAAGGGTCAGGTCTGTGATGTACATATCTGTTTGATATTTTTCTCCTTTTAATGGGCCTTGTATCAAGAGCATCTGCGCTTTATCCGGTGTGAAGGTGATGAAATCTTCGTGCAATGTCGGAGTTGTCAGGAGTTGTTGATACCGAATGGTAGAATCTTCCTGAGTCGGATCCCAGGTTACACGATATGGATCTAGAATTTTGCTGGATCCAGCCACGTAATCCAGCGTGTATGATCCGTCTTTGTGGTGGAATATACTTGCAGGTCTGTAATACATTGATCCGTCTGGGTCCAGCGCAAATTTATAGGTCAGTTCAATAGTGCCACTGTCATCAAAAGTAATCTGGTTAAAGACCATACGCACAACCCCAAAATTTTTTGCCGGGTTCCCTATTTCAAGGCGGAGTGGGTAGACATACCATTGTCCATCACGAGATAGTGTTGAATAATGTGTGCCATTTCCCTTATCAAAGTTGGTCAGGCGGGTGTATGTTTTCTTTTTAAGATCAAGGGCCCATATATCACAGTCCCAGCCAATACTCGGATTGTTGCGGTTAAAAATGTGGCTACTGTGTTCATTTTCTGCCTTGAACAGGATAATAGAAGTTCCTGGTATATGTTCAGGATCACCTTTCCAGTGAATGGCAGGAGGTTGTCCGTCTTCATCAAGAGGAAAGTTGATCCCCAATATGTTATTGTCTTTTTCTGTCAGGTTACGGACGTTTTTACCAGATTCATCCATTACTCTGAGTTCCATTTGCTTTTCAACTGTATAAACCAGATCAGCATTTGGCAATCCAGTGATCGCCGTATCAATAAATGTTGGGTCAATAGCCCCTTTCATTATAATTTTATCGCTAGCCACTGTAAATGTATCTGCCTGTGCAGTAGCGGTGGTGAAACTAGATAATAAGAAAAGGGAAAAGAGTATAATACCCAATAGATAGAGTTGAGAAACGGATCTGCAAAACCTGCTAGTACGAGAATTGAGTGATGGATGTTTCATACGTATGAGTTCCTGTCTTCTTTTAGTAGAGTAGCAGCTAAAGTAACGGAATTTTTCTAGCTAATCAACTGTTTTGTATGTGGTTTTCGAATACATTTTATTTTCAAATCAGCTATTGTAAAAGTGTTTTTCATGCCATTTGTATGAATATATTATGAATTAGTGTTGGCAAAATAAGTTTGACATACATATATTTTTTAGCTACTTTACATACGATTAAAGTAACCGAAGGATTTAAAGGATGAGTAGAAAAACAACAATCAGTTATAAAGAAAAATTTGGCAATTTTCATCTGTATGTCGAGGGGGTTTTTGACTCCGAAACAGCAATACGCTCAGCATCTCTTATTGCAAGAAAACATAATGGTGGCGGGAACGCCTTTGTACACATGCGTAAGGTTACTGGTGTGACCGATAACGCAAAAGAGACCTTTGAGAGTTTGGTCGTCTTTTTTAAAGCTCCTAAAAATACTATCTATTTTCTAGGCTGTCTGGGTTTTGATGTGTGTCATAACGGAGGAAGAGTCATCATTTCCAAAAAAGAGAAAAAGATTATGGAGGAAACCCGGAATGCTGCTGATTCTGGGCAGACTCAGGTACGGTGATAATCTGTTTCCTGCCTGAAATATTAGTACCTGATGGGAAATGGCTGAGAAATAGAACTGGTTTTTGTTGATTCAAATTTCATAAGGTGAGTGGGAGAATATGGAGGGATGCTCACCTTCTTCCTTCCCTGCATAAACATAGTGAATTGTCAACGGGATGGCCCTGAGAACTTCATTTGTTTGAAGGGCATCTTTGTGCATGACACCGCTGGTACTTTATGATAGATTTTTTGAAACCAGCGTATCTGCCCCTTTGTTTATATCATTTGCCATCGCCAGCAAAAGATGAGATGTCAAGTGACTGTAACTCATTTATACCTGCCCATCTGGAGTTATTGGGGGGATGAGAGTATATGCTATCTAAAGTAACAGAAGAGGGTAAAAATACTACTTGCATAATTGTGTTGATCTGATTAAACGAATATACTTTCATAGCTAGCTAGTGAATAATTTCTCTAACCTCTATTTTGAGGAAATTATGAGTGAAAAAAATGAGAGAATAGTAGTGGGACTCGCTGGTCAGCAGAATGCTGGAAAATCCACTACGTTTAATATGCTCACTGGTGCCAATCAACATATTGCCAATTATCCCGGTGTTACTGTTGAGAAAAAGTCAGGTGGCTACCGTCACGACGATGGTACAAAAATTGAGGTTGTAGATCTGCCAGGTACCTACAGTCTTACCTCCTTTTCTTTGGAAGAGAGGGTTTCCAGAGATTTCCTGTTACAAGAAAAACCGAACGTTTTGGTAAATGTGGTGGATGCATCTTCTCTAAAGAGAAGTCTGTTTTTTACCTTCCAGTTGCTGGAAATGGAATTTCCCATTGTAATTGCGTTGAACATGATGGATGTAGCCAAGCGCAATGGTATTGAGATTGACCTTGAGAAACTACAACGTCGGCTTGGTGTGGATATTATTCCAACTGTGGGAAGAAAGCGTGTAGGCAAAAAAGAGCTCTGTGATGCAATTATTGCAGCGGTACAGCAAAAGGAAGGGAAAAAACTTGAGATCACCTATGACGAGCTTGAAGGAGATATTACCCGGCTGCAGAAAGTCATTGAAAAAGAGAATGATCTCAAAAAGAAATATCCCGGCAGATGGCTTGCAATTCGCCTTCTGGAGGAGGACAGTGAGGCAGAACGTGTTGTGCAAGAACTCATAGGTGAGCAGGGGCAACTGCTTGTTCTGGCTAAAGAACTGCGGCAGAAGTTTGAAGATAATCACTATATGACAGTGAGTGACTATATCGCCAGCTGTCGTGACCGGCTTGCCAGTTCGATCATTGAGGCCTGTGTGAAGGAAAAAAATGCCGGAAAGTTGACGTTGACAGAACGTATTGATAGTGTTGTACTGAATCGTTTTGCTGCACCCATCTTTCTTGTTGCCACCGTTTTTGTAATTTACCAGCTGTCCATTGTTAAAGGATATGAGTTGACACAATACTGGTGGCCAATGCTTGCACATCTACGTGCATTTGTCAGTGGCATCCTGCCCGATGCGGGTATGCTCAATGATCCTTATGTGCGGTCAATGGGGCTCTGGATCGTGGATTCCGCAAATGCACTTTTAAATTACATTCCTATC
>PDWJ01004280.1_pt1 | contig 12719 bp, 13 predicted proteins | sample 1430881 | NCBI WGS metagenome assembly PDWJ01 (sample SAMN01162460, study PRJNA174530) | Oral metagenome, whole genome shotgun sequencing project. | biome: Marine environment; feature: Marine mammal; material: Swab sample of the gingival sulcus; isolation source: swab sample of gingival sulcus... | reverse complement strand
AATATGAAGAAATATGAAGAAATATGAAGAAATATGAAGAAATTAATTTTCTATGGAATAAATGTCAAGTAAAATGTCGCAAAATTTGATTTTTTATTTTTGTTAAGCGATGCGGTTTAGTTTTTGATTTTAAATAAAATTTGTAGATTCTATTAATTTTACTTTGTCTTGTTTGACATTTTGGGCGGAGTGCTGCATTAAATTGAGAATTATTCCTAATGCAATTTTGCTTAATTTATAAAGAGGAGAAAGATATGACTCATGTACTTCCACAGCTTCCCTATGCAAAGGACGCACTCAAACCGATTTTGTCCGAAGAAACTTTTGATTTTCATCACGCAAAGCATCATCAGGCTTATGTTAATACGCTTAATTCGTTGATTGCCGGAACGGAATTTGAAAATATGGAGTTGGAAGAAATTGTCAAAAAAGCGAGTGGCGGGATTTTTAATAATGCCGCTCAAGCGTGGAATCACGATTTTTATTGGAAATGTTTAACTCCCGAAACGGGAATGCAGCCGAGCGGCAAGCTGCTTGAGATGATTAACGCCGAATTTGGCAGCCTTGAAACGCTTGCGGAGAATTTTTTGAAAACCGCCGTTACGACTTTTGGTTCGGGCTGGGCGTGGCTGGTGCAAAACACAAACGGCAAGCTGGAGCTTGTCAGCACTTCCAACGCCGGCAACCCGATGACTTCGGGGCAAAAGCCGCTTTTGACCTGCGATGTGTGGGAACACGCATATTATATTGATTACCGCAATGTGCGTCCTGATTATGTCAAAGCATTGTGGGGTCGGATTAACTGGGATTTTGTCTTGCAAAACTTAATCGGTTAATTTGCATAAACGCTAAAACCTGCTTGCGGCGGATTTGTATCTGTTGCAAGCAGGTTTTTTGTCGCAAAAAAGGAACGGATATGAAAAAAATTGCAACCAAAAATCCCGATTTTCAGCTTTGGAAAGCTTCGAGCGAAGACGGCGAACTCGTCTTTGCCTTTATGAAAAAACTCGGCATCTACCAAAAAATGGAAGCCGCAATTACCGCAACGCCCGAAGGCTTGTCGCATTTGCTGGCAAAAGGTCTCGGCGAGGCGGTTTTTGGCGATTATAAAAACCAGACCGTTGCTTTTGCGTGGTTTAACAATAATTGTTCTGCTTTTATCGGCGAAAGCGGTATTTATATCGATGCTTTTTATATTGATGAAGAAGTGCGAAATCTGGGGCTTGGAAAAATTTTGTTTTCTTGGATTGCCGAGCAGGCAAGGAGTCGGGGCTGCAAACGACTGGAATGGGGATGCCTTGATTGGAATACACCGGCGATTGATTTTTATTCCGGTTTCGGTGCAAAATGTGTCGATATTATGCGGATTTATCGGCTTAATAGCGAAACGCTGCGAAAGGCTGCGGAGTTTAATTGAAAATTGATAATTTCGGTAGGGAGCGTTTAAAAATGGGCAACCACAAGGGTTGCCCCTACACAGTTGCCTAAAAATCTGGAGTTGGCTTTGGTTTTGCTCAGGAAGCCGAAGCCAGCGGAGCTGAAATCAACGGTCGCCCCCTCGGCTCTGCTCGGGGAGCTTTTTAGTTCTTTCCGCAATTTTCTATTTTTTATTTTCAATTTAAAAATTTTTCATTTTCCATTATCCATTAAATCAAAAAACGGCGGAGAGTGGTGTGGAAACAAGGAATGAAAAGCCGGCAATCCCACGCAGTGTATAAAAATACATAAGTGGGTTGCCGGCTTTGAAATGATCCGGCACTCAAATAAAAAGACTATCTTTTTTTAAAAAAAAACTAACAAGCTTGAGACACTTTTGCTTTGTTCATAGCTTAACAGGTTGAGTGCCGGCCTATCCGCCGTTTTTACTTTATTTTTATTTTTTTTCAAGGCGTGCAAAGATGAGGAAGCCTGTATGAGCAACCATACGGTCGTCGGGTCGCAGGCGTTCTGCTACGGGTTTATAGCGGCGAGTTAAGATTTCCACGACTTCGACTTGTCCGAAAGCGGAATTTTCAAGACCTTTTAGAAGTTCGCTGACTTGATTGGTTGTCGGCAGTAAAAATCCTATCGGGCTGCCCGGCATAAGTGCTTGTTCCGCCTGTGAAAGATACTCCCACGGAGTGCGTACATCTAAAAACAGGGCGTCGACATCTTTTTGTAAAAATCCGTTTTCGATGTCGCATTGGAAGCGTTCTACGCGGTGTTCAAGCCCTGCACGGCTCAAGTTTTTTCCGCAGAGTTCGGAAAATTCCGTTCGCCGTTCGTAAGTAAAAACCTTGCCCTCATCGCCCACAAACCAAGCCAGTGCCGTTGTCAGGCTGCCCGAACCGCTGCCCGATTCGATAACTCGACTTCCCGGACCAATGCCCAGTTTGACGGCGATATAGCCGATGTCTTTGGGATAAATAATTTGCGTGCTTCGTTTGATATTTTTAATTAAATCGTAAAGCGTGGGACGCAAGACAGTGTATTCTTTGCCGATATGGGTTTTGACTTTGCCGCCGATTCCTGCCTGTAAAACATCGTCCATTTTGAGTGTACCGTCTTGGGTATTAAATTCTTCGCCTGCAACGGGAATTTTGAAATATCGTTTTCCTTTGGGGCTGACCAGCAACAAGACCTTGCTTGGCGTGAGCATAATTTTCTCCGAGTTGTAAAAATGATAAAGGTTGTGGCTAGTCAGCCTCGCTGCGAATGTCAAGACAGGCGAATTTTTAGGAAAAAACGGCTTTGCTTTTTGTGTAAAGTTTCTTTACTTTGTGGCGATTGCATTGTGGCGTGAAAAGAAAATATCGGTTATACAGGCGAATTTTACTTAAAATCAAAAAAATACAAGAAACTATGTGGAGAAAGTATGGCTATTGCAGAGCAGATTTTGCAATTTTTTAACAAAGACAAAAGTGTGGAAAATATAAAACAAGTTGAACAATCTAAGCCAGTTGAGCAACTTCAGCCCGAACAAACGCAGCCCGAACAGGTTGTAGCTGAGACGCAACAAACGAAAGGCAAAAAAACAGTCAAACCGAAGCGGCAAAATCGCAATGCGAAGTCAGGCAACAAAAATGCAAGTAATGGCAGAGCAAAAAACGCAAACGGCAAAAATACTTCCGCCCAAAACGGCAAATCCGAAAAAGCGTCAAATGCAAAATCGCAATCCCCAAAAAAATCGCAAAATGTAGATGATACACAGCCTGAAAAATCGCAGCAATCTTCCAAGAAAAAACGCAAAATGCTTGTTAGTGTCTTGCCCGGAGAACAGGTAGAAGTTGTTTTGCAAAGTAACGGCAGAATTGAAGAATATTATGTTGAAATGCTGCATCAAAATAAAACACGGGGCAATATTTATAAAGGTAAAATTCACAATATTGACCAGTCTTTGCAGGCGGCATTTGTCAATTACGGTGCAGAGCGAAACGGTTTTTTGCAGGTCGATGAAGTTCACCCCGAATATTATCAAGGTGAAGTTGCATCAAAAAAAGGTGAACGCTACCCGCCACTGCAAAAGGTGCTTCGCCCCGGACAGGAAGTTTTGGTGCAGGTTGTCAAAGAACCTGTCGGTAAAAAAGGGGCATTTTTAACGACCTATCTTTCTTTGCCCGGTCGGTATTTTGTCTTGACACCCGGCAGCGAGCAGTTTGGGATTTCCCGTAAAATCGAAAGCGAAAAAGAACGCCAGCGGCTCAAAGAAATCGTGGACGAGCTAAATTTGGACGACGGACACGGCGTCATTGTTCGCACCGTGAGCGAGACGCTGAGTAAGGTGGCACTTTCCAGAGATTTGCAATTTTTAAAACGGCTTTGGAAAGAAGTTCGCAAAAAAGGCGTGGAGGCAAAATGTCCGAGTCTTGTTTACGAAGAAAAGGATTTGGCTTTTCGGGCGGCTCGCGATTATTTAACGCCTGATGTAACGGAAGTCTGGATTGACCACGAACAGGCAGCCGAGCAAATGAGGGAATTTATTTCGTTGATTTTTCCCCGCCGTACCAAAATGGTTCGTTTTTATTCCGAAGACAGTCCGCTTTTTGCCCGTTTTAATTTGGAAAATCAGCTTGAGTCTATTTTTAGTCGGGAAGTAAAACTTTCCGGTGGCGGACGGTTGGTTTTTGACCAGACCGAGGCGTTGACGGCTGTTGATATTAACTCGGGAAAAACCGCAGGCGAAAAGAATTTTCGCGACCTTGCTTTTCGGACAAATATTGAAGCTGCCGAAGAAATTGCCCACCAGCTTATGCTGCGAGATATCGGCGGGCAGGTCGTCATTGATTATATTGAAATGAAAGATGCCAAGCATGTTCGGGAAGTGGAAAAAACAATTCGCACTGCCCTCAAAGGCGATAAGGCTCGTACCGACATTGGCAAGATTTCCAAATACGGTTTGCAACAGCTTGTTCGGCAGCGGCTGGGGATTTCCGCTATTTCCTCAAGCACCGAATCTTGTCCGCATTGTCAGGGAACGGGCAGCCGCCGTAACCGAGAATGGTGTGCTGTACGGGCATTAAAAGATATTTATCGTCAGCTTAGAAAAAACAGTTCTTCTCCTGTTATCTATCAGGCAGACCGCGACCTTGCTTTGTATTTGCTGAACGAAAAACGGGAGATTTTGACTCGTTTTGAAAAGCAGTCGGGGCAAAGCGTGCATATTGTGATTGCGGAAAATTGATGCCTAAACTGTTGTTGCATATTTGCTGCGGACCGTGTTCAATTTATCCTGTAAAACGGCTGCAAGACCAAGGGCTGGAAATCGTCGGGTTGTTTTATAATCCCAATATTCACCCGTCGCAGGAATATATCTGCAGACGAGAGGGGGCAAAAGAAGTCGCTGCCAAAATGGGATTTACGCTCATCTGCAAAGACGAAGAATACAGCCCCGAAGTCTATTTGCAGGCGGTGGCTTTTCGGGAGCAAAACCGCTGCTTTTTGTGCTACCGTTTGCGTATGGCTCGCACGCTTGCCATCGCCAAGCGAGGAAAATTTGACTATTTTTCTTCAACACTTCTTTACAGCAAAATGCAAAAACATGATGTCGTCTGCTCGCTCGGAACGGATATGGCGGCATCGGGAAAAGTCCGGTTTTGGTATGAGGATTTTCGGCTCGGCTGGAAAGAAGGGATTGAGACTTCCAAGAAATGGGGCATTTATCGGCAGCAGTTTTGCGGCTGTATCTACAGCGAATTTGAACGCTATTACAAAAATGGCGGATAGCGGCGTGCTTGCTGTGTCGTTTTGTTATTTTTTCCTGCTTATGTATTAAAATACACCGCACAGAAAAAAATAACTTCACTCCTTGCCATCACACCACTCTCCGCCGTTTTTGAAATTTAGATTTTGTAGCCGTTTTTGAAATATTAGATTTTTTGAAAAAAAGAGTGCTGGGGGCAAAAACCGTATTCTTTGTTGCGGCATTTTTTTCTGTTGTTTTTAATTGAAAATGGACAATGGAAAATTTCGGTAGGGGGCGTAAATCTTTTGGGAGTAGCGGAGTGTGTCAGAATGGTGGCTGAGCGGAGCCGAAGCCTCGTTAATTTTTGTATTCCTCTCCGCCGTTTTTGAGATTTGGATTTTTGTAAAAAGTGTGTGGATTGGAACAAAAAGATATTTTGTTTTGCCACTATATTTTTTGTTTTTGGGAATTTTGTAAATTATTTTGTTTTTTCGTGAAGCCAAAAATATGGCGAAATAAATTGTTTTTGAAAAAAGAGTAAACATCTCAATTTTTTGTATTTTGCAACTGTATATTCATATCCCTTTTTGTCGGTCAAAATGCCATTATTGTACCTTTGCTTCTTGGGTGGGAACGGAGCAGGAAAAAGCTGCGTATGTCCGTACCTTGCAAACGGAGATTGCTTTTTGGGGGCGAAAGCTGGGAAGAGCTGTTTTTTCAAGCGTCTATTTCGGTGGCGGTACACCCTCGCTTTTGTCGGTTGCTGATTTTGAGACGATTTTTGCAAGCCTGAAAAAAACCTTTGTTTTGCAGGACGGAGCCGAAATCACACTTGAGGCAAATCCCGATTCCGCTTCTTCCGAGCTTCTTGCCTCTGTTCATAAATTTGGCGTAAACCGTTTAAGCCTCGGCATTCAGTCTTTTGATGACGAGCAACTGGAAAAAATCGGTCGCAGACACTCGGCGGGGCAGGCAGAGCTGGCTTTTCGGCGAGCGAGGGCGGCAGGGTTTGCAAATATCGGCTTGGATTTTATTTGGGGGCTTCCCGGGCAAAGCGTGAGTCAGTGGCTTGCCTGTTTGCGGCGAGCCGTTGAGTTGGGGGCGGAACATCTGTCTTGCTACGGACTGACGCTTGAAGAAAATACGCCTTTGGCAACGGCAGTAAAAGCCGGACGCTTGGTTTTTCCCGCTGAAAAAGAGGCGGCTCGAATGTTTGTGCAGGGCGGCGAGCTTTTGGAAAGTCATGGCTATATGCAGTACGAAATTTCCAATTACGCCCGAATGGGTTTATATTCTCGGCATAATAGCGGTTATTGGCAGCAAGCCGAGTATCTCGGACTCGGTCCCGGTGCGGCGTCGACCCTTGGCGGTCGGCGGTGGACAAATCCGTCTGATTTGCGGCGGCATATGCAGGTTGTGGCGGCGGGAAATTATGAACAAAATGCGGAAATCATCACACCTCGCATAGCTTTGCACGAAATGATTATGCTTTCGCTTCGAACCGTTCGGGGACTTGATTTGAAAAAATATCGAGAGCTTACAGGGCAGGTTTTTTGCAAACGCTTTGAAAAAGAGCTGGCATCGCTGCATGCACGGGGACTTTTGCAGGTCAGAAACAATCGGCTGCGTTTGACTCGAACGGGAATGCTCGTAAGCGATGCGATTATTGCACATTTTTTGCAAGAAACGGATTTGGCACTTAATGAAAAACAGGCAGTTTTGGAAAATAATGTAGCGGGAAAAGTATAAAAAAGACTAAAAAAGTTAAAATAAAAGGTGTTTTTATGAAACGAGTTGTTTTTGTTTTGTTTTGTTTGTGTTTGAGCGGATGTTTTTCTGCGAAAAATTGGGAAGAACGAAGCGGTTCGGCGGTATATTATCAAGACGCTTTAGTGAATTTGAGCGAACTGCTGATAGAAGTTCAGGCAAAAACAGGTTCTCGCCACGAGCTGACTGCCCTTTGTTATCCGTTTTTTATGCAGCAGCAAACGACTTATCCAGCCGAAACAGGACAGCGTTTGGGGGCGGCATTTTGGGGGCGTTGGGTGCAAAACCGTTTGTTTCCCAATATGCTTTTTTCGCATGAAAAATGGCAGGGCAAAAAAAATGCCGTTGCCGATGCCAGACGAAAAAATATCGACCTCATTGTTTGTGGTCAGATTGTCAATTTTTTACCCGGAGGTATGAGCGGTAAAACTGACCTTGCTTTGCGGATAGATATTTATGCCGCCGAATCGGGGCTTCGGATTTGGTCGTTTTTGCAAAGCGGAACGATACAAAATTCGTCCGAACACGATTATATTTTGATAAAAACCAAAAAACGAATGCCGCAAGCTCCAGAAATGGCAGTCGTGCAGGCAATCGCCGCAAGTATGGCAAAACCGCTTTTGGCTTGGGAAGAAAAGAAATAGAAAAATGGAAATACTATTTGATACAATAGACGGTTCTTTTGTCAGTAAAAAAGACTTAAAAGCACTTGAATATAAAATAGAAAGAGATTTAAGAGAACTGGAAACACGCCTTGCGTATAAATTAACTATGCAATTAGGCGGAATCGTTTTGGGTTGTACGGCTCTTTTGAGTGCATTACAGTATTTAAAATAAGATACAAGTGCGTATTTGTATTTTTGTAGGTGTATTTTATTCACAATTAAAAATGTTTTGCTTTTTTTGACAGTGTTCTACTGCATCTTCAGTTAGGCGAAACATTTCTTCGCCGTGTTCAAGTCCTTTCAGGTGCAAAAGTCCGTGTGCCAAAAGCCGTATCAGTTGCTCGTAGGGTACTTGTCCGTACAAAACGCTTTCCCGCAAAACGGCAGCCCGACTTAAAACCAATTCGCCGCCCGTTTCCCCTTCATTTTTTGCCGGAAAACTCAAAATATTGGTCGGAGAGTTGCAGCCCAGAAATTCTTTGTTCAAAACGGCAATTTCTTCGTCGTCAACGCAGTGTAGCTCAACGCTTCCTGTCAAATGTAAAAAATTCGTCAGCTTTTGCAGCAGATTTGTCAGTTCCCGTTTGCAGAGCGGCAAAAAGGGAAACAAATTGCCCGTTACCTGTACTTTCATTTTTGTTCCTGCCTTTCGTATGCCTGTATAATTCGGCTGACCAGCGGGTGGCGGATAACATCGTTTTTGCTAAATTCAATGAATTTTACGCCCTCAACGCCTGCCAAAATCTGCCGAGCCTCAATCAAGCCCGACACTGACCGCTGCGGCAAATCAACCTGCGTAATATCGCCTGTAACGACAATTTGCGAGCCGTTTCCCATTCTGGTCAGCAGCATTTTCATTTGTTCTCTGGTTGTATTTTGTGCTTCGTCCAAAATCACAAATGCCTTGTTGAGTGTCCGCCCACGCATAAACGCCAGCGGTGCAATTTCGATAATACCCTCGTCAAGCATTTCCTGCACCCGAGTAACTTCGAGCATATCGTACAAAGCATCGTAGAGCGGTCGCAGATACGGGTTGATTTTTTCTGCCAAATCCCCGGGCAAAAATCCCAGTTTTTCGCCTGCTTCGACTGCCGGACGAGTCAGCACAATCCGTTTGACTTCTTTTTTGAGCAAGCGGGAAACCGCCATGGCAACTGCCAAATATGTTTTTCCCGTTCCTGCCGGACCGATTCCGAAAGTCAGGTCAAAATTACACATCGCATGCAAATAATCGCTTTGGTGCAGATTTTTGGCTCGCAAAATTTTTTTGTGTGAAACGGGAAAAATATTTTGCTTAAAAAAAGCCTCGATATCTGTTTGTAAATCTCGCTGCAAAACCTGTGCGGCACAATGAATATCGCAGTCGTGCAACGAATGTCCGTGTGTTGCCAGTTGGTGCAGCTGCTCAAGCAAAACGGTGGCAAAGGCAAGTTTTTCTTCGTCGTCGGTACTCAAAACAAGCGTATTGCCGCGATTTTCAAAATTTACGCCCGTAAGCGAGTGCAAACAAAGCAAATTCCGCCCTTGCGAGCCGATAAGCTCGCGAACCTTGTCGCTTTCGGCAAATGAAATTGTTTTGGAATATGTCATATTTTTTCCTCAAGGATTTTGCCGGAATACTTTTTAATCAACTCGAAATTGCTCTAATTTTTCCGCTTCTATTGGGACTCGAAAACTCCTTAAAACCTCGTCAACGACGACCTGCCCAAGTCCTGCTCCTTTATTTTTTCGCACATTTTTGACTAAGGCACATAAAATTTCCGCCTTTTGTGCCTGTTTTTGCCAACTGTAAAGACCTGCCAAACCTGCTGCCAGTGTGAGACTGTTTTCGTCAACTTCCTGTGTCGGAAAATCCCGTTTGAGAATAATATGTGCTCCCGGACCGTTTGCGGCGTGCAGCCAATAATCAAAGGGACTGGCAAATTCTGAAAGCAGGCGGTGATTGGCTTTGCTGTCTTTTCCTCGCAAAACCGTCCAGCCCGCAGGCAAGCGATACACCGCCAAGGACGGATATTTTTTCTTTTTGTTCTTGGGCGGCACAAATCCTATTTTGGGGGCGGCAACTGTTCTGTTTTCTTCTTCGGCAAGTTCTTTTTGCAAATTGTTTCGGCGAATGGCTATAAATTCAAGCCCCCGCTTGCCTTTTTTGCTTTTGCGGAAAAATTTTTCCATATTTTCCTGCAGGGTCAAATGCGGCTCTAAGGATAAAATTATCGGCTCGCTTCCAAAATCAATTTTTAATTCCGAGTATTTTTCTTGTGGCGAATACGCGTACAAAACGCTTTTGAGTAGTTCGCCGTTTTTTCCCTGCTCAATCATTTTTTGCAGGCGTTTTTCGTCTGCATCAAGTTTTTCCAGATTTCGCCGCAGCCGTTTGAGCCGTCGATTTTGTTCTTTTGTTGCTTCTTTTATGCCGCTTGTAAGTTCTCCTACTTTGGCGGCATAACAGCTTTCTGCCGCCTGTAACGCCGATGAAAAAATTTGTCCGTTGTTTTGGGAGTTTTTTAAATTTTCGGGAGTGTGCAAAAGCGGCGAAAGATTTGGCGGAGAATAGAAAAAATTAGGGTCGGTTTTTGTTGGCATTTGGCGGTACAAATCAGTTTCAGGAAGTGCGTTTCCATTTGGCTCGGTAGAAATATTGGGCGGAAGTAGACTTTGCAGGCTTACACCGTTTTTGCTGTCCAAAATTAAAAAATCGTCTCGTCCGATAAACGAAAAAATAAGCTGGCGAAAAGCTCCTGTAGGAAGCAGGGATTTGATTTTTGAGCCGCAAATCCGTTTTCGCAGCCACATGACCTGCGTTGGCGGAACGGGCGGATTGAGAGGTTTGGCGTGGGAAAGATAAAAGAAAAAAGAAGCAGGTGAAAGGTGGACGACAAGATAGCCGATTTGTCCGAAATCAAACGACCAGAGGCGAGGGGCAGGGGAGAAAATTTTTTGCAAACGGCAGCCGACAATTTTTTCTTGCAATTCTTTGTGTGCAAAGAAGTAAAACTCACGGTTCATATCGGCTTTTTGTTGCCGCGTCATCTTAATCTCCGTTGTAGAGCCGCTCTCTTTCTTCCTCCGCTTTTTTGCAATCGATACACAGAGTTGTCATCGGACGGGCTTTGAGGCGGGCGATTGCGATTTCGTCGCCGCATTCTTCGCAAATCCCGAAAGAACCGTCGTCGATTTTTTTTAGGGCTTGGTTGATTTTGTTGACAACTTTTCTGTCTCGTTCAAGGAGCTTAAGAGCAAAAGCCCGTGAAGATTCTGCTGTTGCCCTGTCGATACTTTCTGCGTAGGTTTCGGAATCTTCCGACATAGATTCTCTGGTTTCTTCATTTCTAATTAAAATAGAATTGAGCTGTTCGTTCAACATTTGCCGAAAAAATTCAAGTTCCTTTATTTCCATGTTTTCTCCACAAAAAACTTTCTATCTGTCAGTCATTTTCTCATAAAAAAAAGCAACCTAAAGAAAAGAAAATAAAAAGTAAAGTTGGTTTTTTATTCTTGTTGCTCAAATAATTGTACGCCTAATTCAAAAAGCTGTTTCGAGTGCTTGGACGGCAAAGGAAGTTCCGTATCCGTTCCCAAAAAGGTAAATGTTTTTGCCAGTTCTTCGTTTACAAAATCTCGGTTTTGCAGCCGCCACTGCCAGCTTTTTTCCTGCAATAATTTTTCCGCCAGCTGTATAATTTTTTTGGCACGGCTTGTAACGCCGTGTTCACGCAAAACTCGTCTTTGCGCTGCTTTTGCCATTTCTTGTAACCGCTCGGGGGCTGCCAAAATCTTACTGCAAATCCGAATGGCATCGGCTGCATTTTCTCGTTCGTAAAGCAGGATTTCTTCATTTGGTGTAAGCAGTTCGGCAAGTCCGTTTTCAGTTTTTTCCGTTACCAGCAAGGCTCCGCAGCCCGGACCTTCAAAAAAACGAAAATTGATTTCACCGACTGCACTTTGATTAAGAACAATCCTGCTTCGTCCGTAAATCGGTAAAAAATCGCCGCTGCGAACAAATAGCGGAACACCTTTGCCTACGGCGGATAAAAAATTCTGTCGGGTGACGTTAATCGTTCCGCTTACCGTTCCGACAAATGAAATCGGAATATCCCGTTGGGGAGGCTCGCTCGGCGGATTGGCGGATTTAAAAAAGAGTGGAAACCACTTTGCCGTTCGTGGCGAATGCGAGGACGAAAAGAGCGGCAGATAATCTTTTTGGGCGATTAAAAAGGCATCAAAACAAAACGACCACGGTACATGCCAAGGATTGCAATACTGGTCAATGGAAAAGCCGATAGTCGGGCAAGGAAGTTGTTCAAATCCGAAAACGCTCGGTATTTGGCAGCCGTCCGCCCAAAAAATAAGGTCTGGACAAAATGATTGGGTTTTAAGCAGTTCAACAAGTCCTGCGGCGGACAGTTGCCGCATGAGGCGAATGTCGCAATCGCTCCGACTGCCGATTGACAAAACCGTATGCCCCATTTTGCGAAAACAGGGTACAAAATATCCTGCTTCAAGATTTACAATTCGCACGTTTTCTCCGTTGTTTTTCGCCTTGTAGCCGCTTGTTGTAAGTTAGGCAACTGGTTGCAGTGCTTAAGGTGTAAAAAAGTTTTGACATGGAAAACTTGGAAAAATATTTCAACAAAATAAACGGTGAATAATTGACCACGAAATTAGCTTAATTTATTGTACTTAAGGAAATTTTTTATTTGTTGTTTTTTGTTTGGCAATTTGGAAAATAAAAAACCGATTATAAAAAAAGACCGCTATGAACGGTCTTTTTAAATGCACACATTGTGCAGCCATCAAAGCGGCGATTTGAAAAAATTGGTATTTGAACTCGTTGTGCAATTTCAGATAGTGGTCTTTGCACGGTGTCTGATGTTGTGTGATTCAGACGGGTCTTTTAATAGATCGTAAGAAAAAATTTTGCAACCTTTTAGAATACTCTTTTTAGGAGAAAAATTATGAGTACAAAAGACTATTTTATCGGATTGGATATGGGAACAAGCTCTGTTGGCTGAGCTGTGGCAAATCCAGATTATTCTCTTTGTCGTTTCAAGCAGCAGGATATGTGGGGAGTCCGTCTTTTTGATGAAGCCAAAACTGCTGAGGAACGGCGGATATTTCGGACTGCT
>PDWJ01011341.1_pt1 | contig 12720 bp, 8 predicted proteins | sample 1430881 | NCBI WGS metagenome assembly PDWJ01 (sample SAMN01162460, study PRJNA174530) | Oral metagenome, whole genome shotgun sequencing project. | biome: Marine environment; feature: Marine mammal; material: Swab sample of the gingival sulcus; isolation source: swab sample of gingival sulcus... | reverse complement strand
CAAATTCAGCCCCCGTTCTTCCGCCTTTTGTGCCAAGTGCATCAAATAACTGGGTGTGCCGACATAACCGGTTACCCGCAGTTTTTGCATAATATCAAGCTGGGTGTTCGTGTTACCCGGTCCGGCAGGCACAACCGAACAATTCAGCTGCTGGAGCGGCTCTTCAAACATCAAACCTGCCGGCGTAAGATGATAATTAAAGGCAATCTGAGCAATATCGCCGGGGCGAAAACCGACCGCATAAAAACCTTCCGTCCAACCCCAATAATCAACCTCGCGATCTTCGGGGTCAAAAATCGGACCGGGAGAAAGAAAAATCCGCTTCAACTCTCCCAAATCTTTAGTCAGCAAACCGCCCAAACGCGGCCCCATGGACTGCAAAAAAATCAATTCTTTCTTTTTTAAAATCGGAATATGCTTTAAATCAGACAAATTTTTAAAATTTTCAGGCGAAAACTGAGCGCGGTCAAAACGCTTTTTTACATCTTCAGAATAACGATACGCATAATTTAACAACTCTTTGAGCTGAATTTGATAAAATTTAGCCCGTTCGGATTTGTCCAATACTTCACGCCGACTATAAATTCCTTCTGTTCTGTCCTTGCGAGTCATACTTACTCCTGCCACAAATTACTAAAATACTCTTGAAAGAGCGATGTGTATCGAAAAGTACACATTTACCATTAAAAAACGGCAGCATATAGACCTTTTTTACAAAAAGCAATGTCGTGAAAAGGAGCAGGAAAATTAGCAGGACAACGGTATCCAAATTATCAAAGCAAAACTGCTCCCTGAGCCGCCGTTTCCCGTTGATTGAGCGGAGCCGAAATCAACGCTCGCCCACTCAGCTCCGCTCGGGGAACGGGACTGGTGGCTGAGCGGAGCCGAAGCCCTATCCACCGTTTTTATTTTTCTTTTTTGATAACCCCAAAAAAGAAACAAAAAAGGGTTTTGCCCCGAAGCTGCGCCTATTGGAAGTTTGGAACCGCAGCGACATATGGGTCTTGTTCAGGCGTAAAATATTTTCTTGGAAGCAGGCATCCATCGGCAAGCCACTTGTAATCGACAAGACAGGAAACGAAGCAATGTCGCTGTCTCTCGGTTCCAAACTCCCGGCTCCGCTTATGGGGCGGTTTTGTCGCAAGCTCGTTAGGGCGCCACTTTTGTTGTGAGGATTGTGAGGACAAGCGAGTTAAGGCGTTGCTCCGTTCAAGGAACAGTTTCAGGTATAGGGGCAACCCTTGTGGTTGCCCTTTTTAACCGCTCCCTGCCGCAATTTTCCATTTTCAATTATCTATTAAATAAAAACGAATGTTTATAAACGATTTTTTAATGCTTTAAAACTCAAAAAGGCAGAATGTTCGTTTTGAAAAGGAAAAAGGATTGTAGGGCAAATTTGGCGGTTTTTAATTTGCAGCTTCAACCAAGTCGGGAGTAAGAGTTACAAAAACCCAATCTCCGCCGTCCAAAAGTTCACCGGTTTCACTTTCTTTTGGTTCTTGCGTGCAAAATTCAACATCGGCTCCTTTACCGTCCCAAAACACCTCAACAGCAGTTCCTATTGTTCCTGCCGGGATTGTAACTTTGTCATCGCGATAAAGTGCCTTGCCAGTATAAGCGTTTATAAGCCGAACAAGACCAAATTCAATAAATTTTTTCAATTTTTCTCCGCTTTTTTTCTTCTTCGATAAAACAAGTTACCAAAGTAGGGTAGGATTCCAATTTTGAATAGTCATCTTGATTTCGTCTATAAATCCACGCAACCGTAGCGTCAACTGTTTTTCCCTCAGCGTTTGTAATCGGAAAGGAATACAGCGGCAATATTTGTAAAACGGCGGAGAGTGGTGCGATGGCAAGGAGCGAGGTTTGGGCGGGGCGTGCAGTGTATTACTAATACATAAACGCCTCGAACAAGCCAAGCGACACAGCCAGCGTGCCGCTATCCGCCGTTTTTAACGGTATACTTTTTTAAATAGGAAATCGGATTGTAGGACTCTTTTGACTTGCGAAGTCCCGGGTCGCCCAAATCCTGCTCGCGATTTACAAATTCAAAATCCACTGCACCATTTAGCAAAAACGCCTGATTAATTGCCTGATAAATCCCCTTAAAATTCGGACAGCCTTTTTCAAAATGGATAACAATCGTTTTGTCGTCCAACCGTTCGCCAATCGTATAGGCGATAATGCGGTTTTCATACAAAAATCCGCCACCTGAAATACCACTTAGGCTGTCCCAATCTCGCAAAACCCGATAAATCGCCCGATTTTCCGCATCGAGCGTATTTTCACCCTCTTGATTTCGCCACATCAGCCATTCGGTCTGAAAAGTCAGCACCTGCTCAACATCTTCGCTGCCAAGCGAGATATATTCTGCCTCGTAATTTTTTTCAAACTGCCGAACGAGATTTTTCTTTTTATGAAAACGATTGCCGCGCAACTCGGCAAGTTCCTGTCGAGAATACACATAATCCCAGTCATCACGATTTTCCGCTATCTGCAAACCGTCAAGCTCGCGGCTCATTATTTCTTTTAAATCTTCGACAACGCGTGCAAAAACGACCTTTTCCCCAAGATATTCACCAAGCTTTTTCCAATCAAATGCCGACCAATTCCCAATCGGCGACCAATAGCGAAGAGTCGGCGTGGTTTGGCGGATAAAAACCAGTTCGGGAGAAAATGCCCATTCCAAACCGTAATTTTCCTGCCAGCCCCAAAGATTGATAAAACTGTAATCCGATGAAATCTGCGGTGTTTTTCGCAGATACTGCAAATATTTTTCCTGCCCGTGCAGGGAAATCGGCTCAAAAACAGCTTTCATCTTATTCAAAAACCTCGTCCATGACATCGACCATATCCTGAATATGACGGGGAAAATCTTTTGCATCAAATTTGTCCGCCGCAACCGAGCGCTGCAAAAGGATTGTACAGGCATTTTCCTTTTCGGGGTCAAAATCTGCCGTTAAGTGCATGGAAAAAAGAACACTGTTGATTTGCAAAAGCTCAAGCAATTCGTCTTTATCGTAGTCTTCAAGCGTTGTAACGCTCAAGGCAATATTGACAACCGCCCCCTTGTAATCAATTTTTCCGCAATTTTCATATTGTACAAAACCAAAAAGCTCATCAATATCAAAATACCAAACAGATCCTGCTTCGTCTTCGTCCTGCATTTTTTCAAAATGCACATCTTCTTTGCGAAACATTTCTTCTAAATTTTTCTCAAATGCTTTCATATCCATTTTCTTTTTTCCTTTTTGTTAAAAATTATACCAAGTACAAAATACACTCTTTTTGCTCGACGATTTTACTTACAATTTTTACAGTCGCACAGTTTTTCCCTTCCTTGCGCCGACTGCACGGGAAGTAACGCCCGTAACGAATTTAAACGCCACGCCGACATCGGCAAAAACCGCCGCCCACATCGACACGAAACCAAAACACGCCAAGCCCAAAATGGCAAATTTTACGCCAAGAGCGAACACGATATTTTCTTTGGCGATTGCAATCGTTTTGCGTGCAATCCCGATTGCCTGCGGAATTTTATGCAGTTCGTCCGAAAGTAAAACAATATCCGCCGCTTCAATCGCCGCCTTTGAGCCCAACGCTCCCATTGCCACTCCGACATCGGAACGAGCAAGTGCAGGAGCATCGTTTATGCCGTCGCCGACAAAAACCAGCTTTGATTTTTCACCAAGCCGCCGCTCAATTTCCGCCACCTTATCCGTTGGCAAAAGCTCGCTTGCAACCTCGTCAAAAGCGAGTTTTTCGGCAATTTCCGCAGCCGCAGCCCGTCTGTCGCCTGTGAGCAGCACGAGCGATTTCGCTCCCAATTTCCGCAAAACTGCCGTTGCCTGCAAGGCATCGGCTTTTATTTTGTCGCTGACTTCAATCGAACCGGCAAATTTTCCGTTTACGGCGATTTGCACGCCGCTTTCCGTGCCGGGCGAAATCCCTGCTTCGGCAAGCAAGCGACTGTTTCCGACCAAAACTTCCCGTCCGTCGATTTCGGCTTTTATCCCAAAACCTGCCAGCTCTTCGATTTTTTCAGCTGCTTTTGCCTCGCTTGCTTTTTTATAATTTTCACGCAAGGCAACAGCAATCGGGTGGTCGGAGTAGCATTCGGCGCGTGCTGCCAGCTCTGACAATTCGTCCGCCGAAAAACCGTTTGCAGGAACGATGCTTTTTACCTGCAAATGCCCGGTTGTCAAAGTGCCGGTTTTGTCAAAAATAAATGTTTTCGCCTCTGCCAAACCCTCCAAATATACGCCGCCTTTCATCAAAATCCCTTGTCTGGCGGCACTGCCGATACCGCCGAAAAAAGAAAGCGGAACGGAAATCACCAAGGCACACGGACAGGACACGACCAAAAAAGTCAACGCCCGATACAGCCAAGTAAAAAAATCGCCTCCTCCCAAAAACGGCGGCACAACCGCCAAAAGCATGGCAACGCCGACAACCGCAGGCGTATACACTCTGGCAAAACGGGTGATAAACCGTTCCTGCCGTGATTTTTTTTCCGACGAGCGTTCGACCAAATCAAGGATTTTCTGCACGGTCGAATCCGCAAAAAGAGCCGTAACTTTGCAAAAAAGCGGAGTTCGCAGATTTATCGAACCACTGATAAGATTGTCGCCTGTGCTGCACGCAACGGGAACGGACTCGCCCGTCAACGCCGAAGTGTCGATAAGCGATTCACCCTGCATCACGCTGCACTCAAGCGGCACTTTTTCTCCGGGCTTTATCAAAATTTCTTCGCCGATTTGCACTTTTTCGGGAACGACCTGCACCCACGCATCATTTCGCCGAACATTGGCAAATTCGGGGCTGATGTCCATCAAATCCGAAATGGACTTGCGAGATTTTCCCACCGCATAAGACTGGCACAGCTCACCGACCTGATAAAAAGCCAAAACCGCCACTGCCTCGTGGTATTGCCCGATTGCCATCGCTCCAAGCGAGGCAATACACATCAAAAAATCCTCGCCAAGTGCCTCGCCCCCAAAAAGTCCCTTTACGGCAGCCCAAAGAATATCAAAGCCGACAACCAAATACGCCGCCAGCAACAACGCTATTTGAACGCTACTTTGTAAGCTTGCCCCCACAATCTTGGGCAGCAAAAACGACAAAACAAAAAAAACAAGCCCGACAAGAATTTTTAGCCACTGTTTTTTCATACGAACCTCGCTCTTTAGCAATTTTGGATTTTTTATTTTTTTATTTTTATTTTCTTTCTTTGCAGGGCAAAGAAAGAAACAAAGAAAACCAATTGGAATTACTTTTTTGACTGCCGCCGTACCCTTCGGCTCCGCTCAGGGGACGGCTTGAGAAGCGCTCAAACGGTGGCTGAGCGGAGCCGAAGCCCCGTTACCCAAAACAACTATTTCTCAAAAACGGTGAAGAGGAATACAGCGGCAATATTGGTAAAAACGGTGGAGAGTGGTGCGCGGACTAAGATAATGGTTCCGCTGATGGCAAGGAGCAAGGCTTGGACGGGGCGTGCAGTGTATTACTAATACATAAACGCACCGAACGAGCCGAAGCGACACAGCCAGCACGCCGCTATCCACCGTTTTTAAACTATTTTTTTTCTAAAATATGGCGAAGCCCCTGCTTAAAAATCTCATGCACATGGTCATCGTCCAAAAAATAAAAAACCGTCTTCCCTTCTCTTCGAAAATTCACCAGCCGCGACTGCTTAAGCGTGCGAAGCTGATGAGAAATCGCCGACTGACTCATTTTTAAAAGCGCCGCAATATCGCACACGCACAACTCGCCTTGGTCAAGCGCCCACAAAATCCGAATCCGCGTCGAGTCGCCAAAAGCCTTAAAAAGCTCCGCCAAATCGTACAGCCGTTCTTCATCAACCATATTTTGACGGACTTTTTCCAGCATCTCAGAATGCGGCTCGCCACAATGACAATCTACAATTTCTTCGGACATTTCACTTTCTCCTCATATGTTCATCTGCTCATATGTCGATTTATAGAAAAGAGAAAATTTCCTGTCAAGCTATTTTTTGCACACGAACCAAGATAGAATTGACAAACTAAAAAACTCAAGGCAACTTTATGCTTCAGTCAATAATAAAAATGTGCAAACACCACAAAAAACAAAAATCACACTATCACATTTTTATTTTGTTTTTTGGAGTTTCACGCCAACTTACAACCACAATTTAGGAGAAAAAACATATGAAAAACCTATTTTTAATCTGCGTAATTTTACTCCTCACCGCCGCAAATGCTTTATCTGCAGAGAGAGAGAGAGAGTAAAGAAGAGAATAAACAAATACAGTCCGAACAAAAACAAAACGAAGACGACAAGCAGGCTCTTGAGCTACAATCCATAACGGTCTTAGCGGAAAAACCAAACGAAATTACACTCAAAAAAGCCACCCTCTCCCTACAACCCAATACGACAAAGACCATTACCGGCACTCTTCGGGGCGATTCCAATATTCAATTTGATGGTCTGGCTCTAGACACTATGACCGGCGGTTCGATTACACCGCCCAAAATCTCCATTCGCGGCGCTCATCACTACGAAAACAATTTTATGATAAACGGAATGAGCAACAATAATATCATCAACCCGGGCGGATTTGATGAAAAAGCCACTCCTCATACCAAAACCGATATTTACGGCGATTCGCAGGCAATGTTTATCAATACCGGACTACTTGAGTCTGTTACCGCCTACACCGAAAATATTTCTGCCGCTTACGGCGATTTTCTGGGCGGGGTCGTTGATGCCAAAATCAAAGATGCACAAAAAGACCGCTGGCATTTTGCTCTGCGAGGTCGCCACACAAGAGACCAATGGGCGAAAAAACATTATCACGAAAGCAACAAGCCTGCAGATTTTCCGCTTTCCAAAGACGGACAGCATACAAAATTTCAAAAATGGTCGCTTGGAGCAACGGTAGAAGGTCCGATTTTTGATAATTTGGGACTAATTGTTTCCTACGACCGTAAATGGTCAACAATTCCCGTTTACCAACTTTTTAACAAACAAGACTTGCCAAACGAAAAAATTTCTCGTCGTTTGAACGAAAATTATCTTATTCGCATGGACAGTCTTTTAGCCGACAATATCAGTACCGCACTTACCGCAACCTACGCCCCCTACTCGGCAAAAATGTTTCCGCATAATGTAAAAGACGGTGAATATTTTATTAAAGGCGGCGGTTTGGGACTCAATTTGACAGCTGATATCAATACGACTCTTGGCGAGTGGAAAAATATTGCGGCATTTTCCCGAACCGAAGTCTCAAGAGATTCCAACTCAGATGTAACTTATAATTGGAAAGCCAAACTCACGCCGCATACTTTTAGCAAATACGCTACATGGACAAAAGGCGGAGTTGCCAACGAAGGTATGTTCGGCGATGTTACCAACCACCAAAACACCTACGAACTCAAAAGTCATTTTCAATTTCAGGATTTTGCAACCGATATTTTGCAGCACAAAATCCTTGCCGGTATGGATTTAAAACTAGTACAAGCCAAACATGATTTTGGCGGATACACCGTTTATAATGTACCAAAAACTCAAGCCGGCGTAACGGGCAGCCTCACTGACGGTATCGTTGAGGGTGAACAATATACCTCACAAAAACAGGATTGGTACGCCTCTTCCAAATCAAAGGGCTATAATACCGCTGCCGTATTTTTGGAAGACACCGCCAAAGTCGAACGTTTTACCCTGCGTCCGGGGCTGCGGCTTTCTTGGGACAATATCACCCAAAAAACCAATCTCGCCCCCCGAATCTTTGCCAATATAGACATCTTAAACGACAAACAATTTAATCTTTTTGGCGGATTAAATCGCTACTACGGTTCGCAGCTTTTAGCCTATGCAGTCCAGTTGCGACCGAGCGGAAAAAAATACAAAAGAAACTGGGTTGCTGGAAATCTCACACCTTGGACTTTTGACTCGCTACTTGGCAACAAAAAAACCCTTTTCAAGCTCGGTGATATGAAAACACCCTATACCGACGAATATACCGTAGGTGCTTCTGCCTTGATTTTTGATACAAACTTGAGCGTTACCTATGTCAACAGAAAATACGAAGACCAAATGCGGACGCACAAAAAAGTCGCGGGGAAAGAAACTCTTACCAATGACGGAAAATCAAAATACTGGGGCATAACCATAAATGCCAAAAAAGTTTTCGACCTTGACGAGCTGGGACAACATATCTGCAAACTCGCAGCTACCTATTCCGAAACAAAAAGTAACTATGCCGAATGGGAAAGGGGTTTTGCTGAAGACGACTTTAATAACTACAGTAACTATGTAAAGCTTAACGGCAAATGGGTTACACGCGACAAACTGCCTACCGGCAACTTCGCCGCACCGTGGGTCATTACCTATTCACAGGAAATGCGGTTTTTAGATAATTCACTGCGACTGATGCCTGTTTTGCGATACGAAACAGGCGGTAAGCTCATTCACTGGACAGCAACAGAAGCTTCCGCCCCTGACGGCAAACCGACAAGAAGATACGAAACCGCAGACAGAAAAGACATTTTTAATGCCGATTTGTCTGCCCAATATGATGTTGCAATCTATAACGAACATATTTTGACAGCCGAACTTGATATTACCAACCTGTTTGACAGAATAAATACAGTCGATATCGATGCAATAAAAATAGCAAACAAAAGAAGAATTACCAATCAAATGGGACGGCAATTTTATCTGGGCTTAAAATACTCGTTCTAGCCCCAAAACCTTAACTGCATAAATTCCCCTGCACACAAGAGCAAATTTCCTTGTGTGCGGGGGATATTTTTTTACACAACACGCCCGCAAACTTGACAATAAACAAAATTTTAAACACTCTCGCCAACTACAAAACAAAATATTTATAATAAGGAACGCATATGCAAAACATCAGATTTGTTTTTTCGTGGATTTTTCTTTTTGTTTTTTGTTTTTCCTCTCAAATAGCAGCCAAAAATCTGCCGCTACCGCCAAATTTTTCGACTGAAGCCTTTTGGTACGACGGGAAATGGGCTCACGAAAAATCAAAATTGCCACCGCGTTCGGACATCAGTTTTCACCGCCTCAAAAACGGACTGCGCTACGCCATCATTCCAAACAAAAATCCCAAAGGTCGCGTTACACTCTACCTCAATGTGCAGGTCGGTTCGCTCATGGAACGCCCCGACCAGCTGGGATACGCCCATTTTTTGGAGCATATGGTTTTTAACGGTTCTCGCAATTATCCGGCAGGAACCTTAATCGAATTTTTCCAAAAAAACGGCATGAGTTTTGGCGGCGACACCAACGCCCACACCAGCCTTGCCGAAACGGTCTATAAGCTCAATCTGGCAAAAGACGATAAAAAAACCGTGGGCGTTATCTTGTCGGAAAAAGCTGTACGCGACGGCGAAGTCTTTCAGGCACGCAAAAAACGGTTTGCCAAAGTCTACGCAGGCACTGCCTTTACAAACGATGTCATCGGCACGCAGGAATGTATCGAAAACGCAACAGGTAAGTCTTTGCAAGAATTTTACAAAACTTGGTATCACCCCGACCGTATGATGCTTGTTGTGGTCGGCAATGTGCAGCCCAAATTCATCACGTCACTTGTCAAAAAAGCCTTTGATTCCATGCCGGCAACACCGTCTCCCGTTGTCCCGTCTTGGGGCAATACACTCAAAAAAGGAGTGTACGCCTATGGTATCAAGCGCCCCATTTCAGGCACGGAAGTCTTTTTGTTTTTTACGCATAGCCGCTCACACCAAAACGATTCTCGCGAAAATCAGCTCAAAAGCCTTATCAATATCACGCTGCAATATTGCCTCCAGCAACGATTTACTGAACGCAAACAACAAACAAGCGACCTCTGGAGTCAGGCAGGTTTTATCAATATGCGGCAAAGCGGACTGATGCCGATGGTGCTTATTTACTCCAAATGCCCAAATGGCGGAGAATATCGCGTACTGGACGCTCTTGCCGAAGAAATCAACAGCGTGAGAAAATTCGGATTTAGCAAGCAAGAAATCGAACAGGCAAAACGCTATATCTCCTCCTTGCTTGACAGACGGGCAAAGATGAAAAATTCGATGCTCAACAGAAATGTTGCCGACGAATTTGTTTATCTCGCCAACCAAAACCAGGTGTATACAAGTATTGATTTCAGCAAAAAACTGTTTGCCAAACTTTCTTCCCAAATCACACCGAAAAAAGTTAAAGAAGCACTTATCGAAACATTCGATACCGACAAACTTTCCCTTTTTGTCGAATCGGCAAATCCACCCGACGACAAAAAAATTCTCAATCACTGGCAAACGGCAATCGCCCGTCCTGTCAAAGACCACATCGAAAGCAAGGGCGAAAAATTTCCCTATTTGCCGCTTGCCAAAACAGCAACAGGCAAACTGCCGAAGCTGACCAAGAAAAAGCTCGACCCCGCGCAGGCAAATGCACCAACACTGCACTCTTTCAAGCTGACAAACGGCATTCCCGTTTATTTGCTGCCGACCCTGCTTGAAAAAGACGAAATTGCAAAAATTCGCGTCTTTTTTGGAGACTCCGAAAAGTCATATTCAAAGCAGGAAATTCTGCTTCGCAAACTCGCAGCGGCAACGCTTGCTCAAGGCGGACTGGGAAAACTGTCTCGGCAAAAAACCCAGCAACTTTTTATCGAATTTGGCGGCAGCACGACAGAAAACTATGATGCTTTTGGGGCGACAATTTCCGCCTCGGGATTTTCCTCGCAGCTGACCAATCTTATTTTGGCAGCCTACACGCAGTTTAAAGACCCGACGGTAGACCAAAAAATGCTTGATAGCGTCATAATGAACCTTGATTTGAAAACAAAAGAACGCTTCCAGACTGTAGACGGCGTAAGCAGGGCGGAGAGTTCCTATTTTCTGCACGGCAACAACCCCTGTTTTGCTCCGCTGGAAGCAAGCGATGCAAAATCTACTTCGCTCAAAGAACTGCAAGCATTTTTGCAAAAACTGCACACGCAAAATCCAAAGGCGATTTTCGTAACGGGCAATTTTAATATCAAAAAAGCCTGCACGCAGCTTGAGCGTACTTTTGGCAGGCTGCCGATGCAAAAAGCGGAAAATAATGCGAAGACTGAGAACAAAAACATTTTTCCGGCAGGAAAATCGCTGGAAAAAAAGGTCGATGACAGTGTCGACAAAGCCAGACTGGTTTTTGCCCGTTACTATCCGCTTGGTAATGTCCACGACCAAAAACTCTATCTGACTCGCCAGCTGGCAGCCTCTGTTTTACAGGATTATTTTCGCAGGGAACTGCGAGAAAATATGGGCGTAACCTATAGCCCACAAGTCTACTATCAAGCTCCGTTGGCAGAAAACGGATATGGCTATTTGGCATTTAATCTCTCAACGGAAAACAAATATATTTCGCAAATAAAAGAATTTGTCGGCAATATAAAAGCGTGGAAAGTAACAAAAGAAGAACTAAAAAAGGCTCGACTGCCGATACAAACTTCATGGAAAACGATGCGAAATACCAACTCATTTTGGCAGCGCTACATGCAGCTTGAAATAAAAAGCGGACTTCCAACCATAAAATGGAGCAACGAAACAGCAAAGAACATAAAAAACATTACCGAACAAGCAGTAACAACAGAGCTTAAAAATATGCTTGGCGGCAAAAAGGCTTTTATCGAAATAAAAAGCAAGATAAAAAACTAAACAATAAATGAAAACAGTCATTGAATGCAAAAATCTTCGTCACTGCTATAGCAAAACCGAAGTGCTGCACGGCATTGATTTCCAAATAGAACATGGCGGCATTGTCGGGCTACTGGGCAAAAACGGAGCAGGCAAAAGCACGACCATCAATATTCTTATGGGATTTTTGCAGCCAAGTTCAGGCGAATGCTCCGTTTTGGGCTTTCCGAGCCATTCCATTTTGCCGAAAGAACGGCGAAATATCGGGCTGTTGCATGAAGGATTTGTACAATACGATTTTATGACCATTCAGGAAGTCGAAGAATTTTACGCCGCTTTTTATCCAAACTGGAACAAACAGCTGTATTACGACCTGACCGACCGACTGGAAGTTTCCAAAAAGCAACCAATTTCCCGACTTTCCTGCGGTCAACGCTCGCAGGTTACGCTGGGGCTGATTTTGGCACAGCAGCCGAAGCTGATGATTTTGGACGATTATTCGCTCGGCCTTGATGTCGGCTACCGCTATTTGTTTATGGATTTTTTGCGAAACTATGTGGACAAATACGAAACGACCGTCTTGCTGACCAGCCATATCGTACAGGAACTGGACGACTTTTTGGACAAAATAATGATTTTGCAAAAGGGAAAAATCCTTGCCAATTCTTCCAAAGACGATTTTTTACATTCATTTTTTCGCTATGATTTGCCGCTGCCGCTAAAACTAAAAGCCGACTGCTCGCAGGAAACCTTTTTACAAAACATACAAGACAAAATCATACGGGCGGAAACGGGCAAAAAAAATCTGTCGATTTTTAGCCGCCTGACAAAAGAAGAACTTTTGCCCAAACTTGAGCAGGCGGGGCTTTCACCTGCCGCTGCGATAAACGCCGTAAAGATGAATCTGGAAGAAGCCTTTATGGGTATGACAGGGCGGTATTAAAACAGGAGAAAACACTTGTTTACAGCAATGTTCAAAAAAGAATGGTACAAAATCCGCCGCATCTGGTATTTGCCTTTTTTGCTGATGCTGGGAGCTTTGGGCGATTATTATCTG
>PDWJ01004276.1_pt1 | contig 12726 bp, 10 predicted proteins | sample 1430881 | NCBI WGS metagenome assembly PDWJ01 (sample SAMN01162460, study PRJNA174530) | Oral metagenome, whole genome shotgun sequencing project. | biome: Marine environment; feature: Marine mammal; material: Swab sample of the gingival sulcus; isolation source: swab sample of gingival sulcus... | reverse complement strand
GGGCGGCGAGCTGGTCGGCCTGGTACTCGGCGGTGAGCGGGTCGATAATCTGGGCGAGGTTGCCCTGCATGATGTCGTCCAGCTTATACAGGGTCAGGTTGATGCGGTGGTCAGTGACGCGCCCCTGGGGATAGTTGTAGGTGCGGATGCGGTCGGAGCGATCGCCCGTGCCCACCAGTGATTTGCGCTCGGCCGCTTGCTCCGATGTCTGCTTGTCGTATTCTATTTGATAAATGCGCGAGGCCAGCTGCGACAGGGCGGCGGCCTTGTTCTTGTGCTGCGAGCGCTGATCCTGACACTCCACGACAATGCCGGTGGGCAGGTGGGTCAGGCGAATTGCCGAGTCGGTTTTGTTGACGTGCTGTCCGCCAGAGCCGGAGGCGCGGAAGGTGTCGATGCGCAAGTCCGCCGGGTTGATGGTGACTTCCTCAACATCGTCAATTTCTGGCAGAATCACCACGGTGGCGGCGGAGGTGTGTACGCGGCCCTGTGACTCCGTCTCGGGCACGCGCTGCACGCGGTGCGCACCGGATTCAAACTTGAGCTTGGAGTAGGCGCCCTGGCCGACAATCCGCGCCACGACTTCTCTGTAGCCGCCGTGCTCGCCCTCGCTCTCTGAGGTGATTTCCACTTTCCACTTCTGATTTTCGGCGTAGCGCGTGTACATGCGCAGCAGGTCGCCGGCAAAGATGGCGGCCTCGTCGCCGCCAGTGCCGGCGCGGATTTCGAGAAAGATATTGCTGTCGTCGCGCGGGTCAGTGGGCAGCAAGAGGATTTGCAGCTGCTGCTCCAGCGCTGCAATCGCCGCGCTGGCGCTGCTGATTTCTTCCTCCGCCATGTCTTTCATATCGGGGTCGTCGAGTATCTCACGCGCGGTATCGAGGTTGTCCTGCTCGGTCTGAAAATCCTTGAAGGCGGCGGTGACCGGCTCCAGCTCGGCGTATTCTCTGGACAGGTCGCGGAAGCGGTTTTGGTCGTTAATCACCTCCGGGTCTGACAGCAGCATGCCGACTTCAGCGTGGCGTTCAATCAGATTTTCCAGCTTGTTGCGGATAGAGTCTTTCATGGTGTTGTGTTTGAATCCAGATTAAAGAGTTGTTGCACGGCACGCAGCAGTTCGGTGTTGCCCTCGGCGGCGGCATCGCGCAATTGTACACTGGGCGTGTGCAAAAGTTTGTTGTTCAGGGTGCGGCTGAAAATTTGCAGCGCTTCTTCGGCGGACTTGCCTTGCTGCAGTGCGCGTTGTGCCTTGTGCAGGGCATCGGCATTAAATTGCTCGACATGCTGGCGCAGGCGAATAATGGTGGCGTTGGCATCCAGCGAGCGCTGCCACTCCATAAACTCCAGGGTCTTGATGCGGATAATCTCCTCGGCCTCCTCGGCGGCGGCCTGGCGGGAGCGGCGGTTCTCCTCAATCACCGACTGCAGATCATCCACGGTATATAAATAGACATCGTCCAGCTCAGCGACCTCTGGCTCAATGTCGCGCGGCACGGCGATATCGACCATAAAGAAGGGGCGGTGCTTGCGTGCCTTGAGTGCCGTCTCCACCGTGCCCTTGCCGAGCAGGGGCAGGGGGCTGGCGGTGGAGGCGATAATAATATCGGCATCCAGCAGCTGCTCGGGAATATCCGCAATGGCCACGCCGTGCCCGGCAAACTGCGCGGCCAGGTGTTGCGCCTTGTCAACACTGCGGTTGGCAATACAGATGCCGCCGATATTCTGGCTGGACAGGTGACGGGCGCTGAGCTCAATGGTTTCCCCCGCACCAATCAGCAGTGCCTTGCTGTCCTGCAAATCACCGTAAATCTGCTGCGCCAGGCGCACGGCGGCATAGGCGATGGAGATGGGATTGGCACCGATAGCGGTTTCACTGCGTACCAGCTTGGCCACCGAAAAGGCCTGCTCAAACAAGCGATTCAGATTGGATGCGCTCGCCTGCTGCTGCCGCGCCGCTTGATAGGCGCTCTTTAATTGGCCGAGAATCTGCGGCTCGCCCAGAACCAGCGAATCCAGACCGCAGGCCACGCGAAACAGGTGCCGAATAGCGGCGGCATCGTGGTGCTGGTAGAAGTGCTGATCAATATCAATGCCGGCAATGTTCTGCTGCTGCAACCACGCTGGCAGACTATCCGCATCCTCAACCTGGCAGTAAAACTCCGAGCGATTGCAGGTCGACACCACCACGGCCTCGCTAATTCCGCCATGCGCGCGCAGGCTGTGCAGCACGTCAGTGAGCGCGTCGCCATCAAAGGAGATGCGCTCGCGAACATTAACGGGAGCCGAGTTGTGATTGAGGCCAAGCAGGGTCAGCGGCATACGCGGGGCAGTGATTTGTCGAAGCAGCGGGCATTTTACCCCTTTTGCCGGCAAAAGGCTTGGGATTAAGCAGGGTATGGTTCTGGGGGTGGGGTGTATGCGTATAAAATGGAGGCCTATGCGGATAGCCTGCAGATGAGCTGCAGCCAGCGCTTCCGTGAGGATTTAGCCAGCTATCTGCGGTATAGTGGGCGCGATTTTAAAAACAGTTTAACGTGTTGATGAGAAAGCAATTACATACACTATGGATCGGCGCAATGGTGGCTTGCCTGGGTGGCTGCGCTGCGCTGCCCTCGTCCGGCCAGCATTTATTTTCGCCCTCTGCGGTGCAGTACACCGGGGAGACGGCCAGCAGCCGCGCCATGTACAACTATTTGCTGGGGCAGATAGCCGGTGTGCACGCCTCGCTGGCCGAGCAGGAGCAAGACCAGGCCAACGCCAAAGAGTATTTGCAGATTGCCGTGCCCCACCTGCTTGAAGCCGCCGCCGCAATTGACGATGCGGAGTTGGCCGAGCACGCCACCAAGGCTGCAATCTACGCCGGTGAGCAGCGCCAGGCCATCACCGCCGCCCAGCGCTGGGCGGTGCTCCAGCCCGAGGAGAGCCGCGCCCACCAGTACGCGGCGCTGGCGGCACTGAGCCTGGGAGAGCAGGAACTCGCCTCGACCCACCTCGCCCATGTCGTGGAGCTGGCGCCGAACATCGACAATGGCCTGCTCAGCGCCGGTGCGCTGCTGAAGCGCGAGCAGAATGCAGAGCATGCCTTGGCCGCCAGCGCGCAGCTGATGCGCATGTATCCGGAGTCGGCGATGGCGCTGTATGTTCACGGCTCCGTACAACAGCGTTTTGAACAGCAGGACGCGGCGCTGCAAACCCTGGATCAAGCACTGCAGCTACAGGCAGACTCCCGCCTTGCGCTCCTGCTCAAGGCCAAGATATTGCAGGACTTGCAGCGCACAGATGAGGCATTGGCGTTGTTGCGCGCTGAAATCGAGACGCACCCCGATAACATCGAAGTGCGCACCGCCTATGCGCGCATGCTGATTGGCCAGCGCCGCTTTGCCGAAGCTCGCGAGCAGTACGAGATTCTGTTGCAAAGCCAGCCCGACAATATCGATTTGCTCTACCGACTGGGCATGCTGACACTGGAGCTGAACCAGCTGGCGCAGGCAGATCAATATTTTCAGCAGGTCTTGCGCTCGGGGCAGCGCAGCTTTGCCACGCTCTTTCAGCTGGGTCGCCTCGCTGAAATGCAGGAGGCCTACCAAAAAGCCCTGCAATACTATCTGCGCGTGACAGAGGGCGAGTACCGCCTCGAAGCGCTGCTGCGCGAAGCCAGAATGCTCTCCCGACTAGGGAAGCCCGAGCAGGGCCTGGCGGTTATTGAGCGTTTGCAGGCAGCCAACAACGACCCCGCCCTGGACGTGCGCTTGTACTTGTCGCAAATCGATATATGGGTGGCGCAGAAAGATTACCAGGCCGCCTACACTGCGGCGAGTGAGGGGCTGCGCAAGCACAACCACGACCCCGACTTGCTGTTTACCCGCTCCATGCTGTCGGAGGAGCTGGGCAACACGGACGAGGCCATTGCGGATCTGGAATACCTGCTGGAACAAGAGCCGGAAAATCCCGACCTGTTAAACGCCCTGGGCTACACGCTGGCCAACCACACCCGCGAGTATCCGCGCGCCCGTGGTCTGCTGGAGCAGGCCATGCGCCTGAAACCCGACAATGCGGCAATTACCGACAGCATGGGCTGGGTGCTGTACAAGCAAGGACAACTGGCCGAGGCCGAGACCTACATCCACAAGGCCTACACCCTTGACCCCGACCCGGAAATTGCCGCCCACTACGGCGAAATCCTCTGGCAGCAGGGGCAACACCAACAGGCGCGAGCCATCTGGGAGCGCGCACTGCAAACGCACCCGGAACATGACGTGCTCAATGAGACTCTGGATCGGCTGGATAGCGCAAGACAAGGAAGCGCTGAATAGGCCTGCTGGCAGACTATCCGCATAGGAATAATAAGACACCCATAAATTTGCCTAAACCTTGGCTGGGTTGTAGTTGCCAATTTATGGGTGACCTTTTTCATTTAGAACAATAAGTTGGCTGTTCTGATGTTGCGCGTTGGTCGCCGTAAGGATGCTTACGAGTAATCTTTTTCGCTATCCATCATGAACTGGCTTATTTACAGCTAGGCGCCAAAATTAACGACTTTTTGATCCATCGAGTTCCTGTAGACGATTGAACCATAACAACTTTGTCTTTTACTTCTATAACTAGACCTTGTAACGAATAATCCCCTTCAGATAAGTTGCCTAGTAAGTATTTGGTATCTGCTTGACACCGCTTCCGTTTAGCTTGTTGCTTAGCTTTCCGTTTAGCTTGTTGATACTCCAGAGCTTGTCTTTTTTGTTCTTGCTCTTTTTCCAATAGAAGCTTCTTTTTTTCCCTATAGTTTGCGACAGCTAATTTAATCTCGCTACAAGGTTTGGTAGCGCCACTTTCTTGTAGCCAGTAGCACTTAGCATTATCCCAAACGCTATTAGGATCAAGATATGATTGACGATATGATGTAGCACCAGTGGGGAATCTGCTAACAGAAATTGGACCACCTACTTGTGTCTCGAAGCTACATTTGTAGTCATTATTTGGTAAATTTAAAATAGGGCTGCAGCTAGCTTTAATGTTTGTTTTTGGGTTGTCTATTCGTGCAACGTAATCTTTAAATGGGTAATCCTTTCCATAACACCATCTTTGGTTGTCCGGTGTCTTGAAGCAAACTTCACCATTTTTCAAATAAGGTTCATAACTGGCGCTATGAGCGTTTTTTGAAACCTGTACTCCGCCTTTTAGTAAATCAAAAGAACTACAACCCACTAAAAAGATCGAAATTACAAGTGTCATGGTTGATGAAATCGAAGGTGTTATATTTTTCAAAGCATTATCCTTAAATTTGATATGTATCATTCAAATTATATGCTTTTCCTTTTACGCACAAAAGAACCCATTTATATTTAGTTTGTTTCTTGGCAAAACTGATTGCCGTACCCTGTGCCAATTAATAAATGCCCTGTCGTGCTTAATAAAAAATAAAGGACACCCATAAACCAGGCAAGCCAGTACTATAATTTGTGGGCGTTCTCTTTTATTCGTCGGGTGCTCTCCACTTATTAGCTGCGAGTGTCGTGCGTACGGCCATGCTACGCTATACTCGTTATACACGTATTGCAATGGAGGTTACCATGCTTGCTATTAGACTGCCTGATGATATTGAAGCCCGCTTGGCCGAACTTGCCGCCAAGACCGGGCGCACCAAAACCTTCTATGCGCGTGAGGCAATTTTGCAGCACCTCAGCGAGATGGAAGATAAATACTTGGCCATTAACCGCCTGGAAAACCCCGGTAAGCGCTGGACACTGGATGAGTTGGAGCAAGACCTTGACCTGGAGCGTTGAGTTTGACGATGCCGCCGCCAAGGAGCTGCGCAAGCTTGACCGCCAGGCGCAGCAAGAGATTTTGCGCTACTTTCGCCAGCGCATTGCCACTGATGAAGATCCCCGCCGTTTTGGTAAGCCACTCTCCCGCGATCTGACTGGATTGTGGCGTTACCGAGTCAGAGATTACCGTATGATTTGCAATATTGAGAACGACAAGCTGGTTGTTCTGGTGTTGCGCGTTGGCCACCGCAAGGATATTTACGAGTAAGCTTTTCTATTTGGCGTCGTGTGGTATCAAGCGCGTTAAGGAAGCTCTGGACAAGTCTGTTTTTAGATTATCCAATTCCCGCAAGTTATTGATTTCTCTCCCTCACCCCAGCCCTCTCCCAGAGGGAGAGGGGGTTAATCAGAGACTCCTTAAATACGCTAGCGCTGTTTGATCCATTTATGCCGATAGATTCCGCAAATGGCTTGCTTTATTATCGGCGGCTATGACATCCATGAAAATTGATAATGCCAGACAATGGTTTTGTGCCCTGTGCCTGAACAGGCAGCTTGGCCGTATTGCGGGTGGTTCTGTACCGCGCTTAATCAGGTCGCTGCTTGTGCTGGCAGGGCTTGTGCTCCTGGCGGCTTGTGGCGTTGCGCCGTCCCGCCCCGCTGCGCAGGCATCGTTAAGCCCCGCGCAGTTGCGCGCGCATTGGCTGGACGGGCAGGCACAGCTCGCGGCGCTGTCGCGCTGGTCGCTCAAGGGGCGTGCTGCGGTGCGGGCGGAAGAGGAGTCGGGCACGGTGAGTTTGTTCTGGCAGCAGGGTGCGGAGGACTTTACCCTGAAACTGGTCGCGCCTTTTGCACGCGGTACGCTGGAGATAGAGAGCGACGAGCGCGGGGTGAAAATGCTCGACAATCAGGGGCGCGAGCACCGCGCCGCCACGGCGCAGGGGCTGGTCTGGCTGAAAACCGGCTGGGAGATTCCCTTTGATGATTTGCAGGACTGGGTGGTGGGCCGGGTGGCCGACCCCGACAATCCCAGCATTCAGGTCGACGCACAGGCGCGCACCTTGCGCTTTTCCAGCAAGGGCTGGGATGTTTCCTATCCCGCCTATCAGCGCGTAAAGACGCCGCAAGGCGCTATCACCCTGCCACGCAAGGTGTATTTAAAATCCGGCGAGCTGGTGGTCAAGCTGGCGATTAGCGAGTGGCAAATACCATGACGGTACTGACTCTGCCCGCCCCGGCCAAGCTCAACCTGTTTTTGCATATTACTGGTCGCCGTGCGGATGGCTATCATCTGCTGCAAACGGTGTTTCAATTTGTCGATATGGCCGATGAGCTGCATTTTCGCTTGCGCGAGGATGGGCAGATCGTGCGCACGTCGGCACTGCCCGGCGTGCCCGCCGAGCAGGATTTGGTGGTGCGCGCAGCGCGCGCCTTGCAGATGGCGACGGCGTGCCCGCTGGGTGCGGATATCGCCGTGGACAAAAAACTGCCCATGGGTGGCGGCCTGGGCGGCGGCTCGTCCGATGCGGCCACCACTTTGTTGGCTTTGAACAAGCTGTGGGATACCGGGCTGGATTTGCCCGCGCTGGCCGAGCTGGGTCTGAGCCTGGGCGCGGATGTGCCGGTATTTGTGCAGGGCAAGGCCTGCTGGGCAGAGGGCGTGGGCGAGCAGTTGACCCCGCTGACGATTGTCGAGCCCTGGTATGTGGTGCTGTCACCGGCGGTGGAGGTCAATACGGCAAAACTTTTTTCGCACAGCGGATTGACAAGGGACTGCGCTCCTTGCAAAATACGCGACCTCGAAACAGGGCGATTGAGTAATGTTTTTCAGCCCTTGGTTCGCGAGATGTATGGTGAAGTCAATCAGGCGTTAAGTTTTTTAAGCCAGTTTGCCGATGCCAAACTCACCGGAACCGGCGCTTGTGTCTTCGGCGCGTTTGAGGATGAAGACAGGGCGCGTGCAGCATTTGCACAGCGGCCAGCAAACATGGCAGGCTTTGTTGCCAAGGGGCTGAATCAGTCACCGGTACATGCCATGCTGTGAATACAATTGGGGTATCGCCAAGCGGTAAGGCACCAGGTTTTGATCCTGGCATGCGTTGGTTCGAATCCAGCTACCCCAGCCATCTTTTAAAGAATCCGCTCAATGTTCATTGAGCGGATTTTTTGTTAAAGTCACTACCTCATTTTTACATGATGGCCTTTGCGCGGCATCCAGCACCGCGTAAACAAGCCCAATAAGCGACGACTAGAGGTATCACTGTGGCAGAGTTCGACCATCCTTTAATGCTCTTTACGGGCAATGCTAATCCCGTCCTTGCAAAATCCATTGCAGACTGTTTGGAAATCCCCCTCGGGCAGGCGGCGGTTGGCCGCTTTAGCGATGGCGAGATTGCCGTTGAGATAGAGGACAATGTGCGCGGCAAGGATGTGTTTATCATCCAGTCCACCTGCGCACCGACCAACGACAATCTGATGGAAGTGCTGGTGATGACCGATGCGCTGCGCCGCGCCTCGGCGGGGCGAATTACCGCAGTGATTCCCTATATGGGCTACTCGCGCCAGGATCGCCGCGTGCGCTCTGCCCGTGTACCGATTACCGCCAAGGTGGTCGCCAATATGTTGCAGGCAGTGGGCGTGGATCGGGTACTGACCGTGGACTTGCACGCTGATCAAATTCAGGGCTTTTTCGATGTACCCGTGGACAATGTCTACGGCTCGCCGATTTTGCTCGATGATCTGGAGAAGAAGAACTACCCCAATCTGGTTGTGGTATCGCCCGATGTCGGCGGTGTGGTGCGCGCCCGTGCGGTGGCAAAGCAGCTCAACGATGCCGATTTGGCAATTATCGACAAGCGCCGCCCCGAAGCCAATGTCGCTGAAGTGATGCACATTATTGGTGAGGTGGAAGGCCGCACCTGTATTATCGTCGATGATATGGTCGATACCGCCGGAACGCTGTGCAAGGCGGCCAGCGCGCTCAAGCAGCACGGCGCGGCGCGCGTGGTGGCGTATGTCACCCACCCGGTCTTGTCCGGCCCCGCAATTGACAATATCACCCAATCGGCACTGGATGAGCTGGTGGTGACGGATACCATTCCCCCGTCAGCGGCGGTCGCCCAGTGCGACAAGGTGCGCAGCCTGACCGTTGCGGATATGCTGGCAGAGACCATCTACCGCATTCACAACGAAGAGTCGGTCAGCACCTTGTTTGAATAAGCCTCCGCTGGTTGCCATGTGCAAACCTCCCCGCCTGATGCCCAAAAGTGCAGGGGAGCTTGCAAGTGCGCAAAACCGCTCGTCCCCCTCGGCTACAGAGGCGGGCGAGCATCTCCTGTCAGTACAAGCCGCCCTGGATGAGCTGCTGCCCGAGGCAGCCAGCTGCGTTGTGCCGATTCCCTGCCAAGAAAGTGCGTATCCTGAAGAGTTGGTCTGCGTGGCGCATGCAGATACGCGGCGGCAACAGGCATTTACTGCCGGGCGGGTGGCGGCCAGGCGAGCGCTGACGGCGCTGGGCATTACACAGTTTCCCGTGCTCAGGGGAGGGTGGGGCGAGCCGATTTGGCCGCCTGCGGTGGTGGGCAGTATCAGCCACAGTGACCAGCTCGGCATTGCCAGTGTCGCCTATGCGGATAGTCTGTACAGCCTTGGGCTTGACCTGCAAATCCAGCGCACGTTGAAGGTTGGCATTGAGCGGGTGATCTGTACCGGGGCAGAACATTCGCTGCATTGGCACACGGATAAAAACGCCGCCCTGCTGATTTTGTTCAGTGTTAAGGAGAGTGCTTACAAGGCGCTGCACCCGCTGCTGCGCAGGCATATCGGCTTTAAGGATATACGGGTTGATTTTTGCGCCGACGGCCAATTCTCGGCAGCGCATAGCGCCTCGGGTGCTGTGGTCGCGGGGCGCTATGCGGATAAGTTGGGCTGGATAGTCAGCGGCTGTACTATCGCCCGTTGAGTGATTGCCCAGGTGCTAATTGGCATCGAGCTGGGTGCGGATATAGGGCACGACTTCTGTTGGTCGCAGCGGCTTGGCAAAGTAGAAGCCCTGGGCGTAGCGGCAGCCCATGCTTTGCAGCATGTCTACCTGCTCCTGATTTTCCACCCCCTCTGCGGTGACCGAGATGCCGAGGTGCTCGCCCATGTCGATAATGGTGTGAACAATTTTGCGCGCCTCTTCGCTGTCAAGCATGTCATGGACAAAGCTCATGTCAATTTTCAGCATGTCAAAATTGAGTTTGTGCAAATAACTCAGTGAGGAAAAGCCGGTGCCAAAATCGTCCATGCACAGGTGAACGCCCTTATTGCGCAATTCTTCAAACAGGTTGAAGGCCATAACCTCGTTGTTCAGAATCGAGCTTTCGGTGAGCTCAATTTTCAGATTGCCTGGCTGTAAACCACTGCGCTCCAGGGTGCGGAGAATGTTGTCCATCCCCAAGCGGCTGTGAAAGTTGCGCGCCGAGTGGTTGACGTTGACCGACAAGTCCGACACTTCGGGCAATGCGCAGCGCCAGGCAACCAATTCGTCCACAGCTGCGCTTAGTACGCCCTGGTCAATCTGCTGCACCAGGCTCATTTCTTCGGCCAGTGCTATAAAGTGCTCGGGGCTGATTTCACGCTGCTGCGGGTGTGCCCAGCGCACCAGCGCTTCCAGCGAGTGGGTGATGCCGGTATTCAGGTCGACAATCGGCTGGTAGCGGTTGAAAAACTCTCCGGCCTCCAGGCCGCGGCGGATGTCGGCCTCCCGCTTTATGCGCTCGACGGCCTCCGTATGCATGTGCTGGTTATACAGCTCGTAGCGACCCCGCCCGCCCTTCTTGGCTCGGTACATGGCAATATCCGCATCGCGAATAATTTCCTCACTGGACAATTCACCACCCTGACAAATGGTAATGCCGATACTCACGCTCTCGATAATGTCGTGGCCTTTGAGCTTGAATGGAATCTGGAATTGCGCGTGAATGCGCTTGGCCAAGGCAATCATCTGTGGAACGTCCGGCGAGTGTTCGACAATGATGCCAAACTCATCGCCACCCACACGCGCCACAAAATCTTCATTGGCCAGGCAGCTGCGCACACGCTTGGCCACTTTCTTGAGCAGGCGGTTACCCGATGAGTGACCGAGGCTCTCGTTGACGACCTTAAAGCTGTCTAAATCCATCAGCAGGACGGCAAAGCTCTGGTGTGGGCTGCGCGCGCAATCTTTAGCCAGAACATTGACTCGCTCGGTAAATTTGGCGCGGTTGGGCAGCCCGGTTAAACGGTCGTGCAGGGTGTTGTATTGCAGTTGGTTTTTGAGGTGAGTGAGCTGTTGGTTTTTCTCCTGGGCGCGGCGGTACAGCCGCCAGACAAAGAGCATAATCACGCTGTAGATCAGCATCAGGGCGGCGACAATCAACAGGGCGCTGCGGCGCTGCTGGCGGAGGCTGTTGCGATAGTCTTCGCTGTGGTCGGTTTGTACCGAGATGACGCCGGGTGAGTCGCCATTGCCGATATTGGCAAACGGCAGATAGCTGATAAAAAAGTGGTGAACCTGACGTTGGCCACTGGCTTGAGCCTGGCTGATGGGGTGGTAGCGAGTGACGGTTTTACCGGCAACAGCAGCACGGAAGTCGGGATTGGGGCGGGTTTTGTTCAGCAGGTAGGGCTGGGTGGAGTAGATAATGCGGCCATCGGCACCTTGTATGTTGATGGTGTGAATCAGCGGGTGTTGAATGTCGCGCTTCAGCACTGCGCCGAGCTGGCGTGCTGCCTGGGTTTCCAGTATCTGGCTGGCGGGGTGGGCATGCTGCTTAATGCTGGCAAACAGTGGTGCGGCAGCGCTGGCAACACTCCAGGTCAGGGTTTCATTATTGCGCCCGGCATTGAACAAAAAACTCTCTTGGAAAGCCTGATTGCTCAAATGTATGACCATGCCGCACAAAATCAGCAAGGCCAAGGTGACACCAACAGCGAAAACTCGCAAGGTTTTTAACACGCTACTACCCCAAATAAAAAACAGCTATCCCTGCGCGTTAAGCCTCCGTTGTCCTGCAAACCTGTCAGCAGGCTTTTATTATTATCTTGCTGGATAATATAGGGCTTGCCAGGCAACAACAAGCATTGTTGTCCAAGGGTGTGTCCATCTGGCTGCTTATGCGGACATGCTACAGGGACGCATTGCATGGAGCATAATGCGGACATGCTACAGGGACGTAGCTAGTTTCCGCATGACAGGGAGGCTCATGCGGACATGCTACATGGACGTAGCTTGCATGGAGCATAATGCGGATAGGCCAGGAGAGCCGCTTTTTTACTCCGGGTCGTAGGCGAGAATCGGTGCCAGCCAGCGTTCGGTGTCGCGCAGGCTCATACCCTTGCGCTGCGCGTAGTCCTCGACCTGATCCTTGTCGATAACCCCGGTGCCCATGTATTTCACTTCGGGGTGGGCGAAGTACCAGCCGGAGACGGCAGCGGTGGGCAGCATGGCGAAGCTCTCGGTAATCTGCAGGCCGATAGTGCTGTCGGGCTGGAGCAATTCCCACAGCAGCGCCTTTTCCGTGTGGTCGGGGCAGGCGGGGTAGCCGGGGGCGGGGCGAATGCCACGGTATTGCTCTTTAATCAGCGCTTCGTTGTTCAGGGTTTCGTCGCTGGCATAGCCCCAGTAATCCTTGCGTACCTGTTCGTGCATCTTCTCGGCAAAGGCCTCGGCCAGCCTGTCCGCCAGCGCCTTGAGCATAATCGCGCTGTAATCGTCGTGGTCGGCTTCAAAGCGCTCAATATGTTCATCAATGCCGATACCTGCGGTGACGGCGAAAGCGCCCAGATAATCGCGTACGCCGCTGTCTTTGGGGGCGATGTAGTCGCTCAGACACATATTCGGGCGGTCGCCGCGGCGCTCGGTTTGCTGGCGAATATGGTGCAGGGTAGTCAGCACCGTGCTGCGCGACTCATCCGCATACAGCTCGATATCGTCATCGTT